>Ga0209149_1001217_pt1 | contig 12625 bp, 7 predicted proteins | sample WorMetTyACAVOLI2_FD_187423 | JGI IMG/M metagenome (GOLD analysis project Ga0209149, IMG submission 187423) | Marine gutless worms symbiont microbial communities from Max Planck institute for Marine Microbiology, Germany - Olavius algarvensis... ... | reverse complement strand
GCCTATTGCATGTAACATTTCTGGAGATCGTTGCTGCTATACACTTGAATGTCGATATTGTATTATTTGATTGTATAAACATATCTATATTCTGTCGTATCGTATGTCGTATCGGATCGGAGCGCGCGGCGTGCATCGCTATTGCTGCTGCAGTTGGCCTAGTCAGGTCAAGCAGGCTGACGGGCTGCCCGTCCAGATGCTATTATACAGACGTCCATGGTACAACATACACTGAAAATTATTGTGAAAACATAAGAGCTAGTGGCGCGGCCAAACAATATCTTAAATGCTTAAACAACAAAGGCGGAAGACCATCTGGTCTGCTTGATAAATTGCGTTTAAGTTTACTCATTGCGGCTAGTACATTACGAGCATTAAACTCCACCGTTCCCAATACACAATCATCATTTAGCGTAGAGTTGCAGACAGGAGTAAGATTGTTATCAACAACACCAACAGAACCAAAGTATTCATTAAACAGATTTGCTTTATCATCGTCTTTTGTGACTGTATTGCCACTTTCATCGACTAAGGCGCCAATGACGCTTTTGTACTTTAACCATTTGTTAACAAACTTATAAAACGTGCCTAAGTTATTCGATTAATTTGATAACATCATTCTCTTTATCCATTTCAAAGCAGCGAAGTTCCTGTCGCCATTTGTTTGCACAATCACGATACAGACAGGTACTACTGGGTCGTGCGGATTGTTTCTGCACTTCTTCCAAAGCCTGCGTTTTTGCTGGTTAGTTTACATAATGTATGAGGCTAATGACTAGTTCTAGATCTACGTGTGGCTGTGGAGGGAGTCGATGCGTTTCTTCGCCGCATCAAGCGCTCTAATTTTTTTTCCGGCAGACTTGGCATCGTTCAAAGAGCTGCTGGACGCCGCCGATGAAAAGCTGTTCAACAAGATAAACAACACTGTTGAACACCTTCTCCACAGTCTCCTCCCGCCACCCTCAGTAGCTCCAGAACACGTATGGTTTCCATAATTAGGCTACGTAAAGATTCCTTTTGCGTTCGACGAAAACGTGAAAAAATTCGGTGACGCAAGAGGATGCGGCACGGCAGCCACTCCGCAAGTCCGCAAGTGCCTGTGTTGTTGGGTTATGTAATTATGTTTTCACGATGTATAGGCGCATTCTTCATATTGGGGGCGCATAATTTTTGTGCCAGGTAGTGAGTTTATAATAAACCGCTTAAAAAGTCGCCGGGGGCGGATCAATTATAGCAAATGTCGCCCTCGGAGTGTTATTTCCCAGGAATTAGTTGCCGGCCGGCGGAAGTTGAGCGAGGGATCCTGTTCGATCCTGTCACAAGGCACCGGCGGAATTGCGGTGTTTTGCGTTGTGTTGCGTTACAGTATCGTTATGTAATGACAGAAACCGAGAGTTGGACATGGGTGCATTTTGCTAAATACAATCGAGCCCAATCCACTATAGCTGACTGACCCACACTGTGGGTCGAAATATACATGGTCAGCGTGGATTGGATTGGGTCAGTCTCACATCCGATACAATCCACTGCTCCCCACAGTAGCGAAAACACTGTTAGTTGCAAAAATGTTTTCGTTATCGATCTAATATGTGCAGTTAATAAGATAACAAAAGTCACAGTAATGCAGTGGCCAACATTAACTAAAAGTCTGAACAACTGCACACACTGATAAAGCTAAAATGCATCACAGTTTATTTTGACCAGTCCAGCTTTGAGTCCCCATCTGAGGATTTCAATGGACTCCACGTTCGAGGCAGACAGTTGTTATCTTGCAGCGGTTACCGTTCTTCCAACTGAGGAAATAATACAATATAGCAATTAGCGGTCATCCGACCCAATCCAATCCAATCCATGGATGAATCCAGTCCGTGTCCCAACTCTGTGGAAACTACGCGTTACGAACTAAGGCGGATAGCGCACAACAGAGCCCTGCCCACACATACTGGCCGTCTCTCTGACTTTAATTTTGTTAATGCATTGCAATTGCTGTTCAACGGACGACATCTATTAATGTTGCATTTTGCTGAGTGCTAGTGATATAAGCTTAACTACCCACTCATAACCAATTTGTGACATTTGCTATTCCACCGCGTCATTGTGTGTAGTGTGTATTATTTGAGGTAATTTGATATACCTGCATATTTTAGTTCTTTATTTATTATTAAGCCATAAGGCAGCAACAAGTAGCTCTGCTGTCGCAGACAGGCCGCGTCGCAGACAGGCCGCGCGACGCTTACTTTAACGTGTTCTTTAACATATCTGCTACATCATGTTACTTTTATGTTTGAGCGATGTTCGTAGGCCTATGTTCGATGTCTTATGATCGATTTTAGTAAAGGTTTTTATCTAGTTCATGACACACATACGAGAAGAAGAAGATTAGCTTAGCGAGCGTGGGATACCGTATTCGTATACGTGTGTAGAAGTCGACGAGTGACACTCTGTATTATGTCAGCGCAATGCCCGAGTAGGGCTAGGCGTTTTCCTGCAGTGACTCCCCAGTGAGGTCTGTCGCAGAAGAAATTGAGGTATAACAAGGCAGTGGAATCCATGGTCCTGTTAAATAATGCATGCGATGAGACGTACTAGCATTACTCTCATTTATATTGCCATCCAAAAGATTAACAAATGAGGTACCGACCATTCCTCTGACCTTGGGAACGACCGGGGGGCATGCCCCCCTTGGATCGGCCAGTACACGCTACCGATATAGGCCTACTGCACGCATGCACACGTGAAGGAGGATCTGCTACGATACCAGGACATCCAGTAAACACGAAGTTGTCACGAGTACGACATTTTAGTGGTTTATCATTAAGAACGAAATGACAGTCAGCGGAATTATGCCACCTACACAGTCAATAACTCGGTTTTATAGAATTAAAGCAGATGTCTCAACAAGTCTGTACATATGTCCAACATTATCTGCAGTAGGCGACATGAACCAGATAACACAGTTATGTCATCTGCATACATCATAGAATCAGCATACTGTCTATACCTACGCATTATTCGCAAGATGTCTCAATCGTCGGAGTTCGTAGCGACGAGTCTGTGTAGAACAATTTGCCTATCCCGAGGGATTGAGCGCCGACAGTAGGCTAAGTGCCTCACCACGGCGATAGCCGGCTGGGTATTATTTTAAGTCTTGTGTGTTGGTTTGTCTGTGCACAAGATAACTGGAAAACGACTATAGTTATTATTATTATTTATTATGAAATCGTACACAGAGTACACACAAAAACACAAAACAGAAAAAAAGGAAAAATCCAAGTCAAAACATACATGCCTGCTAACGCGTCTAAATCAATTAACTGCTAAAAAATTAATAACATCACGTATTTTATTTCTTGATAAAATACATCTACTGTCTTTGTTCTACCAATCTCTACATGCTATTAAATCACGCTATGGTCACGCTAATGAAATTTTCACAATAGATTGGCAACAGCCGAAAGATCGCGTTTAGCTCTTGATTGCAAAATCAAAATAACGGCAACAAAAAAGAAACTTAGCTATCGCTAACAGATCGCGCGTCAGATGCGCACACAAAGTAACAACAGTAAACTTCCAGTAAGATCCTTATTTACCACTACACCTAAAACGCGTTGCTGCACTACCTTGTGAAATATTAGATATCAAAAATAACAGAACTCTGAAACGATCTTCAAAGATCACTCAAGGTCATCGGAAATGTAATGGTTCGATAGAGCGCATATGACTTCTCGTTCCGTAGTAACTATGGTAGTAACTATTTTGCCGTCTGTGGGACGGTAAAATGAGTATCAGCTTTCGGGCTGAGTAAAATAATAAATGGCGATGGTGGGTGTAGTTTCTGGCAGCCTGTACAGGCGGACTCACAGCCTAAGTTGTCTGGCTTGGTCTTGGGTCAGCGGCCGCTTGGCGCCATTCTACATTCATCAAATGAATCGGGTGAACTCTCGCAATGGCTCTGCCATGATGACAGCACCATAAACATTGTCTTGGATATTGTTATTATTATTATTATTATTATTATGGTATCGTTTCCCACATGCAGCCAGATTATTGCTTATTATTGCCAGATTATTAATTATTAAAATTATTGCTAAATTTGTATACCTATGTATTCAACGGCCCCGTAGGGGGATGACCCCATTGGAATTCTGCAAAGATGTTCATTGCTGGGAAAACTAGAATGATGGGCCTGCCACGCGATGACAAAAGCATGATGATATGTTAAGCCGTTTAGATACTATACCCGAACGTGACAGACAGACGGACAGACAGAGATGGACAGATTGCTATATCAACATCAGCATTGCTGTGCTGAAGCGCGATAATAAAAAGCAGCGAACCAATATTGAGTAGTGCCACGGTGCCACCTACGCCACTACGGTAGCGAGCGAGATCCATCAGCCTATGCCCGGATACTACGGCTTGTTTAAATGCTGTTATATTAGCTGGGGCGTTGACGGTTTTCTTTCAGATATACATCGGCGGATACGACTGGCTACTGGGCGTCTACTACAGCACTTACAAGGAGTCGACGGTCAACATGTTTGCGCTGTCCAGTACGTGGCTGACGGTAGTGATGGCGGTCAGTCGCTACGTCGTGGTATGTCGTCCGCTGCACGCACGAGGCTACATCAGTCTACGTCGAACTCGTTGCGCCCTACTGGCTGTGTTCCTCCTGTCTGCTGTAGTCAACGTTCCACGGCTTCTACGCTACGCTGTGGTCGCCAGCCCGTGTTCTGAGCTCGGCCTAGCCAACCGCACGGACCACTGCAACTGCGTTCTGTACAACAAGGTGGGTATCAGTGCTACATTTACCCTTTAGACTGCAAAGGTGTCACATCGAATAGTATGAAGTTGGTACACTGCAGGTGGACTGTTATATTTGGTACAGCGATGAGGGGACTGGGCAGGGCCGCAGCCCGCCCAGGCCCCTTCTCGCTGTACCAAATGTAACAGTCCACCCATCAGTGGCCAGTGTACACATCACTGTATTGCTCTATAACAGTTCATTGCTCTGCGGTTTTAATGCGCCCATTAAAGGGTAAAACAGGCCCTAAACAAAGGTGCAGTGGCGGATCTACACTATGGCTCAAAAAACGCACCGACTTTGGCAAGCTGTAGTTTCGACAAGCACGGACTAATTTTGATAATTTTTGGTAAACAGCACCAGCACAGAGCCACCAACAGTCTACCGATTACTACACGTTATGTTTCGCGTCATTTTTGTCGCAGCTATTTAACAGCAAATAAAGTAAGTAAAAGTGAATGGACAAGGAAAGTTGAATACGCATATCATTTTCGAAAGTGTGGTGATGCTGTTTACCCAAAATTGGCGCGTTTTTGAGAGACAGTGTAGTAGTTTTACAGGCAACGCGGGGGTAGGTGAGTAGGGTTTAATGAATAATTGTGGTGTTGCAAATTAACTCAGCATACTGAGCGTACTTTATCTGCGCTCACCATCTATCCGTCAAGGACAATTAAGAGCTGGGTTGAAACCCATCTCTTCAATCAAGCCTGCCCCAGCCTCTGAGAACGTTTTTTAAGAGTGAACTTATTTATTTATTTACTTACTTACTTACTTACTTACTTACTTACTGTGGGCCAAGTATCATAAAATGTGGTTAACGTTTGTAGAAATTGCAGCAAAATGAGACAGGACCACCGTGGGTTACTTTAAGTTTCGGCTAAAACCGAAGTTATAAACTAAGATTTTAAACCAAAGCTTAATCTGAACGCTAAATTCGCTTTTAACCCTCTAAGGCTAACGATTTTTTTACAACCGTTTTTGGTAACCGTGGGGGATAATTGTACTGAAACATAGTTACCAACAACACTTCTGAACTTAGCACCCTTGATGACACAGGTGGCGCCGTTGGAATTTTTCATATACGGGCAGTATAACCGAAAACAACTGGGGGGGGGGTATAATACATTTTACTATTTCCGGTCTGCAGCTACTTCGTTTCGTGTGCGTCGGCGTCATAAAATGTACCGTATGTCGATGTCGATTATGGCATACAAAATCATTCAGTAAACTGTGAAGCATTTCTTTAATAACCTCCGACAGTAAAAAAACTACTTCCGGTTATAACTACTTCCGGTTTAAGCGCCGTATAATATTTTACGTGTTGCTAGACTTGGTTATTAGTGTGAAGTTAGTATAACGAATATACGATCACAAAATGTATAGGACAACTTATAGAAAAGCTATAGACACACTATGCAAGTATCGAGCTAAATCAACTTCCGGTATTGTGGCCGCTATGAAATGTGCACGTCGTATTTCCGGGTCACGGTGTCGGCGACAGTTGATTGGTCGGTTGGTCACATTCGTGAATTGAGGCTAAACAGTGTGTCTTAGGTCTATATTTACTGCTAGACTGACACTAGACCGTACGCTGTCCTACAGAGAACACCTGACAAAGACTGCAGGCATGCTGAAGAACCGAAACAACTTGTTGATGAAGCTAGCCCGTTCCACCTGGGGCGCCAGCGCCAATACCGGTACTCTGCGGTTATCTGCTCTGGCGCTTTGCTACTCAGCGGCTGAGTACTGCGCCCCAGTCTGGTCACGCTCGGCTCACACAAGTCTGGTCGATGTGCAGTTGAACTCTACCACGCGCGTCATCTCTGACACCCTCCGTTCTACACCTCTCCCATGGCTTCCAGTGCTGTCCAACATCGAACCGCCCGGCGCCAGCCCTACGAAGGAAGACTGCCACTGACAACCTGGTGGAGAAAATTGTTAAACACGACAGTTGGCCAATCCAGCCTGATATCCTCAACCCACCAGTGCTACGACTGACATCCAACTATGGCGCTGTCTCGTATCGTTTGAGAGATATAGCGAGTAATTAGTCGAAAATCGCGAAATTTTTTATACCCCACTAGGCCACCAGCATTTAGTGCCCCCGCAGGGGTGACTTCGTCGGAATTTCGCGTAGATGTTTGATATTCGTAAAACTAGAATGACTGGGCTACCGTGTGGTGAAGAAAATTGAAATCAAAAGTTGATGGAAACGTAACTGAAAGTCGGCTCAGGTAGTCAACTCTTACCTAGTGTGCTACCCAACAATCCGACAACCGGGTTTTGACCTTCCTTGGCAATGTGGTACTGAACCATTTTTGCACGGAACAGGGACACTGCATTGCCTGTAGAAGGAAATGGCGACTTACAGACACCGATCTGTGTCCAATTGCGGCGAAACGCAGATGATGTCACACATTGTCGAATCCTGTCCTCTGACAAAGCTGAATGGTGGCTTATCCCGGCTACACTCTGCAGACACGCGTAACAATCCAAGAAACCGTCAAACACAACACACAACCATTTAGCCAATACAACTTCCAGGTTTACGGCCGCCATCTTGAATTCTGGAACCACTTGCAGAACAAAATATTATACCCCCTATAGCCCAAACATATTCAGGAAAAGTCACCAAAGCATTTAAAAAAAATTCTAAGGGTTGCTGAACAGCAACAAAAAACTGGCCTGGGGGTAATTTTACCCCTCCCCCGGTTACCGTTAGAGGGTTAAACCAATGCTGAGATTAACGTCGGTTTAAAATCCGGTTTTAAACTCGGTTTTAAACCAGGTTTTTGTAACCATGGTAACCATGACGTGCCGTTCCGACGTGCCCTTCTTGCCGTCTAGACTGCTAGTGCTCCCTGCAGTTCGTGGGTTTGATGAGCAGTGAGCCACATCGACAAGTGATCACCTTCTTCGCTTAGGCATAATTTTTAAAACACGTAGAAAACTTGCTGTACGTCTCCGGCGATCTAAGCAAGCGCATGGGTGCGGCAACGTCAAGTAAATATTTACATTTGCCGCCAGCGGCCATCTTAGTCTAAACTTAAGCGGGAAGATAAAGTCAGTTCGCTTTAAAACCGGATTGTTCAGATTAACTTTGGTTTAAAACCGCAGTTACTTTTTAAGTTATTTCTTAACTTCGGTTTTAGCGGAACTTCTTGGGTTTAAACCGAGTTTAAAACCGAACGTCGTCGCCACTTTAAGTTTCTGCTTAACTTTGGTTTTAAACCGAGTTTTGGTTTAAAACCAAAGTTAAGAACTAAGTTTTAGCGAAACTTGAAGTCACCCAGTGTAGTAGCCTACGCTCATTAGTCATTATTATTAGTAGACGTTATTTATCCAGTCTGCTTTTGAAACAGTTTAGCGTGTTAGTTGAAACAACATAAAAGGATACATAATTCTACGTATTGACAACCCTGTTAATGAAATAAAATTTACGTTAAGTCATAGGCCTATTACGGTTACGGTTAGGGTTAGCCGATCTACCGCTATCACTGACCTTATCGTAACGCGAGCTGCCTCAGCAATAGCTGAACTTCTTGTCTAGTTTTGTACGATTTATGTAGTTCTGGATTCTGTCCATTACAACGTGTCAAAGAGACTGGACGGGAAGACCATCTCCAGAGTTATTTGAAATCACATCAAGCGGAACACTGAACTCAAATAGCCTTATCGATCATTTTGTCGCAGAGTAATAAGCTCTGTAATATCACTCTCTGCCAACCTTGTCGGAGAGGTTATGTAATTTATAAATGTTCTTATAGACACAAAACGCTACCAAACGTTGGCTTCGTATATCTTACACGTATCATACGTAGAAGTTTTTTTTTGGTTTCTTATTTTGATCTTGAATGACTTTGACTGCCATTCAAGGTCAAAAATCTGTATAAACGCCTAGTAGCATACATATTTGCTAAGACAATAACTTGTATCGATTATTGAACAAATTATACCCGTGACCTTGAAATCTGGGTTAGAGGTCACTCAAGATCACTGAAAATGGCACCGTTCGATAGATCGTATGCGAGTTCCTATTAGCAGTTATTAGTTCCTATGGCGCTGTCTTGTATCGTTTGCGAGATATAGCGAGTAATTAGTCGAAAATCGCGAAATTTTTTATACCCCACCAGGCCACCAGCATTTAGCGCCCCCGCAGGGGGTGACTTCGTCGGAATTTCGCGAAGATGTTTGATATTCGTAAAACTAGAATGATTTGGGCTACCGTGTGGTGAAGAAAATTGTGACGATATGTGAAGCCATTTCGATATAATACTGGAACGTGACGGACAGACAGACAGACATAATTCCTGTATCAATATAGCGCGACAAAAAGCAACATTTTGTACAGCCAACAAGGTGATGTGTATGGTAGCACGTTTTTGTTTGTTTGATTGTTTGCTAGGAACATTACGGGAAAACGAAGACATCATGAAACTTTCAGTGTAGCTAAACAATGGTTCTTGGACCGTGCTGTAAAATTTCGAACTAAATTGGGCATAAATCCAGGGCAAAAAAATGTAAAAATCGAGGGGCGAGATTTGCTCTATTGACACTTGTTTTAATTTTATTTTCAACGTTTATTACTCCGCCAAGGCTGTTCGGAGTTATGTGACCGTTCGTTCTGTCAGTCATTCTTTCAGTCATTCTGTCGTTCTGTGAACAGAATATCTCACAAACGCGTTACCGACGTCGACCAAACATGGTAGGTACGGGCAAGGGGTGACCGTCTAGAAGTGGTTAGTTTTTGGTGTTGATCCGAATCCGGATGTGGATCTACGATCAATTTTTCACTTTCTTTAACATACGAATTTTTACGATATATTGTCAGTCACCAGAGGGCAGCGCTGCAGCGAACTTATCAGATACGACATTTTATACGATATATTCAGTCTCACACAGGGCGACGATGCACGAGCGTTGGCGGAGTTTGCGCTCTCGTAGTGCTCTTGTGAACGTCTCAAGTTTTTAATCTGTGTAAAGGATTAGTATTATTTACGTGTGTATAGGCGTTGGGTGCGATAATCCGTAACTGGCCACAGCTCGATCTTGCCTACAGTTTCGTCTGGTCACTGTCGGCGTTGTTTATTCCACTCATCATTCTCACCGTCTGTAACGTCTGTCTCATCCGCGCTCTGCGACAGTCTCGCCGGCTCCAGATCCAGTGTCGTGCCAGCTGCCGCAGCGAGTCGGCCGTCACGTCGGCCGGAGGTAGAACCGGAAGCGGAAATAGCGGGCAGCAGCGCATCACTCCGACACTCGTGGCGCTCATCGTTGTCTTTACGATCTGTGTCGGACCTTCTGGACTGCTGGTAAATCTTAGCACACTGCTGGAAGGAAAAACCGTATCATCCTTGGCAGGATTTGAAAGATTAACGGATTCTACATGATGGAGAAAGTTGGAAAACATCATCTGAGTTCATGGAAGGACTTGGAGTGAATGTATGACCTTCTGGACTGCTGGATTTCTTCCGCGAGCACGTGCTGCAGACCGAGGACCCTCAAGAGTCGAGTGCGATGTACTTCGCGTACCAAACGGCGACGGTCGTTATCAACTGCCTCTATCTCGTCAACTTCGCCGTCAATTTTGTCCTCTACTGCGTCGTCAACGTGCAGTTCCGCCGTACCGCCCGTGACGTCATCAGTTCCGCCGTGACGTCATCATTTTCGCCGTACCGCCCGTGACGTCATCTGCTGCGCGTGCTCGTCGCTTGGGCCACAGAGAGGAATGACATACTGATAACAAGTCAATATTCTATGAAAATAAACAGAGATGATATCCTGTCGTTCTGTTCTCGAACAATAGACATCTGGATGAAGTGTGTAGGGCAGAAAACATCTAAGAAACAGGAAAGGCGTACCGAGGACAGGTTACTGTGAGAAAGTAGGCGGAAATATTGTCAAAACACAGCGAATAAGGAAGATAAACATCAGGATAGAAACGTAGAAACACAGGAGTGGCGTACCGAGGACAAGGTTGAGAGTGTTGACAGAGAGGAATGACGTACCGCGCAGGTCCGAGCGACTCGAGGCGCGTCATAAGCGTGACTGGTACGGCTGTGACTGGTCTGCAGTCTATTCCTCTGAGATCACGCAACAAGCCGCAAGACGTTCACGATGCTCTCATCACCCAGGTTGACGTCATCTAACGTCACGACTTGTCATTTGTGGTCAGCTACAGACGCTGGTGTCACGTGCTGTTGACCAGTGGCGTCACCACGGGGCATTGGTGCTCGACCCCTCGCCTCTCCAAGTTTATGCACTGGCGTATCCTGGATTTTTAGTGGAGGTTTTGGGATGAAGGTAACAGCGAGGCCTGAAAGGCTGACGACGACGGTGGGAGCCTCCCCTCCCACCAGCTGGGGGTCTGGAGATTCCCGCAGCTAGGGGATCTGGGAGTCCCACCAGTTCGGAGGTCTGGCAAGTGGTGTTATTTCGTCCAGTGGGTCTCCGGCAGAGCCCTCTTGAAGGATTTCCCGCATTCTTGCTACTCCAGTTGACCTGTTGTGACACTTAAAATGGTTGTTGCACGTCGCTGAGATGACCAATGGCGGTTCTCAGTACGTCCTCGGTACGCCACTAGAATTAGACCTATGCCTAAATGTTGTGCATATACAACACCAGAAACATAACTATCGAAAACAAAACAGAATTATGATTTCGTGCATACACGACAATTATTGGTACGTTAAGTCGTTGAAATAAATAAATTTAGAAGTAGGCAATCTACGGCCGTGTTTCCTGGTGACGCCACTGTTATTGCGCGAATTACAGTAGCTGGTTAGATGTGGTCAGGTGGTGAAAATATCAACTTATAAGCTTATTATGTCATGACGTAGAATTATGCAAATTTACTTTGGCGTCAAAAGCACAAATGTCTTATGTCCGCATAACGGGACATACGACCTTTGTATCTTTGCGATTTTCTCGGAAACAGGTTTGTGGACATGGTGCCTTTGTGCTGCAAACCATCGATATGTCATGACGTAGAATATCAGCTATTTTACTGTGCTTCACTATACGCTACCATTGCTACTAGTACTTTAGGTACCTGTCTCAAAACCGGCGGCTTTAAGGTTTCTGTCAATGTTTTTTCTTCCTTTGAGGAAGAGTTTCTGAATAATTGGCGGTCGGCGAAGATTGGCATGCGAGAGGTGCTGCTGAGTGCAGGAGGGTGCATTAGTGTGGGACGTCGGGTCGAGTGAAGCGGACACGCCGATGCTTAGATGACGAGATGGATGACCCGGTGATGCCTGCTAAAAGCGTCACAATTGAATTAATTGACTGCGGGAAATAGACACTCTGCGGACCCATCAATCAATCATTCAACGTACAGTCGCGACTAATGGCGCCGCTTCGCTCTCCATCCGATCTATTTTAATTAGCCCACGTCCCTATCTTTGACGTGATATCGTAACGATAAGTATCATAATTCATACCTATATATGGAGTCCAGAGAAGGCTACACTGTGTCTCAAAAACGCGCCAACTTTTAAAAGCAAATAAAGTATGCCTAAGTAGTAGTGAAGGGACAAGGAAAGTTGAATACGCGTATCATTTTCGAATGTGTGCCGATGCTTTGTACGCATAAAATGAGTCTATGCTTGTCGAAACTACAGCTTGCCAAAGTTGGCGCGTTTTTTGAGACACTGCATGGTTACTGATTGTAGCATTCCATTTCTCCGCATGTCTAGTGTGAGGTTCTGCTGCTAGATATGTTGTGGGCCTAAGTTATTCTACAGTATTAGTATAAGAATGAGACGTTCGTGGTTTTTATCATATAATACAAATGGTGCTAAATATATACAAAAGGTGCAATAT
>Ga0209149_1001216_pt1 | contig 12632 bp, 6 predicted proteins | sample WorMetTyACAVOLI2_FD_187423 | JGI IMG/M metagenome (GOLD analysis project Ga0209149, IMG submission 187423) | Marine gutless worms symbiont microbial communities from Max Planck institute for Marine Microbiology, Germany - Olavius algarvensis... ... | reverse complement strand
TGACAACAGCCGCATCGTCAGCAAAATATCGATTTGTTGAATATGCTGAACGTAAAGTTTCGGTAAGCAGTGATATCATCTAGTGATTTATTTGTAGAACGGGAACAAGGACAATCAGTTCAGAGGGTTTTGGGGCACGGCTCTACCCGTCGACGATAACATATAGAACACTTGATGTCTTCCTTCTGTGAAGCTAAACACGCTGCCAAATTGTAATTTATTCATGTACATGAGTATAGTTAGAATAATTGTTTATAACAAATTCCTGAGAGAAATGTAGACCGACAGCTTGATAAGTCGTTTTGTTCTCAAATACACCTGCTTAGTGCTTTTCACTCAGTGTGAGGGATGGCCCGTTCTTGTAAATTCAACGCATTGTTTGTTTTGATGTTGTTGTTCAAGGTATAATAGCATGGCATCAAAATACGATTTCTCCCTACGTTAATTTATGCCTTGAGATTTTAAAAATTAATTGAGATTTCATTGAAATTTTTAAGATTCGGTTTATTTTATGCCTGCTTTTTGCCCTAAAATAGTTACAGGTAAATATGATAAAACTGTTGCTCCAACTCTCACTAAAATTAGTACCTATGTAACTAGAGGAAACGATATGAGACTCGAGAAAAGCCGTTTCAGATATGATTTGCGTAAATGCTTTACTAATAGGGTGGTTAATGTCCGGAACAGTCTGCCAAGCTAGGTTACCGGTGTATCAGCAGATAATAGTCATAATACTAATACATTAAAAAATACAGATTTATTGTGGCAAAGTCAAGAAATAATATATTATATGATTTTCGAGCACAGCTGACTAGAACGGTGCCGAAGTGAAATGTAGAATTTCTAAATTTAAAAAAAGTAGCGTTATGTTATTATGTATGTAAAATAATGTACCAAGACGCGGGCATAGAGGCCAAGGCCTGCGCTGGTCACATCAACCACGTCAACTAGGCATACGTCTAGGCCCACTGAGATTTGGATCACGCTATAGAAGACTCCGTTCTCAGCTGTCTAACTTTGGCGTCTTTCGTTCCAAAGTTATGGATCCGCCACTGCGGGACAACATGAACTCTCGTGTATAAAGGCTGCTAGATTCGGCTGATTTTCGCTAGCCATTATCTTAACGACTGGCTAGCTGCCAGTTTAAAAAAACGGATTATTTGCTAAAAGTGGCTGTGAAAATTGTGTAGTGTTATAACTTACGGTATATGTGTTTATGTTTTATGTGTTTACGTGTATAAACTATACCGGTATACCGTTGTATTTGAAGTGACAGTATCACAATCAGACACATCTTCAGAAGTACGGATTATATGCCGACTGCGCTATAGTCATTATGAAAATTGTAATTTTATTTCACGCATGATTTTTTATGATGTGTACTGACTTTTCCGCTATCTCTATTTGCTTTGTTGCTGTGTGGTTTGACATAGCTCTTAATAAACATATCTTGTGTGTGTGTGTGTGTGTGTGTGTGTGTGTGTGCTAAGCCGAATTCAAACGGCGGCTTAGCCGATTTACTGAATTGGCGGCGTTATATCGCTCTAACGGCGGCTAGTGGATCTGATGGCTGCTAACGGCTAATCAGCGTATCGGCGGCGGCTAGCGGCTAATGGTGCATTCGTTTAATACAATGTTAATTAGTTCACAAACCATACTGCCATCATTTAGCGATACTGTTGCCTGATTAGACGACACCGTTGACGGACCACCGGGGCTGGGCACTAAACGTGCAACCCGCCTGGTGGTCTGCTGATACCACCCACGAAGCAACGACATCTAATTACAGCTTACTACTCATTTATCGATCCCGAAAGGTCGAAAGGCTAAGTTGGCCTGGTTGGCAGACTTTTAACGGACGGTTTACCCACATAAGTGGTTACCCGTCAGCTGCAGGTCGAGCGCAGTACACGGAAAGTTCGCCGGTCAAAGACCGACGTTCTACCACTGTGCCACGCAACCAACATAAGATGACATTAAAGTCGTCCGGTTTATCACAGTTCCGACAGTATATACACTATGTTCAGAAAAAAATAACCACTTTTGTTTTCTTGTAACCCGGACCAAATAATACAATAAAATATGTGAATATTAGTACAATACAATAATACAATAAAAGTGTCGTCGCACAGTGAAATTTACCATTGACGATAAACATCTCATTAAATAGACTTATGAAAAAATACGTAGAAAAACACTTGCTGAAGGTGTTTACAACAGAAGATAAAGTCTTGATGGGGTAAGGACAATGATCAAAATATCAGTTCGCGATCTTTAACTTTGTTGCGTGCATGGTGAGGTGGGCATTGTGTGGTTGACCACGACCCGAAAACGAGTCAGTGCACTGCTGTCACTTTCTCCGTTAAACGTTTTAACCCATTAAAACTCTATCTTCAGTCAGGAAACATCTTCAGAAAGTGGTTTGTTTCATACTTTTTTTTATTTATTTACGTGCATTTAATCAATATTGATCTCCGACATTTAATCTGATTGCTGCAACGACACTTACTGACGTCCAGTCTACACCGCTGCTAGCAAAAAATATATATTTAAGAAGAATACAAATTATTTTTACGCCGTTAGAATCAGCATTTCATTAGCTATTTTGTCTGAAATTTTCATTCAAATTGGTTGCTTTTTCTAAGAGTTATACAAGCAAACAAAAGTGGATGTTTCTTTCTAACACAGTGTATACAGCGTGGGCCAAAAAACCAGACTGCATTAGAAGTTTGTAACTGCTCTATGTGATGACGCAGAAAGACAATCTATGCATCAAATTGTTCAGTTACTTATCACTTAAATATTCTTTACGAAAGTTCACAGAAACGATACTATATTAACCCTTTGAGGGCCACATACAAACTGCAGAGCAACAGACCATTATGCAGCAATATGATTGTTGGTACACTGGCCGTTGATGGGCGGGCTGTTACATTTGATACAACGAGGAGGAGCCTGGGCGGGCTGCGGCCCCGCCCAGTCTCCTCCTCGCTGTACCAAATGTAACAGCCCACCCATCAACGGCCAGTGTACCAACTTCATATTATTCAATGTGGCACTGTGATTGCCTCTGGACTCTAAAGGGTAAAAAAACTACGAATTCAAGCGATGACTTTCGATTTCTGTCGCGCTCAACTGTGCCATAGCTCGACTTGGCATAGGTACGCAATTATTTCTACTGACGTATTCGACCGGAAGGACTGTTAGCTTGTATTATGCTGAGCGCAGTGGCGTATTTAGGATTTCAGTAAAGAGGGGGCGAGGAGCGATAGGTGTCAAGGGAGTGGGGTGTGGCGGAGTTGGATGGGCCCTCTCCCCAGAAAAAGAAATCATTAGTCCCCAAAATGATAAGTCTGGGTTCATTTTGCCGCAAATTTTAACAGGCAAATAACACGAACAGTCACTAGAAGCCTTGGGACGCCGAATTTACGGTCAAATCGCGAAACGAGCTCTTTCAAATACTGCAAAAAATTATCCAAAAATTCACGGTCAGACCAAAGGGGGCGGTCGCACCATCGTCCCCTGAATACGCCATTGGCTGAGCGCGACCTGCAGCGGTAAGTTTCTTGTATGGGAAATCGCGGTCGCAAATACGACGGTGGCGTCAGCTTTTTATATATAGCTTTATTTCACCATAATGCATGGTAGCACGAAAATACAATAACTAGTAAATACAAAGGAAGGTAACAAGAAAATATAGCAAAATCTGCTAGACGTCTGCAATTGTGTCCCTACTCTAGCACCCCCGAATCTCGCTGAGCTCTGCCGGCCGGTCGTTCATCTCACAGGACGTCGACACCTGCGGTCGGCCGCCTCCGGAAAACGCGATGTACAACGGACGACAGCCACAGCCATTAGTCGCAGGAACTTTGCTGTTTCCGGTCCGGAGAATTGGAACAATTTACCAGCTGAACTGCATCTGTCGACACTGTCCACGGCCACCTTCGCGCGACTCCTGAAAGCCCATCTCTTCGTCAGCACTGAATGACATGTGCCTGCACTGCAGCGCGTCTGATTTTACTTAAGGCTGCGCTGCTTATAAATATCATTATTATTTTTTTTGCCCTAGGGAGTAAAAATCCCAAGGGCTAAAAACAAAAGTTAAAAACAAAAAAAATGGAGTGGCTAAAAGTCAAGGTCGTCGCCGGGAAGGAAACTGTCACCAAAATTATTATTATTATTTTTTTGGCCAACAAGCACGAAGCCTGAAGGCACTGAGACATTGTAATTATTATTATTATTATTTTGCCCTAGGGAGTAAAAATTCCAAGGGATTATTATTATTATTATTATTATTATTATACCCTCGAAAAACGAGGGTAGGAAAAAATTGAAAAAGTTAAGAAAGAATGGAGAGGTTAATGTTCCGAGCGGTCGTCCAACTCAAAACTATTGTGCAACAAAACAGAATTGAAACGAAATAACAAGACAGAATTATTATTACTCTAAATTATGTGGATTCGTTTCCAGTCTCTCTGTAATTTACGTCGCCTGTGGCACCTGGCGGGCGCCACATCATGCACGGCCGGCCGGGCAGACAACCCCGCGGTACCGGGCAGCCGAGCGCGGCGACACGGCTTAGCAAGCGATCGTGTTGGCACGTTATCGTGCGACGATATAATGCCGCAGATGGCCGGCTCAACTCACTCATTCATCGCCGACGATGAACGAACTACGACGCCGATCCGTGGTCACTCTGTCGTTATACATGTGCGCTGTGACCGAACGTGACTGTTGGCCTGTCGTCTGTCATTAGTTCTTTGTGCCAAGCCTCATCTTGTTGCCGCTGTGCCAACACGGACCAATAGCGCGGCGTCGTTTGTATCCATAGTAACTGCATCAGCAGCGCAGACTGCCGCGATCGTCATCATCATCATTTAATTTGTTCAAAGAAAAATATAACAGCAGGACTCCATATGGCGTAAAATCTGCGGCGATTGAGTGCAGCCGGACTTGCGGACTTTAATTTCTTAGTAGAGCAACTTCCTTGTGGCCTGTGAGTCTGTTGAAAACGAAAAGTGGATGGAGCCAAATTTAACGATTGTATAACGACACCAACATCGCCAACAGTGACGCTTTATTGCATGTGTAAATTATAAAAAAAAGTATCACAAAAGTATCAGCCTTAACGATCATCGAAACGGTAGGTCTATAACCGATTATCGAAACGATTAACGATAACCATTGTCGTGCAGTGAACCTACTTCTACATTTGCGTGGCGGTCCCTGGCGAATATGTTTGAACAGTCAGTGAACACTAAATTATTTAATTGATATTGAGTGACTTTCATGATTGCCATGTGTTACCGGGAATCGGGATTCGCATGTGGAATAGACAATATATGATTTCCCATTAGTAATCAATAATGACCATAGCTATAAATAAATGCCTTAGCTATTTAGATAATTGCTTATGGACCAGATGGGACACAGACCGACAGAGACAGACCGACAGCATCGTTGCAATAAGCATAATGAGAAGGACGTCAAACCTTAACCCTTTAAAGGGAAAATTAAAACCGCAGAGCAACGGACCACTATACAGCAATACGGTGATTGGTACTGGCCGTTGATGGGTGGGCTGTTACATTTGGTACAGCGAGGAGAGGACTGGGCGGGCTGCGGCCCCGCCCAGTCCCCTCCAGGCCCTCCTCGCTGTATGCTTACCAAATGTAACAGCCCACCCATCAACAGCTAGTGTACCAACTTTATGTTATTCGATGTGGCGCTATAAGTAAGTACCTTTGCTCTCTAAAGGGTTAAGCACTCGCACTGACAGTTTTCATCACACATCTACGTGTGCAAGGGGTGTGTCAGTAAATTCGCATTACTAGGCAGGCTGTTGTACATGCAGTGTGTCCAATCACTAGGTGTCTCATGCTGCAGCAAGTTACTATACGAGCAATCAGAACGTATAATCAAAATGGTAATTGCAACTCGACTCAAATATCAGCTGATATGACATGATACGACGACGAAACGACGAATTAATGAACGATGAAAAACTAACTCTTCACGCAAGGTTTTAATATCGTGCTATTTGATTGACGCTAGATGATATGAGACTTTAACTTGAAAACTAAACAACCAAGAATTGTATACATCTTTATTCGCCAAAACGGCAGCAACAACAAATAAAAAGCAAAACCACAACAAACGCAGATGACAAATGAGCAGCAAGTTTACCTCTAGATAGCCTAGTAGCTAGAGTTAATCACAACTTACTAACTGTGGCTAACAGAAGAACAGTTCACCAATGGCACACCTCAAGTCAAGTTGCAACCGTTGCGCTGTCTTTGTCCAACAAGTCGAACAGCCTGCCAATTTCGTTATCGATACTGTATTATTTTCTCAGTAAGGGCCACATTCCACTATTCTAGCCAGCTGCAAACCCGGTCGAAAACCTGGTCGCGAACCTGCTGCACCAGTCTCGACATGCATGCCGAGACTGATGCAGCAGGTTCGCAAACTCTCCCATTACGGAATCCTCGTCGGAATATTACCATGAGGTTTGCTGTGGAAAAACTAGAACGGTGTGGCTACCGGATGCGGCGGATGGTGAAAAGTTTGATGATATATTTAGCCATTTTGATACAATACCAGCGTGTGATAGAGGCAGACAGAATTTTACTACAGCATAGTTCACGCTATGTATAGCATCGCGCAGCAAAAAAGCAGTAAAACTTGCACATAACGCGACATATAGGCCTTCAGGAAGTTTATTTCGTATCGCACGTAGCACCAATGTGTCCAATAGGCCACACGATCATGCATGTGCGAACGTGTCAACACCAGTCTGGAGACGGGACAGCACATCACATGACCGACGATCCGAAACTCGCTGTATTCGGGACGTCTCGGTCTTTACGCCGCGGCTCGTCGCCGATAAACCGATAATCTCGGAGCGGTCGGCTAAAATTTATCGCCAATTTCGTTCGTCGATTGCCTGTCGCCTCAGACACACAGCTGGACGCGATTTCGTTGACAAGACGATTCAGTCTATTTTACGAGACATGGGAGAAAGTATGTCCACGACATGGGACTAAAATCGCTTGTCGTCGTGAAGCAGGAAGGTCTTAGACTGACGAAGTAGCAGCGGAAAAACTATGCGAGAGGAAGCAGCAAGATTTTCCGGCTCATGCGCTTCCGTGGAATTGCTGCAGCTAACAATTATTATAATGGGCATTTTCTAAAATGTTGGAGTGTACAGGGTGGGCCAAAAAACTGGACTGTTTTTGAGATCACATAACTTTGCAACGACTGATGATAGAAAGGCTTGTAATATGTCAAAAGTTTCAGAATTTTGTCTATATAATGAAATGTATAATTTGCATGTCAGTGCAATTAAATATTCTTTGCCTAATTTGCATAAATCGTCAGTACCCCCAAAAATGGCTGAAATGACTTTGAAGAATTGAAGGTAAATCACGGTCATTGCCAATGGCCCAATTCAATAGACCACATATCACTATTAGTGTTCTGTAGCTAGCGAATAACTGGAGAACCCGAAGGCCTAGCATGCCAAAATTCGGAACGAAGGTTCCACACCTTTGGTGCGACTCGCATACGAGTTTCAAGGTCAAAAGGTCAAAAGGTCAAAGGTCAAGGTCACCAGGCCCATTAATGCTGACACGTCGTCCGCAATTACTTGCGAACGGCAAGGCCTACGAACTTCAAACTTGGTATACGGATGGAGGACGACGACTCGCATCAGCCACAGGCGCCATAACCTCCAAGGTCAAAGGTCAAGGTCGCAAGGTCACGTGATGAGTCTGCGTTTTGGCCCAATGCTGTACCTGTGTCATTAGTGGCCGGCGGGGACATACCGTGTCGGCCGAACCCGGCGGCCACACTTCTTGTATTATTTTATTTTATTTTATCTTATTGTATTTTACTTATTTGTTTATTTGTTCATTTATTTACTCATTACTTTGCGTTTACTTTAAACAACAAGTACCATATAACAAAGGGATAAAGCCACAAAAATATACATACCTATAGACAGTAGCATCAAACGAAAATATGTAGAGATTATAATAAAATCTGACGCTAAGAAATGGCGAGAAGTCATATTCTGACTCAATCAAGACGCACGCTCTAATTGAAATCAAATTGGCATCGACTCAGCGTCCCGAAAAAATGATTATTTACAGCATTATAAACTCTGCAGAAGTATTATTTTGTAGAAGTAACTTGTGACTAGGCGAATAACGTCGACGGAGCACTCTGCCGTTGCCGCGATGGCGTGATGCTCTATTGTTAAGCTATCGCCGTCGCTTTCTGAGAGAATAAAAAATACTTTAACAGACTTTAACGATGCCAATTTGATTTCAATTAGAGCGTGCGTCTTGATTGAGTCAGAATATGACTTCTCGACATTGTTTGTCGCGTATCTGCCTCATGCGATGTTGCACATATCGCGGTTGCCTGCCTGTCGCTGAATCAGTTGCCACGGCAACGGACCGGAATTCAGACTGTTTACACCGCGGTGTAAACCGTTGACCGAATATACACTGTGTTTCAAAAAAAGTTCACCCTTCTGCTTTTCCCAATAACTAAGTCAGATGTTGACCGATTTTAATAATATTTGGCGAGAATGTAGCTGAGTAAGTTTGCAGCAAACTGATATATTTCTTTCATTACACAGTAAAACATATGCATGAATATTATGCACAGGAAAAAGATAAAATTTATTACGCAATTACGTCACGCGACGGCCTGCCTCGGTGGCGCAGTTGATAGCGCCGCGGTACGCGCTGCCTGGCTACGGTGATCGGCGAGTCTGGGTTCGAGGCCCAGGCTGGCCGGATCATTGTGTCAGGGTATAGCGGCGTATGCTTTGAGATTAGATTCTCGGGCAGGCACAGAGGGTTCGACGGTGTCCTCGTTAATCTGTGACCGTTGGCTAATACTGGGTTCAGAGACGCTCAGTATTAGTCGCTGCTTGAACCACTGATAACAGATGGCCTCCTGCTGTATGCGCTGGCCGGTCATCAATGGCTCTGTTCACACGCACCGCTAAATTTGACCCTGGGGCCCACGGTGCGAGGTGCGCTAGAGCTATGGCCGTCCATCATGCAGTAGGTATTAGCCGCCAGAGAAACAGTGGGTAAATATGGCACAAGGTCTTTCCACTCCCGATCCCTCCCTTAGCCCTACACATCTCTTTCTAAGGAGAGATCGCGCAACAACTACACACTACACACACCGTTAGGTTAGCCTGCATGATGGTGTCGCGCAACACTACACTAGTCCCTTCCCTGGGGTTACGCATTGGGCCAGCCTGTGAGGCAGGCCTTAGCGTTGGCATCCGAAGGGAGCGTGTGCCACCCCAAAGGATAAAGATAAAGATAAAGACCCTCTAATTCAGATTTCAAGGGCCCAATGACTTTGATCAACCTTCAAGGTCATTTAAGCTATTATTGTCTGAAAATAAGTGTAGCCTACTTTTCCCATCTTTGTTAGAAAGTCCAGGTGATCTAACAAAAGATGACATCGTCGATGACCTTGAGTGGCCTTTGAAGGTCATTACAGGTACTATGAACGGTTTCATTGTCTGCTTATCAAATATACAGTATATATGTGTACGATGTCAATTACAACAGTCGGATCGACGTCATATGTGAGAAATTTTTACTGTCGTATTTAACGGAAGGACTGTTAGATGATGCTGAGCGCGACCTATCAGCGATAGCTAAGTGTCTTGTTCGATGTAGTGTTAACACAGAAACAAGCAAACGCATGTCACTAAAGTCAGCATCTTGCCTGTTGTCTGCGACGGCGCGAGGTAAGTGTGGTCACCTTGGACCACGTAGGGTCATCTCGATTTAGTTAGCAGAACGTTATGGTGATTGAGACAGCTGGAGTATTTGTGAACGGATCATAGGACTCGACTGGACTTATTCATCCATCCATCCTTCCAAGTGTATTTCGGGCAAAAGTCCATAGGAAATAAAGTAAGTTAAAACGATACACACATAGGAAAAAAGAACGAAAAAACCTAACATACGCCAATGATATTACGCTCATCGGTTTATGTTTATTTCGTTTTTCGTTTAAATTTGTCTGTTTATTCCGTGTGGTAGACTAAGCTGGCTACCCGTCAGCTTCTGACTGCACGTTAAATAGGGCCTACACGGTATGGTATCGTAAACGACGCCCACAAACCACAGTCGCTATGCGCCGCAGCCTCAAAGGTCAGATAAGATCAGATCAGATATTTTATATGCCAACAGTATAGTCGCTTCAAACGCGCATGGTTCCTCTCTGGTTGCAGTGGAGTTGGCATCTTGTTCCAGACGCTTAAACCAGCGACAGCAAACGACCTGTCACCCAGCTGAGACCACACACATAACAGTTACTGACTATGTCGGCGACTGATGACGTCAGACACCAGGCCACATACCTGTACGTCGATGCAAGTCCGTGAAGGCTTGAACACAAAGCTGGACAGTGTTTGGAATGGACGCCGAACTATAGTGAGCCAAAGTCTACATTTTTTCCCCAAAAACAAACGAAGCCAACTGCTTTTTAGCACAGCGTCAACAAACCGCAGCGAAACGCTGCAATGTTTGGCACAGCGATTTAAGATTGTAAGTCTGCCTATAATTATGTCTTCCATCTCACCCGTGTACAAAAAATGACATTGTCGATGACCTTGAGTGGCCTTTGAAGGTCATTACAGGTACTATGTTACTAGGTACTAGTAAAATGTTTCAGACAAGTTACATTTTGGCGACAAACGAAACAGTCAAACACTAACAACCACAAATGCAGAAATGTATATTTAATACTAACTTAACACATTGAACCATGCATTCATCACAGAATGTGCTCAAATGTCCATCATGAGCCTAGATGACACAAGCTGAGAGACGGCAACCCCACCGACTGATGGCTGCAGCGACTAAAAGGAGCAGTTTTCTCCGTTCGAATAACAGTCTCTATTTCAGTTCTGCAAGACGTCATTATCATATCTCTTCGTTGGAAATGCAACTGCAGTTATGTTCTGAGTAGTCTCGGGCATAAGTCCTCCAAAAAATTTTTAAAATAAAATTTCATCTGTCCTAACTAAAATTGTGCTAAAATAAAATCGTCTGGCATTGTTTTTTTTGTGGACACAGTGTACATCGTGTTGAGTGGGCGTGTTAATAAAACCATGGCTATTTCGGTCCGATGACTGGTCCGAACTTGCCGGACTTACTGTTGATCATCGTTATTAGGCGACGGTCGGCGATCGTGCAGCAATGCGTGGCGTGGCGTCGCGGCGCAATCATCGCGTACGTCCCACGATCCTAATGACGCTGTTAGCGACACAAAGACGAGCGTTCCTTCATCTCGGCGTGTAGCCGACCAAGCGCTTTGATACGTCACGACGACGAGATGAGCGCCGCCGACGCTGCAGTTGCGGAAGCAAATTGTCCTATTTTCTGTCCGCCAATACTGCACTGGGCCAAATTTAGCATCCGAATCGTCATCGTTCGCCGACAGACTCTGCTAACAAAAGTTCGAGGATGCGTAATTGGGTATACGTATTCTTTTTTTTCTCGAAAGGTACATGCATTCTATTTTGGAATACATATACACACACTACTGTGTTTTCTGTTATAATACCACGACGACGATTAAAAAATGGTTCATAATGGATTTTTGAGATGGCTAAGACATTACAAACGTCAAACTAGACGTGCATTCGTCGGTAAGGCTATCAAATACATGTACGCTGAAAGGCTGAAAGCCTGATGACGTCACACAAATTAACTTTCGGTTTCGATTTCTATTTATGCGGTCATCTCCATGGCCGTAATATATCTCTCCACCAAATTTGTTGAAAATGTCTTCATGCAATCGAAAAATAGTACTGGTTATACGTAAGTGGTTATGGTAATAACCCTGTATATACTATAAACTTTAGCATGTATTTGTATCATTTTATTTTTGCTCTTGTTTTTAAATTTATGAATGAATGAATGAAAGATAATGACATTTTTTTGGAAATTCAATATGACGGCCGCCGCCATCTTGGATTTTTAAAACAAGTGAATTTGGCACGTTCTGCCACGATGGCGGTCTGTCTCTTGAGCTGTGTACCAAATCTGGTTAATTATATCATATAATCGCTGAGAACGACCGACGTTTTGTTCCGAACGTAACTGTTGACGTCATGCGAATTAACTGTCGGTTCCGTATTGGTCGTGTGGGCATCTTCACATGGTCGTGGTTCATTTTTCTACCATATGGTGAGCAAATACCTTCATCTAGTACGGATTAGCATTTCACGAAATTCAATATGGCCGCCGCCCGCCATCTTGGATTTGTTTGGGGGAAGCCGGGGGACCATCCAGGAAGATTGTGGTCGTGGTTATTCGCTGTAAAGATTTTGTCACGATCGCCTTAGTAGTTTAAAGGTTATAAGGATTTGAATTCGTTGTAGTTTAGGCTTAAAAGTCCTGTTCATGGCTCAAAATGTCATTTAGAGAATTCAACTCCCTAAACGTAAAGGTAAAGGTCTCGACACTTGCTATAGCGCCACTTACATGAGTCAGACTCGTGACCAGCAGCGCTTTACAATCTCGGAAGTGGCAGCTGATTGGCATGAGCCAGTGGTGCCGCAGCGCATTATGTGGCCATCC
>Ga0209149_1001215_pt1 | contig 12634 bp, 7 predicted proteins | sample WorMetTyACAVOLI2_FD_187423 | JGI IMG/M metagenome (GOLD analysis project Ga0209149, IMG submission 187423) | Marine gutless worms symbiont microbial communities from Max Planck institute for Marine Microbiology, Germany - Olavius algarvensis... ... | reverse complement strand
CAAATGTATTGACAGTTTTTCCGTGTGGAATTTTTTAATTTTCTATAGTTAAGGTAGTTTAGTTTGTTTGCTGTTTTTATCGTTTACTGTTTGCTACCAGTTGTCTGGTGAATAAAGATGTTCAAACCTGATGTGGCTTACAGCTGATTACGTCACACGCTATCAAGGTTCACACGCCGCCCAGACATATCCCAGGCGTCGTAGAAGTGACGCTGTCCTACAAGTCTAAGCAGTTCTGTAAAGGCGCTCCAGGACGATTCGTCTACACCGGTATGTTATATTTGAGATAATGCAGTCATTAATTTTACGCGATTCGTGTTTTTCTATTGAATCTTTTCTCATACGGATGCTAATATTTCAATATCGCGTGCACTGTTATGTAAGTAAATATATGATTTACAAAGCGCCGTAGTCAAGTTAGAGTTGAGGAGTGTAACTGGCGTCATCTGGTGATTGTTTAGTTAAGGCGGTGGTTAGTTACGACAGTCGGAAAGGATGTTTGTAGTAACATGTGAAAAAATATAGCATGTGATAACTGGCACTAACCCGTAATTCTGACCCTAACCGACCCACAGGGCTGGTCATGATGACCCTAAACGACCCACGAGCGGGGATACGTTCGGGCCTATAGTAGCGGCGGTCATAGTTCCGACTGTCGTACGGTAACTCTAAACAGTTCCTTTCTTTAAACTGGCGTGGGAAAAAAGTATAAAGCCCGATTCCCGATGGCCGACACGATATGTGCCATTTCAAGGTTGTGTTACAGTCCAGTTCAACCCTGTTCAACCACTTGATTGACATTTGATTGTTTGACTTCTGTGCACGTCGTGAGATTAACTTTCTCGCCAAAGTCTGAAGGTCATGTGGCTGTCCAAAGCATTTGCCTGGTAAATTATACGTTGACCTCGTGATCTTGACCTTTGACCTTCTACTTTTGAGCCTTTATCGCTTATGATGCTGGGGCCCCACGATGCTCCATGTGCTCCACATATATACCAAGTTTAAACATTTGCCTGTTCTTTCATTCAGAAGTTATGACACATTCCGTGTCTTGACGTTATGCGGCTTTGTGACCTTGACCTTTGACCTTTTAACCTTTAATGTACTCCATCAGTTATTCGTGATATGGACCGACTTTTCCTTAGTTTCAGGTTTTCCGGACTTTTCGTTCTTGACTTAGCGGCAGACACGAGGCAGACAGACAGACAAAAGGCCAGATAGACGGGATACAGTCGACAATGCGGCCTCCTAAAGCGAGAACCGCATAATACAGGCTATACAGTACTACTGCTACTGCTGCTGTAGAAGCATGCTAGATCAAGTAGGGCCTATTCTTAAAACAAAACGATTAATACTTCTGTCAATAACTGAGAAAGATGATTAGCTGACTAGCACCAGTTGTTCGGTAACAGGAGATATTGGAAATAAACTGGGGAGAAAGACAAAATGTGAAACAAAGAAGAGAAAAAACTGAACTGAACTTTTATTAGAAAATAGTAGCCATGAAGCTAAAGAGAGGGAAGGTATACTGGAACGGAGAAATGCTTTTGTAGTTTTATTAGCTGATATTAGCTGTTTATAAATTAATTTGCTTACTTATTTTATTTACATACTGCAGCTCTGACGGAGCCGAACATCGACTACGGCTTTCAGAGGTTAATGAAGCTGGTACCAAGACACCCGGGCGACCCTGAGCGACTGCCGAAGGTACACAGTACATGCTTGCTTCATCCTGTATTGTAAAGTAAACTTGCAAAACATTTTCCTAAGTTTCTGAAAAGTATAGTATAGTATGGTAGAGTTTAACGTCCCACTCGACACATTATAGGTCATTTCGGAGACGGTTTTACGGGTCATATGACCCAACCAACAGTGTCATAGCACTGAAGGACGATGGTTAGTCAAGCACGGCAAGGGCCAATCCCACCAGGCTCAGCTCACTAAGAGGTAAAAAGGATGTAAGCAAAAAAAATTCTATATAGCACCATTAAGACCGAAGACACAGAGGCGCTTGGAAGAAAAAAAACTATATCGACAAATGTGTCAAGGAACTTCTTATTCAATTTCGATTCACGTAAATCGAGAGCAGAACATGAAAATTACATTATATATAGTTTATTGCTATGCATAAGCGCGGCCTATGCCGTCGTGCAGTGTCTGTCTGTCTGTGTGTCCGTCACGTTTGTGTATTGTGTCAAAACGGCTAAAGGCTATGGAATGTAACAGTAAACCCTACCGAGGCTTTCGAGTGGTATCATTTTCAGTGACCTTGAGTGACTTAGCGAAATATTCAATGACACGAAACATTTGACGTGATACCATCGCCATGATGGCTATTTTGATGTATTGTCTACGGCACAATGCAGTTTACGCTACATTTTCGTTTTCAGTACGATAAATGCCGCCTGATGTTTCCGAAGATAGTCTAGTGGGACACATGTAGTTTCCGGGGCGCTATTGCAAACAACTGCATTCTAACCCTAACCCTAACCCTATCTCAATCCTAACCCTAACCGGAAATAATAGTTCGACCATATTGCTTCTGTCAGTAAAATCTAGCCACCTAAGCCTACCCCGATTCCCGAACCGTAACCGTAACCTTAAAACTCTAATCCTACCTAACCCTAACCCTAACTCTAAGTGTAAGCCCATTTCAGGTTACGCCCCTGAAAGTCAATACTAGCCAGTCTTTGAGTCTAATTTGTCATTTCATTCAGCTGAAATATACCACTTGGCCGTCCAGTGTTGTGAAATATTTTCGACTCACTCGAGTCGACACCAGATGACATTTACATTATTTATATGTTGCATGAAATTGCTAAATGCTTTGCGTATTACTGCAGGAGACGATCCTGAAGCGAGCCGCCGACTTGGCCGAGGTACTGTACAGTATGCCACGAAGTCACAATCAGCTAGCGTTGCCGACAGCAGCCCGTTCGCCGGCCGGTGCCATGGCGGCCACGCCCGGAGTCGCCGCCGCCGCCGCGGTGGTCGGCTCGGGGTTCAACAGCTACGGACCGCTGACCGGTGCGCCGCCCGTGGACGCCGCCGCTAACGGACAATGGGACGACGCCTGGTCCCATCGCTACCCGGCTTTCACCTTCTGAACGTTCACCGACTACCGGCGCCCAGGCCTTCATTGTCTTCACTGACGACGCTGCGGAATGGGCTCGATTTCTTAGGCCTATGTTTTATGATATTGTCGGTGTTTGAACTGCCAAAAAGTCACTGGCGAGGCCTGGAAAGGCCGATAACAAAGGCGGACTTCTTGGGGGGGGGGGGGGGGGCAGCGAGCCTCTTCCGCCCAGCTAGGAGGCCTGGGGGAGCGCTATAAGTACGCGAACTGGGTTCGGGACAGAGTTCGGGACAGAGTCCCGACCGACGGTTTTCTTGTATTGTATACGGAAGGTCGGATAGCCTCTCTTGGCTCTTTAGTAACGTCTGACTGGTTGACTTAGGATTAGAAGGGACCCACCGGGTTGAATTTGAACTACCTGCCGGGAAACAAAAAAAGGCGGGTGGATTTAGCCCCTCCCCGCTCCAACATCCCCGGCAAATGACAAACTACTGGATATCGGCAACAGGTTGATCTCTGAGGTAAGACAGTGGTGAAAGTTTTATTAGCCAATAAGAAAACATAGCGTATTACAAATGAACCTACCAGAAGGGAAGCTACGAAAAGGCAGTACCGGTCGAAGCCGTTGCCTCTTTGGTTTACCGGCAATGAGTGCAGTTTCTAGTCACACTTAAACCAGAGTGTTGTGCGAAGAGCTGACAAAATCTTCAGCCATTTTACACGAGCACGAAATTTCGGATGGCATCTGTTCATCACGTACAAGAACTTTTACCAGCTTTGGCACGTAGAAGTCTCTTGTTGCACGTAGGTCAATTTTATGCGTTAAAGACAAACGTGTCGATCGTAGCGGGCAAATAACGCATGTAGCGTCATTGGAATTTTAGGGGATAAAAATGTTTTTGGCCCTGGTATCGGAATTGGCAAAATACCTAGATTTTAGTGCATATGTTTTATTTAAAATGCTCCAAAATTGTTGGCTACGGGGCTGTGGCCGGGCCCCAAATCCGTAAGATTTTCCCGGAGTAGATTACCTCCCCTAGAGAAAATTTGAAAACTGCAGTGGCACTAACCCGTACTCCTGACCCTATCTGACTAGGGGGTCATCTCTGGCGGAATATCTCCAGAAAGGTGTTATCTGCGCGTGCGCCCGGCCCGCTTGGGAACGTGATAAGCTCCCAGTGCCCTGTAGTCGGCCAGGGAAGGGGAAGGTAGGTGAAGGAAGGGGAGGAAGAGGAAGTAGAAATGAGGACGGTTTGCTTCGTTGAATTTAGTGGAGTGCACTGCCTTGTCATGCTACATGTTGAAGCGCGACGGTTAGACCCCCAATCTGCAATCTGAAAAAAATACGGATGTCTGGCAAAAAAAATTTGGCTGATTTTCGAATGAGCCGAATTGTCGCGTAAACTAAAAAATTCGGCTAAGATTCGGCTTGATACAAATATTTTGCGGTTAAAATTCGGCTGATTACAAACAATTTCGGCTGAGCTGTTGAACATAAACTGAAATGACTGCCAACGTGAATGATTGTTGTCCGTTTCTCTGATGTTACAAAACCTGCGTCTATCTGTGATCACAAGAAGTTTCGAAATCACGAGCATGATTCACTTCAAATAACACGCTAGTCACTTATTGGATTATTGATTTCACCTTATTATTCGAATATCCGTATTTTTCCGGCGGATTTTCGGCGGACATAAAGTCGGCGGCGAATTCGGCTGTCGGCGGCGGCTTGGGGGTCTAGCGACGGTAACACATCGTACAGTGTAGAGAAACGAAGGTTGCAGTCATGAGTAGTTGCGACGTGACGTCCCTGAGCAGTGTATAATACGTGAATGTTTTTTGTTAGTCGCTCACAAGTCACTCAAGATCTCCGTGCACATTACGTTGCTGTTTCGTAGAGACTGACCGTCGTTGATTTGTGTAGAGTAATTGTGTTATCAATACATGCTGCAACAGGTTGCAGCGAACAGTTGCAGCAACCTTTTGCAGCGAAACCTGCACCGTTTATTTACAGTGTGACAATTTGTCAAGTTTGTTTGCTGCAGTTTTACGTGGATTGCGTTCATGGCTTTGTTCATGCGAAAAGTTGAAATCTTGTCGTCCCTGTCGTGCACCTTTCAACAATGTTGGTCAAAAAGTAGCGCGTGCGGTTAACGACATGATGCTTTTTCCTATGAAGGAGCGCTTCTTGCCAAGAAATGACATACACGGCGCCTCAAAATAATTAAGCCCCGCCTTTCTACTCTTAGGATGGAAAAACATTGGTATTTTTATTTGTAATCATAAACAATAATATGTATAATCAAATTGTTTTGTACTGCTAATACCAGTCGCAATAGCGAAAGCTGGTATTGTTTTCAACGTGTCTGTCTGTCTGTCTGTCTGTCTCACCTTGCGTGGGTATTGGTCCAGCAGCTAAGGCGAGTTAACCCCGAGCCAAATGTCCGTGTCCTCCTCTATGCGCCCCAAAAGCCTAAAACTTGTCTGCGCATTTGATGTGTAACGGGTGTAACCATGGCAACCGTTTCCATGTAAACAACTCACAGGTTAAGTGACATTTTACCATCCAAATGTCTTCGAAATCGGTTTACGCGTTCGTCCTCCAGATGCCACTAACTGCTGTGTCTTCAATGCGCGGTTTCTAGGCAACGGGCGTCGCTATGGCAACCGTATCATGGCGGACATGTCGTGGGGGGACATGGTGGCATGTGTCAATTACAACAGCGCTAGTTCAGTGTCGTCTACTGCGGTCATCCTACATCCTTGCCGCTTTACCACTTCGTTATACGTTATAATCTGCACACAGCAAATCTCGCCCCGCGCCCCACTGCTTGCAATGCTACCTGTCGACGTTTATGGCGTGATCCCAGAGTTATCATATTCCCGTCTATTCTGTAAGTTTATTGACAATAGATACAACTGTTTCCCCATAATGTTGTTAACCCTTTAGACTCCAAAGGCAATAGTGCTACATCAAATAACACGAAGTTGGTACACTGGCTGCTGGTGGGTGGGCTGTTACACATTCATTTGGTACAGCCAGGAGGGGCCTGGGCGGGCTGCGGCCCCGCCCAGTCCCCTCCTCGCTGTACCAAATGTAACAGCCCACCCATCAACGGCCAGTATACCAGTCACTGTATTGCTATATGATGGTCTGTTGCTCTGCGGTTTTAATGTGGCGATTAAAGGGTTAACAGGCAAACGTGGGTTACAAGCAGAGTTACAGACCTCGTTACAAACAAAGATCGTTACAAACACAGGCGTTCAAAAATAATCGCCAGCTGTCGCGGGCGGGGGGAGTTTGAGTACAATCTTTCTACTGCAGAAAAACATGGCATTATCAGTATTTCGTGTCACCTACATAATCAACACAGCAATAGCATCACACACCGTAGAACACGGCTTTAAAACGGGTTGACAAACGTATATACACTGTCTCAAAAACATGAGACTACATTTTCGACGATAAGTTGAACTAGAATTGTCTGTTTACAACAATTTTTGGCACACTTATTACCAAGAGTATACGCCATGGACAGATGTTTTTATTTTCCCACCACACCTATTTCATGCACTTACTTTACCTTGGAAAATTGTGGAAACCTAAATATTAGTAAAAACAAGAAATACGTTCTGTCGAACTCGGAGTCTGTCAAATGCAACTTATTCATTTTTGATCACGTGACTTTTATCCATTCAAAATCTGCTGCAGTGTACATCATCATTTTCATCAAAATCGGATGACTTTTTGCCGCGCGATGCTATGCAAGCGCGGCTTATGCCGTCATGCGGTGTCTGTCTGTCTGTCCGTTTGTCCGTCTATCACGTTCGTGAGTTGTGTCAAAACGAATAAACATGTCATCACATTTTTTTCACCGTCGGGTAGCAACGCCATTCTAGTTTTTCCATGCCAAACGGCATAGCAATATTCCGACGGGACCCCTCCCCCTAGCGGGGGCGTCGAATGCAGGTGGGGTAGGCATAAATCGCGATTCTGAGCCTATATCTGGCTTGACTGCTTGTGTTAACGCTGCAATAGGCTAGATGTTGTAAACGCGGTCGCCGGTGGACAATGGCCACCGTCTCACCAGTTATGACACATTGCCGGTAGTAAGCGGCGGTGTTGATTGCCGGAGAAGACGACGAAATGTTTATGACAGGATGCCTCAACGTTACGCCAAAGACAACAGAACAGCGCATTTAACTGCACGCAGTGATAAATCTGTAGCCTACGTAACTAACAATAAAATACTCTACTCTACGTTTTGTACTGTTGAAGCTAACTACTGACAGACACGAAGCATTGCGCGGCCTCTTTGCGACAGCAGAGCTACTTGTTCACTGAGATATGGCGATATATTGATTTTCAAAATGGCGGCCGTCCGCCATCTTGGAATTGTTTTACCACCATACGAGACCACTCACGAAATCTCTGTTGCTGGCCACAGCTGCCTGTCAAATTTCATGTCAATCTGATACACAGATCTGAAGATATAGCTATTTGAATTTTTCGCATATTTGGCTTGAAATACCTATTCAGGCTCCCAAAATGGGAGTTTTCGGGGACTTTGGACCCCTAAATGTGATTATTCATCATCGAGACCCCCAAAAGGCACATTCTTGTGTAAATCCGCGTCTTTTAAGCTATTAACTGTAAAAATCCGTTGAGGGGTCTGACGTGTAGGGGAGTTGACAAATTGTGACGGACACACACACACAGACACACACACAGGCCTAAATTTATATTTTGTTGTGCCAAAAATCTTTGTAAATGGACAGACAATTAAACATAATCATGAAAATTTCACATAAAGATGGGATTCTAATTAAAAATCTCTGTCTGTCAAAGCGATATGGTGCACGAAGGCTGTTGCATGAATTTTTCAACTAGGGTTGGAAACTTGAAAGCATTGACAGTCTGCTAAAGAGAATCTGCAAGACGAGTACAATAATTGTCCGGCAACCACGCATCGGTAGACCGCGTTCGGCGCGTAGCAGTGGAGGATCTCGTGCTCAGTCAGGAGGACAAGCCAAAAAGGCACCGATCAGCTCGTGAGATTTCGTGTGAAACTGCCATTCTCTGTTCAAGCGTGCACAGGATAATTCACCACAATCTCCAGCTCAAATGCTTCAAACGACGTCGTGCTTAGCTGTTGTTTGAAGCCAATCGCATCTCCCGTCTCATGCGCTAATAAACAATCTTTTCGTCTGCATTTCTGCAATATATCTTGTTATTGTTCTATTTTAAACCGTAAGTTGTGTAATAAGTAAGTAAAACAATATGGTGACAGTTTTGCAGTTAATATCCTAGTATTGTAGGATTAAGAAGATAAGCAATTTAAGGCTAAATTCGTGGTATTTAGGTCTCGACAGTTTTCCAAGGTAAAGTAGCTGCACTAAATAGGGGATGTGAGAAACTAACAGTACCTGTCATGGCCTATTTGGTGTGCCAAAAATCTTTGTAAACGGACAGTTCTATTTCAGCTTATGATCGAAAATGTGGTCACATGTTTTTTGGAGACACAGTGTATTTCAATATTGGTTACTGCAAATAACCCTATTGTCTGTCATGTGTCTGTCTGATGTCTGTAAATACAGCTTTTCCACAAGAAGGCATTGTCCGATTTCAATGAAACTTGCGGTGTTTCTTATCACCATGGATCAAGTTGTGCAGAATGTAAAATTTTCCCCTACCTTCTTGTTCCGATAAAATTTAACAAAACCCACCACTTAGATTCGTCAATTTTGTGCCGCTTGCATACGTAAATAAAAACGTATACGGAAAATCCGTAAGGGTTCGTACGCCCACTTATGATTAATAATATTTGTCCAGAAAATTTTCGCTATCGGATCAGAAATGTATGAGGAGATAGTGCGGGGGTACCCAGTTACCAATAAGCGTGTGCTAACATATTCACATGTTGCTTTAAGTTACTCCAACAGTCGCCAGACGGCGCCACCGGGATACAGACAATAAGGATGCTTGCAGTAACCTCGTTGTTTACTTCCTTGTTAGCCTTATGTGTGTGTTTGTGTGCAAGTTAAATTATTTGCATTTTTGTGACGCTTACAGTACAGAAAGGTTCTGTTGTGAAATTACATGTAGGCCTATAGGCCTGTAACCGACGTTGCTGATTCCGCATCCCATGCCAATGACGATTGATGTTCATTAGTATTAGGCCAATGTTATAATGCTGCTCACGCAAACTTATTTTAAATTATTTCAATATTTCTTATTTATCGATTATTCCGTGCTTGGAATGTGAAGGAAAGTTAATGACAGTTAAGTGATCAGTCTGCAGTATTTTCTTGTATAAAATAATGTTTTGCTTTTCTGTGTAATATTGTGTATTTCCACGACTTAGGTCTATTTGGTTTGTATCTGATTTTGGCATGATTCATCGTTCATGCTTCGGAATATGTCTCTTTGTAGGGTGAAAGAAATCAGTACATGTTTAAAGTCGCGTTTTAGTGTTTTAATTATGGTCGTGTTTCATTCTGTAACCTTGGAAACATGGGGCAATGAAAATTGTCGCTTTTGTGTGTGATGAAGTGGCCTAAGGACCCGTTCACACGTACCCTGCCCTGCGCTACTATCGACTTTCTCGCGCAGCGCAGCGTGAACGCATCGAAAAAGAGTTATATTGTATAATAGTCTTACCAACCCATATCTCCTTTATTACCTCCTCAGAGGCGGAGGTTATGCTAGCAGGTCGGTTTGTCTGTCATTTTGTAAGTAAGTAAGTAAGTAAGTAAGTAAGTAAGTAAGTAAGTAAGTAAGTAAGTATAAGTAAGTAAGTAAGTAAGTAAGTAAGTAAGTAAGCAAGCAAGAGTATTTATATCCGGCGCCTAAAAGCAAGAGTCACTAGGCGCCGGAGCCTAGTCATACTGTCATACTGTGTGCAGTAATACTGCAAAAGTAATCAGCTGATTTCATTGAAACTTGGTGTTATGATTGGGCCTACCAATCAGAAGAACTGATTAACTTTTGGTGGTGATCCGATTCCAGATACGGATTCCGGATCATTTTCCCACTTCTCTCACCATTGCGGAATAGTGGATTTTAGATTTATTGGCATTTTTGATGCAATCACCAGCCGATTTTCACAACACTCGGAGAAATGAGTGACGCCAACAAGCTAATGAATCCACAACATTTTGAAAGCGATCCGGTCGATATCCGAATCCGCATTAATCCGGAAATCTGGATTCGAATCCCGGAGCACTTCCAGTTGAGGTTACACGCCTTGGCGGAGGTTTGCACTCTCTGAGCACAGTCTAGTATTTAATACTGCGATGCAAGCGGGCTTTGGTCCTTTTTCTTGTAATTAATTGAAAATTAATTAATGTAATGGGTCCACCTACTCGAAACTAAAGTGGGCCAATTCGATGCCTCTGACAGCATTTTCGCCATATTTCCATTTCCGGTGTATATACATAACCTATGTGATCTTGAAATACTGTCACGTAGTTGTCTGTATGATGGAAATTCTTACCAACTCTGAAATCAGTCGATATAGCCACCGATTTATGATACTTTTGTTGTTATGCTAACGAATTGTGTGGCCTTGTGACCTTGACCTCTGACCTTTGAGTTTTGCCCGATATCACGTGTTATGTGACTGACCCTTCCACCATCTATGATTATTCGACCTCGAAGTATGGCTGCCTCAGTCCTTGTTTACACCAGTGGCGATCACTGCGCATGCCTCCTGTCACGTGACTTCGGAGTACCTGGTCACTTGACAATCTGGGCCGTGTATTCTTAGTACTGTTATGGAGGTCCGATGATGATTGAGAGTAGTTTTTTAAAGAGAATACCCCATTGTAAAAGGTTTTCAATCGAAAATGAAGTCTGTGTCTATGTGGCGGATTAACGCGCATTCCATTGTTGCAGCATAATAATTTACTCCGTAATTTTGTGGCATGCACCGTTTTTCTTCTAAAATGTTTCCGTTGCACAGAGAAATTTGGTAAAATTCAGGCGAAGTTGCTTCGTTGCATCATATATCGAACATATCTGCAAAACAATGCTGTAGTCGGTATTTGTGCAAATTGCTATGGTTCGATTTCTGTTGATATCTCTCTGGTTCATGGCGACAAAACAGTCCGAATGCACCAATAAATATTTCGGAAATAGGTTGCAACTGCAAGTGTCCGAACCGGCCGACTAGCACTCGTCGGAGAGTTGTCTATGCCGATTGGCGATACAGACCCGTGTGTTTGCTTAATTGCTGCGTAATACGAGTAGAGTTTTGTCGACGACGACAGCGGGTCGGTCGCAGTGCGGCAATTGGTCGCCAGATGGCGTCCAGTGCAGTCCTAATGGCGTCAAACGACACCGACATTGCGTCCGCGCGCGTCGGCCGCCGTGGCCGGCTCGCGGCGCTCGCGTTCTCCAGGGACGAGCGGCCGCGTCGCCGATGCCATATGCGACCACGACGGCGACGCTAACCTCTCACGTAGCAACTCCGAACAACAGTTTCCTGCAGAAGCAGCAGCAGGACCAGCCGGATACAGAGGCCACGATCACACAACATTTTCTAACTCAATGTATTAACCACAGGTAATTAGAGTGCCGCGTGAAGTTGGTACACTGGCCGTTGATTGGTGGGTTGTTACATTTGGTACAGCGAGAAGGAGACTGGGCGGGGTCGCAGCCGGTCCAGGCCCATCCTCACTGTACCAAATTTAACAGCTCACCTATCAACGGTCAGAGTACTAATCACCGCATGTCCGTTACTCTGCGGTTTTCATGTGCCTATTAAATGGTTAACTCTGTAACTTCGGAAATAAAAATTTAACCAATAAATTAAAATTAATCTTTATTTACCAATAATGGTAGCACAATGAAAAGCAAGAAATCTTAATTATATATTTAATTACGAATTAAATATTTGAAATGAATAGATCACCGCATGGAACTAGAGATCACCTAATAACACAACATCACGATGTTGGCATATGACCTAAACTCCACTGTACTGTACTTGATGTGGTATACAACACACTGTGTATAGCAAATCATGTAGTGGAGTTTGAGTCTGTTTTTAAATTATTTATCTTATGGCAGTTGTGGATATTTATCTATAGCTATCGCATGTCGTTGTTGTCAGGAGCTTGGCATGGTGGCAATGGCACTGCTGAGTTTAGTCTCTTGGGATAAATGCCTACAGCGAAGCCAATTTAAAATTTGTTCTGAAAGAAATGCTTAGGCAAAAGTTCTCGGTCTAAGCGACTGACTAGCGTCAATTTTCTCATGCAACAGTTCGCAGCATCGAAATCACGAGTAACTGCATGAGATGTGAAACAACAATCCCTATACACACTCTGTTTCTCAACTCTCTCTGAGCATATTCGCCCGAGAGTCTATCGGCAGGCACGCCGAATGATCGTTTGGCGCATGAGCGAATATGCTGAACGGCCACAGTCGACGATATGTCGGGCGTGCAATGTCGAGTCGAGCGTAAGCGGTCAGCAATTCCTCAGATTTCTCGCGGGATATTATGCGCGTGTGTGGTCGAGTATCTCGTCTGCATGCGTCCGAGTATTTGCGGT
>Ga0209149_1001214_pt1 | contig 12637 bp, 9 predicted proteins | sample WorMetTyACAVOLI2_FD_187423 | JGI IMG/M metagenome (GOLD analysis project Ga0209149, IMG submission 187423) | Marine gutless worms symbiont microbial communities from Max Planck institute for Marine Microbiology, Germany - Olavius algarvensis... ... | reverse complement strand
TGCGAACTTTGGCGTGAATCGGCCCGCGGGTTGTCGAGAAATCGTTGACGAACAAACAAACAAACATACAGTAAACCAAATACCTCGCCCTTCGCTATACTAGCGAATGGCGGGTAAAAAATTAATGCTGCCAGCAGGGGCAAACTATAAGCAATATGGAACGCCTTGATTACAGCTTTCTACATTCTACACACCATTCCGCACATGCATTCCGCATTTTACCGATACCTGTTGATGATTACTGAAGGCTGAACGCACGCAGTACACTAATAACTGGCACTGACCTTTACTCCTGAACCCTAACCGACCCACGAGGCGAGTAATAAGTGGCATACTGAATAAGTGGTATAATTACTGAATAAGTGATATAATACAGTGAGTACGGTTGCCCATACCCTTACTCCGCCTGCGGGGGTTCTGGTATTTACTGCATTGGCCGCATCGGTTCATTGGCTTACGGTAGTACTAAACGCTGCAAGTGACCTCTTGAATACCAACCAAACACACCAACATGTTGTTGTACATAATTTAACTCGTTGACTTACTGCTGTCCAGTTAAGATGCATGCAGACTGATCATAGGGTCTATGCCATATGATATCCCGTTTTTGTACCTTGTACAATTTTTTCAATTAAAGATTGGTGATGATGATTCCATGCACACACTGACTGCATATTCTAAGTGTGAGCGTATTATTTCCTTATATAGAGCAACAAGATTATAGTGTTAATGATATTTCTGTTAACTATGCCTAACATCTGATATGATGTGTTAATTTATATGCTCATCAAATTTAAATTTATTGTGAAAGGTTACTCCAAAATCTTAGATATTTTTAATTTTTAGTACGTGTTAAAATGGTCATCATATAAGAGAGGACACAGTACAGCTTATTTGGCTGACGGCAGCTAGGGCCAGGGGTGGGGGAGAAGCGTGCAGGTGACGTTCAACCACTGCAGCGTTCAATCGGTGGTCGTTACGAAAGTTCATTTGACGATCTTGTGTCGAACGTTCAAACGGGTACGGAAAAAGATCGCATGCGATTGATCAGCAATCGTTTGAATGTTCACTGCGTAACAATCGACGATCGATCACGCGTGCTCTTTTTCCGCAGCCGTTTGCACGTTTGACACAAGATCATGACATGAATGCTCGTTATTAAATGATCGCCGATCGATCAACCAGCAATCGATTGCGATCGTTTAATAACGAACATTCATTTCACGATCCTATGTTGAATGTTCAAACGGTACGGTACGATTGCCAATCCGTAGCCATTTTTCTGTAGCCATTTGAACATTCGACACAAGATCACAAAATGATCATTTGGTGCTCACGATCGATCTCGTACGTTCGATCATCGATCGTTCTTGATCATGTTCTGGGTGAACAGTGCCTAATGCCGATGCGCCGATGTTCGCATTGCACCCATCATGTTCGCATCGGCGCCGATGCCGTTAATACCAGAACCGCGCCTGCGGCGGAGTACCAGTGCCCGTACTCTAGACACTTCGGTAATCGGTCCTGTTAAAACATGCGTTTTTGTTCGTGACACCTAGCGGATTATTTTATAGCCTTCGGTGTCCTTCGGAAACCTTCGGTAAACATCACCACCCCCTGAATTTAGAGTTCCACCACCTACTTTTGAGTAATTTAATCACTGCTGAAGATCATGGAATTTCCCATGACTGTATCATTGTTTAGACCTTCCAACGGTTATGGTTAGGCTGGCCGATCTACCTTAGATCTATCTTGGAGTTTGTTGCGCCTGTGGGCGTGAGTGCAGTTCGAGGACGTTGGAGTTCTTTTTCAGTTTTGCGTGTTTTCTGTGCAGTTCTGACTAATGAAAAGAGAAGAGTACACGTTATTCATTACGGAGTGTGTTAACTGATGCGTCAAGTTTGAGGAAGCTATTATGTTGCTTTGTGGAACTAATGATTGCCTGCAATCAGTGATCATCCTGAAGGGGGCGGCGGCTTACCGCCATGTTAACGTATACATCGGAGCCTCTAAAGGCGCTGGACGTTGACCGCCCGCCTCGACGAGAGGTGAGAAAGACATTGTTTGCATTACAACTCTGGCTACCGGCTCGCTACCGCCGACAGGGTCATGTGCGTCATCGAAACACCACCCACTTCGCGGAGGTCAGTGAGGCGTGTCCATCATTGCGTCGATCAGCTGATCGGTCTATGGTTATAGGATGGTTAAACACCCAGTCGCTGTGCAACAAGACAGAAGCCGTTCATAGCACGATTACTGATAACTGTCTCGACGTTCTTACACTGACCGAGACATGGCACCACAGCAGCGACGACGTGTGCCTTCGTCTCAGCACGCCTACTGGTTATGCTGTCATCGGAGAGGCACGAACTTCAGGTCGCGGTGGCGGAGTCGCGATTATTTTCCGGCAACAGTTCAAGAGCGCTGTATTGCCAGTTCCTGCCTGCACCACACTGCAAGCCATTTGCGTTCGGCTTACAACCATCGACGGTCCGGTGATCATCATGAACATCTATCGACCTGGGTCAGAAAGGCCGTCGTCGCTGTTCTTCGACGAGTTGACAATGCTGCTTGAGACACTGGTGGTCTACTTGTGTCCCGTTGTGTCGGTTGCGATTTCAACCTACAGGTACAAGACGTGGACGGTTCAGACTCTCGTCGTTTCAACAGTCTGTTATCATCCTTCGACATGGTGCAGCACGTCCACAGTCATACTCACCGCGCCGGCAGCACACTCGATCTCGTTGTTACGTTCGCTGATCGGGTGCCGGAGAGTGTCGCTGTGTCAACTTCGTCGGGCATTGGAAACGAGTCAGCTGTGTTCTGCGCTGCCTGTAGATACTGACGTTGATCAACTGTTTGATATGTATAACTCGGTGCTGCATGACATCGCCGACCGCTGTGCACCTGCACATGTTATCCGTCGCCGGCCAGGTCGACCGACACCGTGGTTCGACACTGATTGTCGCGCCGCGCGCCGTCACTGTCATCGTCTCGAGCGACGTTATCACCGCACACACGACTCTGACGATCGTCAACGCTGGGTACAAGCTACGCACCACCGTTTTGCACTGTATCGCCAGAAAAAAGAACAGTACTGGTCTGATCGACTCCTGTCACGTGGCCGGCGGCCGCGCATCGGCCCCGTTGTGGCACTCGCTGTCACCAATGCTTGGACGTGATCGCAACGTCACTGGGTCCACCGGTCACACAGCGGTAGGTTTCGCCGAGTTCTTCAAGAAGAAGATTGACGACATCCGGTCATCGACCACCAATTTACCAGCGCCACAAGTCGGCAGTCGAGCAACGTCGACCCTGGCTTCATTTCGACCGTTTACAGAAGCAGAGATCCGGCGTATTGTAATGAAGTCGCCTCCTAAGTCGTCCTCTTTAGATCCGGTTCCAACTTTCCTGCTTCGTGAGTTCAACTTCATCGACCTACTGCTACCTTTCGTAACCAGACTTGTGAATATGTCGCTGCTCGCCGGTCGGCTTCCAGTGTCACAGCGCATGCGATTGTGACTCCGCTGTTGAAAAAGCCAGTCTTGGATGCAGCTAACATGGCTAACTATCGACCAGTCTCCAACCTGAGTTTCATCTCAAAGGTTGTTGAGCGAGCTGTGGCCGTTCAGTTAAACAAATAACTGGTCGCGAATAATCTGCTGCCATGCTACCAGTCAGCTTACCGAAAGAATCATTCGACCGAAACTGCATTGTTACGTGTTTGGTCTGACATACTGATGGCAGCTGATAGGCGACAAGTTACTCTTCTCTGCTTACTAGACCTATCATCTGCTTTTGACTGTGTCGACCACGACCTTCTTCTGCAACGACTCTGACTGGGTTTTGGTCTGGCCGACGCTGTACTGGAATGGATTCGCACGTTCTTGTCCGATTGCACGCAGCAGATAGCGTACAATGGCCAACTTGCGGCAACACAACCACTGCCGTTCGGCGTTCCACAAGGTTCCGTGTTGGGACCGCTACTGCACGTTCTGTACACAGCTGAGCTTGGTCACTTGGTTATTGGTTTCCATCAGTACGCCGACGACAGTCAAGTATACATCAGCGTTCCTGTCAGTGATGCAGCAACGGCCGTACACAGAATCACTGACTTCATTACAGAGATGAACTCATGGTTGTCTGCCAGCAGATTACGGCTGAACCCTGCGAAGACAGAAGTAATGTGGCTTTGATCCAGGCAACAAATTAACTAGGTCGACGTTAGTGACATTCTGATCCTGTCGTCAAGCGTCAAGGTCGTTGAGTCGGCGCGGGACCTTGGTGTCATTATTGACAATCAGTTGTCGCTGTCGTCACACGTTGCTGCGCTTTGCCGGTCTGGATTTTACCACTTGAGGCAGCTATGTCCACTCTGTCGGTCACTACCAGCAGAAGCTACAAAGACACTAGTACAGGCGTTCATTTCATGTCGCCTGGACTACTGCAACTCGCTGCTGTACGGAGTGACCGACAAACTCATGCAGCAAGTACAGTCGGTGCAGCGTGCTGCGGCAAGGCTGATCACAAGAGCGTCAACTTCACTGGTTGCAGGTCAGACGATGAGTTGAATTCAAGATGGCCAGCTTGATATACCAAGTGCTGTCAAGCAAAGTACCTGGCTATCTGGCCGACGATATTCATCTCGCCTCAGAAAGTTCTGCTCGCTCCCTCAGGTCCTCTTTGGGGAGAAAGTGCTCTGTCACTCGTGTTCACAGTCGTTTTGGTGACAGATGTTTTGCTGCAGCTGGACCACGTATCTGGAACAACTTACCTGCCAGTCTGCGAGACAAGGAAGTCAGCTGCACAGAATTCAGAAAACAACTGAAAACATTCATGTTTCAGACGGACTGCGGCGCATCGTGACTTTTTTGATTATTGCGCCTTATAAATACTCTTACTTACTTACTTACTTACTTACTTACTTACTAAGCGAAACCACCATGCTGTTAACAAAGCTGATCTACTTATCCAAGACATTTCTGTAGGTCACAACACCGTCAAATAACCCTTTATGGCCACATTAAAAGCGCAGACCAACGGACCATACATCAGTAGCCTACGTTGATAGGTACACTGGCCGTTGATGCATGGGCTGTTACATTTGGTACAGCGAGGAGGGGCCTGGGCCGACTTCGGCCCCGCCCAGTCCCATCCTCGCTGTAGCAAATGTAACAGCCCATCCATTAACGGCCAGTGTACCAACTTCATGTTATTCGATGTGGTAATAGGCCTATACGCCTAAAGGGTTAACTCATGTCCCAAACACCGTCCATATGGCATATACGCGTCACGGCTGGCTTATCACGGAAACAGTCATCAGTAGCTTGTTTTCATTCTTTATAATTAGAGTTCACGTGTGTGACTCAGTTCTTATGGCAATGACTGCTGTGATCTCTGGCGTGAAATGTTTTACAAACTGCACACAGGCGAATCAGTACAGAAGATAACATGCGGCGAGTTGAACAAGCCAAACAAGCCACAACGAAAAGGTCGTATATTTCGCTTGTGAGATACGTATTTGATTAACTAAAATAATAATAATGTAATTTTCTGTTCGTCAATTAGCATCCTTCGTTGAAGGTGGCGCGTCGAAATTTTTGCAACCATGTAATTGTTTGGTACGAGAAAACTAGGATGTTACAGCTACCTGCACGTGGTCTAAAAGTGTGACGATATGTTTAGCCGTTTTAACACAGTGCACGATTGTGACGGACAGACAAACGGACGGACAGAAATCATGCCGTAGTATATACCACTCTTGCACTGCGTCGCCGGTTGAAAGTTGTTGATAAATAGATAAATGTAAAAACTGCGGTTAATACACGACTTAACGGCAAATGACACATCTAAAACTGAAAAAAATACAAAAAGGTGATATTACCCACCAGCACATCGCCTGTGATTCGTATATAACAACGCAAACGCTAGTGCACATTTCTCACATAGCACACTAGACTACCTGTATTGACTTGACTTACCTGTATTTAACGATCGTCATTATCGCGTGTGCATAAATGTGACAGATTCTGAGTGTGATGGCGAGTCGTCGGGCGACGGACTCGCTAACTGCGACTTGGTAAGGTGTTTTTCACAAGTCTATATTATAATCTGATCATTGCCGCTAGAGTTGGACGGGGCTCACGTCAAATAGGCCTAGTGCAGGTTTCCTGCCTTTGAGTGTATTTGTTTTTACGCCTGCGCCAGGTACGTCCAACTGATTGGCGTTGGCATTATGTTCTCGGGTTGTCCGTTCGTCTGTTATCAAACTTGTGAACACAGTAGCTGAGCCTATTTTGAAAACAAATGGACCGATTCTGATGCTGATTTGCAGAACTGGTCCACGCGGCAAGGACATAGAACGATCAACTTTAGGGGTTGGGGTTCAAGGTCACACGAGGTGGAAGATAGATTTGGAGGCATCATTCTCCATCCCTTTCAGTTGAGTAGCTTTTCTAGTTCTTCAGGTTATTTTCATTGTATTTCTATGCCTCCGCATTGGGGCTATTCGCAGCGCAGGCCGTTGTTTTCTCTATGTCCCATGTCAACTTCGACTCGTCCACAGAGCAGGCAAGTCCATTACACACATGCTCTGGCGGAGGCATCGCATGAACTGGAGAGCTAAAGACCGCTCACAGCCTCACAATATTGTGAGCGGTCTTTAGCTCTCCAGTTCTGTGTTTTGTTTCGTTATTGTTCATCTGATCAGATTGCAAATACATTTTGATTTGATATAGGGCCTAATTCTTTATCAAAACATCAAAACAGTTACACTGCTGTGATCTGTAGTCTGTCATTCGTCCCCTTTGGTGAATGGCAATTAACATAGAGTAAATATAGCAATACAGGTCCGTAGCCATCCTTCTGATAAGTGGGGGTCGTTTTTCCTCAGATTTTGGACCTATTTCGGCCTTTCGGAGTTGGCTGCCTATGCGGAAAGCTCGATTTTTAAAACAATAAACTTGGTGGCAATTTGGTTTTAATAAATGTTAGTTGTTGTCGCTTTAAGTACACTAGGCTAAGAGGAACAACAGACAACAGAGTATACAGGCCTACAGTTAACTGCATAAGACAAACTCTCCAGATACAGTATAAAACTTGCATTAAAATGATGCCACCTCGTAGCGCGCGAACAATCGGCGGAAGTGACCTTTTAGCGCCGGGGGGAGGGGGAGTCGTCCGACTGCTCCAACCCCTCTTCCCCTTGGCTACGGGCCTGCAATATATCGAAAGTAAGTTCTGTTTTGTTCTGGAATTGCAGTGTTGACTCTGCTGTTGTAATGACGGTACACCTAATTCATGAAAGCGTGTCTGTCACAGGACAGTGAGAGCGGATCTGGAAATGACGAGGACGAAACAAACGACAGTGAAAACTAACATGTACCGGTATCTAAAAGCAAAACTAGTCAGCTTGTGTGTTTCCGTTGTTCTGTGGCCTGCTTACGTGTACGTAGACGGCGTGAAGCGGATGATTTGATGTCAATATGTACTGTACACTGTACATAAAGCGAAGGCTGTATAGGCTTAGCTAACATTCAACGTCGTATTTGTGTCTAGATTAATTGCTGTAGACTGTCATTACCTTACATTTTAATTGTCATAGACAAATTTCCAGTCCAAAAGTTTACCGACACTTGGTGCACTTCATCTGGCTATTTTGATGGAATCAATAATATTGGCTTCACAATACATGCATGAGCTAGATTACCCTCCACAGCTTGCATGACAAACATTAAGCTATAAGATAAGGTACCCGGTATCTTAAGTTAATAATTGCTTGAAATAACTTAATATTTGTTACGTGATTGCTATTGTTCTGTTTCAGCTTATTTGCTTCATGTCCATGCAATCCGTCCATGAAGAATTTTTGTCGATATAATTGACAGAAACTGTTGTTGCCAGGATGCAGTACCAATATAGCAGCAATCTTTACCAATGAACATTCCAGTTCATTGTTGTTTTACACATGTCTTGTGTTATATGCGAATACTTGGCAGAACGCAGTCACTCACTACTTACTATGCAGTATTCGCTGTAAGAGCCAATACTCCAGGATATTTAAATTCTCTCAATATGTCTGGCATGTAGTGTAAACTTGCAGTTGTCAATGATACTATATGACAACTTGGCTTTAATCTCCCCCGCCATACACAGTCCTTATTTAACCAGTTTTGCAGTCTGATGTGTTGCTAACCTCTACAAGTGATGGCTGTCATCCTCAGACAGATGCTGGTGTGGACAACTACAAATTATATTGCATATTGTAGTATCATGCCCAATGACAAAATGTGCTGTTGATGGTCTAGTCTTACTTTATGTTGATGTTGATGAGGACACACTAAAATGACTGATGGATGCAGCGACAAAACACTGACAAAATGAAATATGTTTAGAATATGATGTATAACGCTGCCAATCAGTGGACTACTTAACTTTTACAAATGTCTGCAGTGATTTCATGACAGATAATACTTGTTGTCTGTGTTAAAATTAATCAATTAAACATTACAGTTATCTATTATTTCTCGTTTCTGCTGCAATATTTGCAAATGAATACTGAGAATGCATAAGAATGAAAAGCAAAGGAGTATCATTATATTATTAAAATTTAAACAAATTACAAGAACAATTTTCATAAAACGACACATCAACATTGGATACAAAAATGTTAATAACCAAAATCATTCATGTTGAACATAATTGGTATAACAGTGAATATGTCACATCGGCTTCCTATTTTCATACAACTGACGGCAGAGTACCGGCTTCACACCGAGTACTGGTGCATGCATGTTATGCAGTATTAGCTGTCATATTCAGGTGGTCTTATATTTGCACTGGTCGGCATAGTCTACCAGTCCACATTCAAACAATGAACTACACAGTACTCAAAGTAGCACCACTATACCATGCAGCAGTAATATGTCTATTATATACTTTTAAAGATGTTTCAGACACTCAACAGTCCATGTCAAAGTCAAGTTTTAACAATATGTAGAAAAATGCTGCAGCTGATATCATCTCAGTTGACTATGTTTTAGATCATCTGATAGAATCTGACGTTAACAATGTAGTCTCAAAAACGTCCGGACAATTTCAACAGAACTAGTGTGTGATGGCAGGACAGCACTGATAACACTCCGAGTTGTATTCACATTTCACAGACTTGAAAGACCAATCACCTTGGTTTACACAATGACTATAAGTAAATAATGAAGGAACAGTCACGACGCAAAGTCGTCCATCACACAATGCAGCTGCTGCAACTCACTGTCATTATGACAGTAATCAACGGTGACATCTAAAAACCTACATACACATATCAAACAATCAAAAACAAATTTCTATAGCACTATATGTCACAAGATGCTGTTAATATGAAAACAAAGTTGTCCATAGTATACACAGTAAACAGTTTTTTTTTCTAGTATGTAAATAATAACAGATTCACTTGCCAATTTCAACTGCTGTCAGACATCAAGTGATAGAGCAATTAATATGCCAGACACTGAATCTATCAATGAAACACTACACTGATCAAACACTGAACAACAGACCTTCAAGCCCATCTCACAGCAGCAACGTGTCACATCAATGAGAGAGTCTGAGTGACAAACTATGATGACTGATGACTATCACACTGTCGCCCTCGCATGCATCATGGTTTGGATGTCCCCACATGTAGAATTGGGACTTTTTATGCATCAGTTACGACCAGATGCCCTTCACAATGCCACCAGTGACTTCTACAGTCCTCAGCGGTAACTGGACGTGGGTCGAGTAACCACCACATCAAACCAGAAACAATTCACACCCTAAATTTTGACAAACTCAACAATAATGGAATTTATTGCCTTCTACCGAATGCTGTCAGAGAAAATGAATAGTAGAATAGCCGATATGTGGTTCTGCTAACTAGTATATTCACTAGAAGCCTATGATTCTGTGAGACATAATTGAAATAATCTCTGTGAAGTGCAGAAATTAACCTCCGATAAGAAGGACTTGGTTCAATGGTGATACTGCCAGCAATAGCATCTCCTTGTCGAACGGCAACCGGCTGACTAACATATATCACACTCTGCTCCCAGTGAGTTGGCCTGCACACCATTTCATTTATGGCTACACATAATGCCAGCAGATTCATAATGCTCCAGCAATTTGCTGAATTTTTCTCGGCATCAGGGTGTCTATAAATCCAACCAACCAAATTTCCAATAGACTTCCGGGACACATTTTAACAACATTCCAGCAGTTTTTACATGGTGATGGCCCCGTGCACATGCTGTTCGTGTTTACCCAATGTACTTTGCTTGGCATTACTTAGTTTTTTTAATTATCAGGCAGCGTCGCTAATCCCTGAGATCAGAGTGATCCCGTTTACTCAGTAAATGCAGCAAGCATAAAAAAGTTAATAAACTTGGTTAGACTAGCCAGTTCCCAATAACTGGACTGCAGCTAAACTTAATTTATGACGGGATGTCATTGTTGTCAATTATCAATCATCGACCTTTTTCTTTCTTTCTTATTTGGGGTGACACACGCTCCCTTCGCATGCCAGCGCTGAGGCCTGCCCCACAGGCTGGCTCAATGTGCAACCCAGGGAAGGGACTAGTGTAGTGTTGCACGACACCACCAGGCTAACCTGATGGTGTGTGTAGTGTGTAGTTGTTGCGCAACCTCTCCTTATAGAGAGGTGTGTAGGGCTAAGGGAGGGATTGGGAGTGGAGAGACCTTGTGCCATGATATTTACCCTGCTCGGCCTATAACCACTGTTTCTCTGGTGGCTAATACCTACTGCAGGATGGACGGCCATAGCTCACGCGCACCTCGCACCCTCAATCATCGACCTATTATAGAAAAATTTCCAGGAGAAGCGATTACATTCCAGGAGATTTCCAGTATTTCCAGAAGGGATTTCAAATTCCAGTAGATTTTCAGGATTTCCAGAAGTTGTAACACCCTGTTTTAGTAATGCTCCACACACTTTGTATAACTGCAGCACTCACAGTTCTGCCTCAGCCACTCATAGCTTTTTGTCACCATTATCACTATACGACCTACTGCTGTGGCTTTTTACAATAATCAGGTTGTCTCTTCTTTTTAAACACTGACAGTGGCTGACTATCAGTGTTGCTTGTTAAAAAGTCTCTGCCAGTTGTCTGTGGCTATTGGCGATTCAATGCATAGTGTATCATTTAACGACATATAAATGCAAAAGTAAAGATAAAGATCTAGCCACATACAACAGTGCTGAGTTGTGACCAGAAGTAGCAGCCGAATGGCATGAGCTATTGCTATGCTGCTGCGGTGCATTATGCATTAGTGTGAACTGTTTCAATGTTTCTATTTGACAACATGGCTTCGATCTCCCCCGCCATAAACGGTCCTTATTTAACCAGTTTTGCAGTCTGATGTGGTGCTAACCTCTACAAGTGACAGCTGTCATCCTCAGACAGATGCTGGTGTGGACAACTGCAGATTATATTGCCGCTTACTACTACCAGTGATGAGTGTCATCAACTTGTCATGGTCTGGCGGCACTGCGGTGCAGTATACAGCCATCTATTTCCTAACTTAACAAACAAGTGTTCCCATCATGCCACCCAAGTCATCACAACAATGGCATGTATGTACCAGATGAGCTATCATACGAGAAATTATTGCCAAACACTAGTGCCAAATGTGCCAGACTTCATTTATGTCACATACGCATCATATGGAGAGGTTGATAGACAACTGTTGTCTGGAAAGTTGACACTGAACCATAGCACGAACCCATTAATTGCTGTGTCACCAAAACAGTCAAACGTGAAATAACTCTACAGCACATAGACAACACAATTGCAGTAACTTAAAGCTGTTCAGCTGCACATGCATACAGCAAAATAATAAGCAATGTGGTGCAAGAACCCTCTTCAGATGTTTCACTTGCTGCCGCATTAACCACTGTGAAAATCCAAGTTCTAATAAGCTATAATAAAAGTGACAAAAATCTGAAACAGTAATGAACTTATTAAAAAAATTAAGAGCAAAAAGGACGTGCCAAAATTTCTACAAAAATGCAGTATGGTGTAGCAGCGGTGACTGGAAGAAGTTCTGTCAACTGTGAGATTACATGAAGAATGTGAATTATCTAGGAAGACTAATATTGAAAAAATTAGTCCCGTACGGGGACTGACGGTCGACTTCTAATTGTCAACAAAATGTCGCTCAAACATACCCAAATTACCAGAAATAATAAATAAAATAAATAAGTAAGCGATTTTCGAAAGTCACCACTGAGGTTTCGTCCAAGTTCAAAGTCACGTGACACAAAAACTAGGGCAAATTTCGAAAATCTGGCCCGTTCAAATTTAGATATTGTGCCCTAGTTTAAGAATTAGTGGTCATTTGCCAGCTCCCATTGTAAATGGCGCAGGAGATAGATGTTGAAAATGGAAGGAATTCAAACTTTGAAGGGCTCGTGACCTTGATCTTGACCTTCGATCCGGCCATACCGCATACTGTCGTGCATCACTCATCGACCTCTACCTATATACCAAATTTCATTCAAATTGAAGAAACTTTTTGTGGACGGACGGACGTACGGACGGACGTACGGGCGGACATTTCTCCCCTCTATATTATTAGGTCG
>Ga0209149_1001212_pt1 | contig 12645 bp, 10 predicted proteins | sample WorMetTyACAVOLI2_FD_187423 | JGI IMG/M metagenome (GOLD analysis project Ga0209149, IMG submission 187423) | Marine gutless worms symbiont microbial communities from Max Planck institute for Marine Microbiology, Germany - Olavius algarvensis... ... | reverse complement strand
ATCGACTCTATTCCAGCGACCCAGACTCGAATTCGAAGTACTTAAACGACGACGAAAATGGAAATCCGATTTCCAAATACATCAAGCACAGTTGGCATTATGATTTATTCCGGACAGCAGTGCGCGAAAGCGGGAATCTTATAATGTCGGCATGTCGAAAGATTTCCGCTTTCGCGGGAATGACGTATTATTTAACGACGTTATTAATTACTAACGCACAAAACCCGGATCGCTGCCCAATGACCCTCATCAAACAAAACGACCTGATCGATAGTATCGCCGATGCCCTGCAGTACATTTCCTATTACCATCCACCGGATTTCATCCGTGCCATGGACGAAGCCTATCAGCGCGAGCAAAACCCGGCAGCACGCGATGCGATTGCGCAAATTCTGATCAATTCGCGCATGTGTGCGCTCGGGCACCGCCCGATCTGCCAGGACACCGGCATCGTCACGGTGTTTTTACGGGTCGGCATGCAGGTACAGTGGGATGCCGATATGTCGATTGACGACATTTGCAACGAGGGCATTCGGCGTGCTTATCTAAATCCGGATAACCTACTGCGCGCTTCGATTCTCGCCGATCCGGATGGAGCGCGCAAAAACACCGGCGACAATACTCCGGGTGTGATCCACTACGGCATCGTGCCGGGCGACACGGTCGAGGTGCACGTCGCCGCCAAGGGCGGCGGCTCGGAAGCCAAGTCCAAGTTCGCGATGCTGAATCCCTCCGACTCGGTGGTCGATTGGGTACTCGGTCAGGTGCCGTTGATGGGCGCCGGCTGGTGTCCGCCCGGGATGCTCGGCATCGGTCTCGGCGGGACCGCCGAAAAGGCGATGCTGCTGGCCAAGGAAGCGTTGTTGGACCCGATCGATATTCATGATCTGCAGGCAAAGGGCGCCGGCAATCGCGCCGAGGAACTGCGTCTCGAATTGTATGACAAGGTCAACCGGCTCGGCATCGGTGCGCAGGGGCTCGGCGGACTGACCACGGTGATGGACATTAAGGTCAAGGACTATCCGTCGCACGCGGCCAACAAAGCGATCGCCGTGATTCCAAATTGTGCCGCTACCCGGCATACCCACTTCACCCTCGACGGTAGCGGCCCGGCCAAACTCGAGCCGCCGAAACTGGCAGACTGGCCCGAAGTAACGCGCGCTACCGGGGACAACGTCAAGCGCGTCAACCTGGATACGGTGACGCGCGACCAAGTCAAGACCTGGCAACCTGGCGATACGCTGCTGTTGAACGGCAAGATGCTGACCGGACGCGACGCCGCACACAAAAAGATGGTCGACATGCTCGGTAACAACGAGCCCTTGCCGGTCGATCTGAAGGGCCGCTTTATTTATTATGTCGGCCCGGTCGATCCCATCGGCGACGAGGTCGTCGGCCCGGCCGGACCCACCACCGCCACGCGTATGGATAAGTTTACCCGCACCATGCTCGGGCAGACCGGATTGCTCGGCATGATCGGCAAGGCCGAACGCGGCCCTGCGGCGATCGAAGCGATCCGCGATTTCGAATCGGTGTATCTAATGGCGGTCGGGGGCGCAGCCTATCTGGTCGCCCAGGCGATCAAGGGTGCCGAGGTGGTGGCCTTTCCCGAACTCGGCATGGAAGCGATCTACGAATTCGAACTCGAGGATATGCCGGTTACCGTTGCCGTGGATCATAGCGGCGAATCGGTACACCAGACCGGCCCCCGGATCTGGGCCGAAAAAATCAGCCGGCAAGAAGTCGAATTTAAATAGGACAAATAGGGGACAGACCACGTTTTCCTGCGGAAAACGTGGTCTGTCCCCGATAACCAGCTGTGTCCCCGATAAGCTATCGGCGGTAAACCCGCGCCAGCGCCCAGACTTCGACGAATTCGACGCCGGCGCGGTGCAAGGTCCTGGTGATTTCACTCACGGTCGAACCGGTGGTGACTATATCGTCGACGATGGCGACGTGGCGATAATCGCAGCTGGCGGTGTAGCTAAATGCCCGATGCACGTTCACTTCACGCTGGGCCGCGCTCAGGCCCGCCTGACTCGGCGTCGCGCGCCGGCGGGTCAACGCTTTACGCGCAATAGGTATGTCGAGTTCACGCGACCACAAGCGTGCAATTTCTTCGGCCTGATTATAGCCGCGCTCGAGCAAACGCTCGCGGTGTAACGGCACCGGCAACAACACTTCGGGCAAGGGGGCGCAGCGGCGGAAGGGTTCGAAACATTGCCGGCACAGGGTTTTCGCCAGGTGTAATGCCTCGGAATACTTGAGCTGCTGCAAGTAGTCCCGCACCAGACCCCGGTACTGCAGCGGCGCGATCATGCGCTGCCACCGCGGTGGGTTCAGCAGGCAGGCGGGGCAAACCCGGCCACTTACCGGATTGGGCTGCGCACAATACAAGCATGGATTCGGCACCGACTGCAATTGCTCGGCGCAAGCAGCGCAAAGCGAGTCCGCATTAGCGAGCTCGCAACCGCAGGCAAGGCAGAGCCCGGGGGCCAACACATAGTTGACGAAATCGGCGATTTGCCGTTTAACCAGTCTTCCTGACATTGACTATTCCCTGTCTTGCAATAGACTTGGCGTTCTTCTTTTTGACGATCGCTCCGATGACCGAAGCAGTGCAATCCATTCGCCACGACTGGACGCTAGGCGAAATTAAAGCGCTTTTCGAATTGCCTTTCAACGATTTGTTGTTCCAAGCGCAAACCGCGCACCGCGCCAATTTCGATCCGAACGCGGTACAGATCAGCACTTTATTGAGCATCAAGACCGGCGCCTGCCCGGAAGACTGCGCCTATTGCCCGCAAAGCGCCAAGTACGATACTGGGCTCGAGCGCGAGCGTCTGCTGCCGCCCGAAGAGGTGCGCACGGCGGCACTGAACGCCAAGCAAAATGGCGCCACCCGCTTTTGCATGGGTGCGGCCTGGCGTAACCCGACCGATAAAAATCTCGACAAGGTCATTGAAATGATCGGCCTGGTCAAGGATCTCGGGATGGAAACCTGCGTTACGCTCGGCATGTTAACGCGCGCGCAAACCCGCAAACTGAAATCGGCCGGGCTCGATTATTACAACCATAACCTCGATACCTCGCCCGAGTATTACCAGGAAATCATCACTACGCGCAACTACCAGGATCGGCTCGATACGCTGGAAAACCTGCGCGCCGAGGATATTAACGTCTGCTGCGGCGGCATCGTCGGCATGGGCGAAACCGACAAGGATCGCGCCGCGCTGCTGCAGCAGTTGGCCAACCTGCCCGAGCACCCACAAAGCGTGCCCATCAATCTGCTGGTGCAGGTTGAGAATACCCCGCTCTACGGCACCGACGAACTCGATGGACTCGAGTTCGTGCGCACGATCGCAGTCGCACGCATCATGATGCCGGCCTCGGTGGTGCGTTTGTCCGCCGGGCGCACCGCGATGAGCGAAGAACTGCAGGCGCTATGCTTTCTCGCCGGCGCCAATTCCATTTTCTACGGCGACACGCTGCTAACCACGCCGAATCCGGAACAGAACGAAGATCTCGAACTGTTCGATAAACTCGGCATCGTCGCCAATGGCGAGCAGGCACAGGGTTCGAGCGACAACGCCGCCGCCTGATTGTTACCAGGGTTGAGCGCAACTGCGCATCGCTTTAAGCGGCGCCAACAAACCTGAGCTTACCAATTGATTGATCAACGTCTCGGGCAATATATTTTAAGGAAACTCTGATTTATTTGGGGCTTCCTTAATTTAGCCGTCGCTACCAACTAATCAAAATCCCCTTCAAAACAACGGCACAATTATTCGCGGCTACCAAGACTCGGTTTCCATAGTATCGGATTTTACGATCGGCTCGAATCGGCCTTGCGGTGAAATCTCGGAGCGGGTTGCGGTATAGCCTGAAACAAGTTTATACGCGGTTTCTAATCCCCGGATTTTGGGTGAATTTTTCTCACTAACGCATCTTCGAAGTATTAATCGAGAATGAAGCAGTTGCTTTTTTTAGACCTGTAAAACCAGTGTCATGTAAACAGCGGTACATTTTATCAGACGTGAAACTGATTCGATTGAGTCATTCGTTGATATTTGGAAACGGTCAACCGGTATGCCGCTGGTCGGCTTGCTTTTCCCGCACTCGTTTTCGGAGTATGCTTTGGCGGCTAAATACATAAGAAGCAGGAGCAAACCGATGAAACCCCTTAACCCACTTAACTTACGGCAGCTGCCGACTCTATTGCTGTGCGGAATACTAGGCATGACACTGGCTGTTATGTCTCCGGCCGGCCAGGCGGCGCCGATGATCGATTCGATTCATTTTCTGATTCCTGGCGGCGCCGGCGGCGGCTGGGACGGCACCGCTCGCGGTACCGGCGAAGCACTGACCAAGTCGGGGCTGGTGGGTAAGGCCTCGTACCAGAATCTTTCCGGCGGCGGCGGCGGCAAGGCTATCGCCCACCTGATCGAAACCGCCACCCAGCAAAAAGGCACCCTGATGGTCAATTCGACTCCGATCGTGGTGCGTTCCTTGACTAAGGTTTTCCCGCAATCGTTTCGCGATCTGACCCCGGTTGCCGGCACCATCGCCGACTATGGCGCCTTCGTGGTGCGTAATGACAGCCCGATCAAGAGCTGGAAAGACGTGGTCGCCGGGTTCAAGAAAAACGCGCGCAAAATGAAGTTTGCCGGCGGCTCCGCTAAAGGCAGCCTCGATCATCTGGTCCCCGCGGCCGCGATCAAGGCCGAAGGCCTCGACCCCAAAACACTGCGATATATCCCTTATGATGCCGGCGGCAAGGCGATGGCCGGGCTGTTATCCGGCGAAGCTCAATTGTTGTCGACCGGCCTCGGCGAGGCGCTGGAAATGAGCAAGGCGGGGCAGGTGCGGATACTCGCCATCACCGCGCCCGAACGGCTCAAGGACGCACCCGACGTTCCGACGCTGGTCGAAATGGGTAACCCGACGGTATTTGCCAATTGGCGAGGATTTTTCGGTGCCCCCGGGCTTTCCAAGGCTGAATCCCGGGCCTATGCCGATGTGCTCGGCAAGATGTACAAGACGCCCGAATGGGAAACCGTGCGCGCCCGTAACGGCTGGGTCAATGTCTACAAGCCGGGCGATGAGTTTTTCGGTTTTCTCGAGCAGCAGGAAGAACAGGTCGGTAATTTGATGCGCGAGCTGGGATTTCTGTGACGCGATTCGAGCAGTCAGTTTCCGCATGATGATGGCGGCGCTCTCATGAACGCATCCCGGCGTATTTTAAGACGCCGAGTGTGTTGTGCGAGAGCATGCTCTCCCCGGACAGAAGGAGCCGGATTATGACAGTTTCCAATGAACGCATCGGCGCCTTGTTCTTCCTGATGCTGTCCATCCTCTACGGTTACCTGGCGAGCGATATCAGGCTTTATCCGGGTGACGAGCTCGAAGCGATGACGGCCCGAACCCTGCCTTATGTATTGTCCGGATTGGGTATCGTGTTTTCGCTGAGTTTGTTGATCAGCGGCAAGCAAAAGGGGTTTGGCTCGCTAACCGCAAATCTGAACTGGAAGCCGGTCATTTTTCTAATGCTGTTGAGTCTGTGTTACGGCTTCGCGCTCGACTGGCTGGGGTTCCTGATTTCCACGACGCTGTTTCTGATTGCCGGTTTTCGCATCCTCGGGGAAAAGCGGGTCAAGGTTTTGTTGTTGGTCGCGGTGCCGTTCGTATTTATTTTCTGGTTCGGACTGACGCAGATGCTCGACATATATCTTGCGCCCGGGCGTATTTTCGGAGGGTCGTAACATGCTCGACGGGATTCTCACGGGTCTGCAGACTGCGCTCTTGCCCACCAATCTGATGATGGTGGTGCTGGGCTGCTTCGTCGGCACCTTTATCGGCATGTTGCCGGGACTGGGCCCGGTATCCGCGATCGCGTTGATGATCCCTATTACCTACGGCATCGATCCGTCTTCGGGCGTCATCCTAATGGCCGGAGTTTACTACGGCGCCATCTTCGGCGGTTCGACCTCGTCGATTCTGATCAACGCGCCCGGTTGCTCCGGCACAGTGGTAACCGCCTTCGACGGTTACCCGATGGCGGCCCGCGGCGAAGCCGGCAAGGCGTTGGCATTGGCCGCCTACGCATCGTTCACCGGTGGCACGATTTCAGCCATCTTTCTGCTGGTGGCGGCGCCGATGCTGGCCAAGGTATCGCTCAGTTTTCAATCGGCCGACTATTTCGCGTTGATGGTGCTCGGCCTTTCCGCGGTGGCCGCGTTCAGCGGCAAGGGCCAGATTCTCAAGGCCCTGATCATGACCGTGTTCGGCTTGATGTTGTCGACCGTGGGCACCGACCGAGCAACCGGGGTGGAACGTTTTACCTTCGGCTCGATCGACCTGCTGGACGGCATCAGCTTTCTGCTGCTGGCGATGGCGACCTTCGCGCTGGCGGAAGCGATGATGTCGGTGCTCGAACGTACCGACGAAGACGCCGAACCGCAGGATATGACCAAGCTCGGCAGCATGAAGTTGAGCCGCGAAGAAATTAAGGAAGTCGCGCCCACGGTAGGGCGCTCATCGGTGCTTGGTTTCCTGGTCGGGGTGTTACCCGGTGCCGGCGCCACGATCGCCGCCTTCCTCGCTTACGGCGTCGATCGTAATCTCGCCAGAGGAAGCAAGAAGGATGAGTTCGGCGGCGGTTCGTTACGCGGGCTTGCCGCGCCGGAAGCCGCCAACAACGCCGCCTCGTCGGGTTCCTTTGTGCCCTTGTTGACGCTGGGTATCCCGGGTTCCGGCACCACTGCTATCATGCTCGGCGCCTTGATTTCCTATGGCATTCAGCCGGGCCCCAGGCTGTTTGTCGATAATCCGGAGGTGTTCTGGTCGGTGATTATTTCGATGTACTTCGGTAACGTCGTGCTGCTGATTCTGAACCTGCCGCTAATCCCCTATATTTCGCGATTACTGATTATTCCGAAACCGATTCTGGTGCCGATGATCCTGCTGTTTTCAATCACCGGCGTTTACCTGGTTTCGTTCAATACGATGGATATCCTGATCATGGTCGGCATTTGCGCGCTGGCGATTTTCCTGCGCCTGCTGACCTTCCCGATGGCGCCCTTGCTGCTCGGCTTTATTCTGGGCGGCATGATGGAAGACAATCTGCGCCGCGCGCTGTTGATTAACGACGACAGTCTCAGTTTTTTGTGGGAGCGCCCAATCACGCTGACCATTATGTTGATCACGCTGTTGGTGCTGATTGCGCCGATATTCCAGCAAACTATAAAACGCGTTTTCCACATCGATTCGCGCGGCGACGGCTTGACTATCGATTAAGCGCCCGCCAAGCGCCGAGCTTCCGCCGACTTGCATTGTGGGGGTTGAGCAACTAAAATAGGCACATGACCAGCACATAACCATGTAGGAGAAGTTCATGGCAGCGACGGAAAGAGTCCCGGTGTTAATGACCGTGGCGGAAAAAAAGCGCATCGTGGCGCGCGCCAAAAAAGCCGGGTTGACCACCGCCGAGTATATGCGCCGGGCCGCCGAAGGTTTCAGTCCGGACCAGGATGAAGCCGCCCTGATTGCGATGATCGTGGAAATGAATCGCGTCACCGCCAAAACCGAAAAGACCATCGAGGCGACCCTCAAATACGTCGCCGGCTCCAACAAACGCATCGCCAGACTCGAAGCCAGGGCTAAGCGCAAGGTCGCCTGATGGGCATATCGGAAAAGATGTGGGAAGGCTTAGCCGTGTCATCCGCATGGATGCCAAGGTCGAAAGCCTCGCCAACGCCGTCAAGGACCAGCAAGCCCGGCTCGAGGACTTAACCGGGCGCATCATCCGCCTCGAAACCGCACTGGAGATCGCGCTCGCGACGCGCGTGGATAAACCGCCCCAGGGCAGAATCGGGAAAAGCAAATAGGGAGTCTACCCGGTTGCCAACTTCGCCTTGAGGTTTTTGGCGGCACTGGTAAAACCGCCGTCGCTACCGTCGACGAAATGGATGTGCTCGCCGCGGTCGAGGTTGAACACCAGGCAAGTCATCAGCGCCGCATTGGAACGGTAGATACCATAAACCAGTCTACCTGCTGTTGCATGTTGCTCCAGCAAGGCTTCGATTTCGTCGGCCTGGGACAGGCTGCAATCGAGCAGTAGCCGCAGCGTGTCGTCGAAGCGGCGATGGTCGGTGTTGCGGCGTAATTCATCCCGGTAGCGCCGGCCGCGGTAACCCCCGGCGGTCAGGTCGAAACGATCCAGACACCACTGGATCAGACTGTTGAAGTAGAGCCGAAATCCATACAGGATTCGATTGCGACTGCCCGCGGTGGCCTTGATTTCGGCGTGTAACCCGCGCGGCGGCCAGCGAAATTTCAGGTTGGCGTCGCATACCGGGCGACCGCCGTTTTCGGAATTGCCGCTGATGCGGTCGATGTCCCGGATCAAATCACGGTACAGTGTCGCACGCACCTGTTCATCCTCGTTACCGGCCTGTAGCAGCAGACTCAAGATGACGCCATTCTGCGACGCCAGGGGTTCCCAGCGGCAGGACAATCCGTCCAGGTCGGGCGGGCCGTCGTCCGCCGCCGGCTCCACCAGATAAGCGGGATCCGATTTGATCCAGCGCTCGGCCAACTCGATTCCCCCGCCGGAAAAGGTCGCCAACTCGTTACCCGGGCCCAGCCGATACTTGCCGACCATGACCCGCGCGTCGCTTTGCCGGTGGATGCTCGCGACCGAGACTACGCCGACGCGCAGCGATAGCGCGAAGTCGGCTTCGGCCAGGCGGCGCACCGCGAGTAGCGCCTTTTCACAGTCGGCCAGTCGCGCCGCCGGCACCAACAGGGTGGCGCCGTCGCCGCCGAATACATAAGGAATTTCGCCGCCGGTGGTGAGGTTGAGCATCGCGTTGATACAGGCGGCGCCGATCATATTGACTTCCTTGTAACGTCCCTCGGCGATTGCGCGGGTCGAGCCTTCGACATCGGAAATAACGACGAGCCAGTCATCCGGCGCGACGACGTAATTGTCGATATTCGCGATTTCGGCAAAATCGTCGAAAGCGTCGATCTGGCTATAGAATCCGTTGGCGCTCATAGATCAGCTGTCTGCAAGCATTCGAAGCCGACAATATGCACTAAAACCAGGTTGAATTCAGGTGCAGATGCGACCCGGAAGACGAGATCGCGGATTTGAGACACCGAGCCGCCGGGTTATTATATGCCTTCGCAGCTTTGCGGCAGGTATGCCGAATCGAGATTGCTGCTGCGATGCCAACGAACGATACTGGCGTTGCCATCGCCGGTCTCGGGGCTGAGGGTAATGATTTTGTCATTGCCGAACTTTTCTTTCAGCTCGACCATGATACTGCCGTCCGGCTGCAGATTCACGTGTGAGATGGTATCGCTATTGTTGAAGGTGGCATTCGAAATGCCGATCGCCGACAGATCTTCCGGCCAGTCGCCTTCCATCATGTAATGCTCCAGCGAACCGACCTTGAGTATGCTGATTTCAGAAAAAGCCTGCGCTGCCTGTGCCTGTAACACGAAACGATTGGCGAGCCCGGAATTCGACTCGGTTTCGGCGTTGTCCTGCGAGCTCAGAAACGACAGCAGATTGCCGAAGAAACCCGGTTCCTGCTGCGGCGATTGCGTTACCAGGCTGGCGACCAGCGCCTGCTCGGCGAATAATTGCGAAGTCGCATTTTCTACCGCCAGGCTGAACACCTTTTTTGCCTTGGCATTCAGTAACCAGCTGTCGGCCACGCCTTCGGTGGTTTGCTGGTACAGGACCTGGTCGTCACTGGCGCCGATCAGTTTCCAGTTGATTCTGACGATAATGCGGTGGCGTTTGAACTGACTGGTGGAGATCTTGCGCTTGGAGTAAACGACGTCTTCGCCCAGGTCGGGAGCGCAGGAGTCGAAGCGCAGGTCGACGATATCGGCATGCAGGCTGTAACCGCCGAGCTTGCGCTTCATGCTGACGACGCTGTACTCGTCGGCGACCTGTGCAGCATAACCGAGGCTTTTTACGACTTTCGATTCGGCGCCGACAATTCCCCCCGCATCCGGGAAACTGCGCGGATGGTCGTTCAAAGCCTGCGGCCAGTTTCGATCCTTGAACGGCGTACAGTCCGAGCCGTAAGCGTAAAAGCCCACGGACTTATCCGTGGGAATGCGGCCCCAGGGATTGGTTGTGCTGACGATGATCAGTTTCTCCGCCTGATGATCGCTCGCCAGGACAATTCCCTTGACCTTCGAGTTATCCTTGGCGGCAAAGATTTGGGCGGGCGCAGGATCGCGCGCTTTCAGCGTAATCAACCGGATAAAATCACGATCGGCAAACAGTTGCTCCGCCGCCATACCGATTGCTTCCGCCATCGCTTCATCGCCGCGCTTATCGGTCAGCAGGCTGCCGGCATGACCCATGGTATTGGTGTGATACAACAGTTTGCTGTTGCGGTCGGTTTTAAGCGTCCACTCGATCCAGACCTGCACCCGATTGCGGGTCAGGTATTTGAAGGAGATTTTGTCGATGGGTTTGTACTTGGTCGATGCCGATTGTGACGGCGCACAGGCATCGTAGGTTAGCTTGACCAGTCTTGCATTGAGGCTATAGCCGCCCGAGTTTTCCAGTTTTGACAGCGAATCACCGGTTGCCGGGCTGATCGAATATCCCAAAGGCCGGGTTTGTTTGATAATTGCGTCGCTGGCCCGGCGGGCATCTGTCGCTAGCCATTTCTTATGGTTCAGCGCGACACCTAGCGGCATCGGCTTTCCGGCGGAGCAGTTATCGCCGAACAGCAGCTGACCGATTTCCTGCTGTGCTTTTGTGTCCTTGATCCAACTCTTGCCGTCGGCGACGATGAACAGTTTACGGGTCCTGGTTTTCTGGTCCGAATTGATCGGTTTTAAGCTGGTATGCTGGATATCCGCGAGTCCGCGGCCGTCTTCTTCGACCAGAATTTTAGCGATAAACGCCTGATCCGAAAACAAGGTCAACACCGCCGACTCGAGTGCATTTCCGATCGCCGTTTTTGCGGAGGTTGATTGACTCCAACCGTTGAAATTACCCAGCGTACTCGCTTCGTAGATCACTTCCTGGTCACGGTCTGTGCGCAGCTGCCAGTTGACCTGCAGCCGGACGCGGTTCTTGTTGAATCGATGCGCCGAAATGTCCGCCAGCTTTTTAATACGCTGGCTCTTGCGAATTCCCGGGGCACAGGCGTTGAAGTCCATGTCCACGATTTCAGCGTGCAGGCTCAAGCCGCCGGTTTTTTTGAGGCGGGCGAGCAGGCGGTATTTTTCGGTACGTTCCGATTCATAGTCGAGGCCGTTGATTATTTTATTGATGCGGTAAGTCAGATCGGACTCGGTGGGAAACAGCGATTTGTGAAATACGAAAATATCCGGGGTGGTCATCGCGCCCCGTGAAATACAGCCCTTGCCGGTGTAGAAAACTCCGATCTTGGTGGTCTTGTTTATATGAGATTCCGACTTCCACAGATAGCGGGTGTCGAGCAGGTGCAACTTGCGCGCGGTTTTTTCGTAGGGCCTGATAATCGGCTTGGCCGTGGCCGCCGCCTGCTGGTACTGGCTGCCGGCGCTGTGGCTCTGGGGTATGACCTTGGAGTTGGCCGCTTCCCCCGGCTCCTTGTCGGAGTAGTGAATTTTACCATTGTCGTCGACCCACTTGTAAAGCTGGGCCTGGCCGTTAAACGATGCCAGCGCGAAGACGATTAGCGCCAGCCGGGCGCTTAAGCTTGTTCGAGACATGTGATTCACAATTAGCCGGAATTGACTAAGTATAGTAGTCGATCCGGTTTCATCCAGGTTGAATGCATCCCTCGCTATGCGGTAACGCCGGCAGAAATCCAGCCCGATAACCAACACTTACTCAGAGTAAAAGTTTTACTCTGAGTAAATTCTTTCGCTCAATATTGGATGGCGGCGGCGGCGAGAAAGGCTTCGGACAATTCGCCGCGGCCCATCTTATCGATTAATTCTTGCGCAACCTGCAGGATCTCCGACAAGGGGCCTGTGACTAACACTAGTCCAAGCTGCAGCGTGACGCGTTTGTCGGCTATCGGGTTGGTCACATTGGGGTGTTTCGGAGGCTGCAAAATAAGTTGTATTTCGCTCAGGTCAGAAGGCATTCTTTCACAGTCGCCACCCGGGGCAATAAATTCGAACAGCTCTATCGACGAGGCGAGCGAGACACTGTCCTGCTTGATAATTTGGTCATCGTGTTTAACGCTAAATTCAACTGTAATCGGCATCCTGGTTATCCTCGGTAGTTATATATCGACCAGAATACGCCTGCGTGCACCGAAGGCCTTTGTCCTGAGTCAAACCGGCGGCTGCGGTTGAGATTGTGACGGCTTCTCGGGGCCTTATTTCGGTTTCCGTCTAATTTGCCATCCCCGTGTATGCGGGGGGTCTCATAAAGCGCCACCATTGCAAGATCCCCGCTTGCGCGCACTGCTGTCCGGAATAAATTAAGTTGGTGTATTTGAAAGTGTTGACGTGCCCGGGTTTTACGAATAAAACCATAAGCAACAACTTAATTTCAGGACACTGCAACATGTATACAAATACCCGATTTGGCGAACTTTTGAAAGTCCTTCCTAAAAATACTTTCAAACGCTGCGTTGAACAGCATCGGAGCGATAAACATAACAAGGG
>Ga0209149_1001211_pt1 | contig 12649 bp, 10 predicted proteins | sample WorMetTyACAVOLI2_FD_187423 | JGI IMG/M metagenome (GOLD analysis project Ga0209149, IMG submission 187423) | Marine gutless worms symbiont microbial communities from Max Planck institute for Marine Microbiology, Germany - Olavius algarvensis... ... | reverse complement strand
AGTTACTATGGAACACTAATAGGAACCCCTACCCCAGGAATTCAATGGTACAAATTTCGACCCCCTGGGGTGACCCTTAACCGGGGAATGGGCCCCCCGTGAAGCGCTTTTTGTCAAATTACTTTGACCTCTTGTTAAAATTCTTTCACTGCTGAAAGAGAAGTAAATTTCCAAGAACATTTTCAGTATGTTGCTGCACTACCTTGTGAAAGTTAAAATTTCAAATTTGTGGTAATTTCCAAAAAAAGCAATGTAAAAATTGTGTCACATTTGACAAAAACTGAAATGTCTCTTGTCATGCTGCTGAATGCTATCACAATAGTTGCTTGAAGTGTCCACCTTTTGCCCGCACACATGTGCGAAGACGTCCACGCCACTCGTCAATTGCATTGTCAATGACGGTCTGGTCAATGCCATGTCAAACGTGCAGAAAATGCTGCTTCAGTTCACAACACTTGTTTAGATAAATTATCTGCTATTTACAAAGAATATTTAACAGGAAACGAAAAATTGAAACCACAAGTAAGTAAGCTAAGTGTATTAAAATTTGGTGCGTGTTCAAAAATCAGTGCATGTTACATTTTCGTTTACATTTTCTTCCAGATATGCCAAAACGTGAACTTCTGATATTTTACAAGGTAGTGCAGTTAAGAATTGACAAAGTTATCACCATGAGTTTGGTGTGCTACTTTTATTTTTTGGGACATAGTGTAGTGTGGCTGATGCTGCACAGAAAGGTGCGTGTGTTGTGTCCCTCGAGTCATTACTTGTTTTTATCTTTTACAAAAATTTATTCTACATTTGTTATTTGGTATGTCGGTGAAATTCAGTTGGAATATTGCTGCTATAGTTGAATGCATTGTTTTGTTTCTATTTCCCACCTTGTTTTAGCACAGCGCTTTGTTAATTTTGCGTCTAAGTTGTATGGTTCATTCACTCTGCTAACTGCACTACATAGCCTCGTCTGTTCTGATGTTAAGAAACTACTCACTCACTCACTCACTCACTCACAAGAGAACTAAACAGACAAATTCCGTGATAAATGCTGTGATAAGTTAATGCGACCCTTCTAACTGTGCAGTGGAAGATCAACAGCTGTGGCAGGCGCAAGAGAACGTTGCCTCATCTTAACGTGAAGTCTGATCGATGCATTTCTCATTTTCTGTAAGACGTCTGGCTTTGTTGCACTGCATTGTCTGTATGTGATCATTTTGAACTAATAGCTGTAGTAAAGTGAAGTGAACATGGATTTGTACAGCGCATTATGTGTAACACACCTCTAATGCTCTACTGCTTCCTGTAGGTCGGTGCTGATCTCCACTAGCTAGCTCCTGCAGCCAGGCACCAGCGCCACTCTGCAGGACCATGGATACGAGCTGGTATATCATGTGATGTGCCTGTTTACTGCCCCAGTTTTCACTGGGTACTCATCCTAGCCTGTCCACAGAGGGCAGGCTCTGGTCTGGCTGAGTAGGCCCGGGTGCATGGTTCTGCACCAAGGTGGTTTACCCGTCCAAAGACGGTCACCCATCCAGGCACTAACCGGTCCTAGCGTAGAGTAACTACGTTGATCAGATCTAGTGTGTTACCACTACACTAAACCAGCAACCAGTTGCATTTGTGACATGGGGATTGTAGATCACAAATCAAATTTGTACTAACATAATAACAAATACTAGTTATCTAGATGACTTCTGGCTTCATATTGAACTGTTACTTATTTCACTGTATTAAATGCCAGTATATTTTCATGCATGTTTCTATTTATTTTTTTCTTTTAGTTGTTGTGTATTTATGAACATAGTTCTGCCAGTTTAGTCTGCCACTTGAAGCTCTGTACCTGCTGACAGAGTGTATGTGTAGTAATTTATTCCTTGGCTTGTACATGTTTATTTATTCGTTTAAGTTTTATTGTAAAGCTGATACAATTGTAAAATGACTACCGACTGAATGTCCGGTACAAGATGTTGGCATGCGAGATTGCTTTATGACACGTTGTGTGTAGTTGGTGAACTGTGCTGTTCACTGCGTTCTGAGGCTGTGCAAACCAGTGTAATGAGCAGAACTTATCAGTAGGTAGCATATCATAGTTGCATTATAACTGTAATATCATTTTTACCACACGATGCTGTGCATGGTGTGGACTGTGCTGTCGCAAGATGTCTGTCCGTCACATGCCGGTATTATGTCGATGCGGCGACATATATCCTAAAACTTTTCTCAATCACGTAGTCACATCATTCTGGTTTTTCTATACCAAACGTTATGGCAATAGTCCTCCCTTAATGGGAGCATCAAATCCAGGGGGTATGAACCATACCCATGCTTTTGAATGGTAGTGGTACCATTTTGAATGACTTTGAGTGACTTAGCGAAATATTGAATGACACAAAGCATAGCACGGTCTCTCTGTGACAGCTGAGCTTCTTGCAAACTGATAGACCACTGTCTGTTTACATTGTTATCGCGCGTCAGCATACCGACATGCAATATTGATATAGCAAATCTGTCCACCCGTCTGTCTGTCCGTCCGTTACGTTCCGGTATTGTATGAGGCTTAACGTATTGTCATACTTTTTTCACCGTATGGTAGCCCAATCATTTTAGTTTTTACCAGCATCAAACATCTTCACGAAATTCTGACGGGGTCACCCCTTACGGGGCACTAAATACAGGTGGGGTATACAAATTTCTCGATTTTCGACCAATAACGCATTGAATATAAACTTCTCTCTCTCACTAACAAAGTTTTTTATTTTTAGTTTCACATTTCAATTTTTTGTTTGTTCTGTGTGGTAGACTAAGCTGGCTACCCGTCAGCTTTTTACTGCACGTTAAATACACACTATCGTATCGTAAGTTCTTACAACTGCTCAACCTAGCTATCTTCACAACCTTATCTCTCGTCAACCTCCTCGCAGTACCCGCTCCTCGTCTGTTGTCACTCTTTCTCGCCCGCCAACCATCTCCTTGAAAATCACAGATCGCTCATTTAGATATGCATAACCTCGTCTTTGGAATCAACTTCCAGATTCATTCCATCGGCCTCACCATTCTCGTCTCGATTCACCTCCTCATCTACTTCTCAACTCATCTCTGTCATCATTCTCACTCTCGTCATCCATCACTCTTTCACTCCAGGCTCAAACCTACCTTTTCAACAAATCCTTCCACCGTAGATTTCTTTTACCTACGGGACTGGACCGGACCTGTCACGCTCATCATTTTATTTTTAGTTTCACATTTTAATTTTTTGTTTATTCCGTGTGGTATACTAAGCTGGCTACCCGTCAGCTTTTTACTGCATGTTAAATACACACTATCATATCGTAATAAGTCGCTATATCTCACAGACGATACAAGATAGTGCCATAGTTACTATGGAAGGCGAATAGGAACTCTTATGCGATCTATCAAATGGTGCCATTTCCAATGACCTTGAACGAACCCTAAGCCTGTTTTCAAGGTCACACCACTCTTTGATGCTAAATATCTCACAAACCACTACAAATATGGCCATAGTTACTATAGAAGGCGAATAGGAAACCGTACCTAAGGTTTTGAATGGCACCAATTTCAATGACCTTGAGTGACTCTAACCAAGATTTCAAGGTCACGATATTATTTAACGTCAAAAAGCTCGAAAATGGTACAAGATAGAGCTATATTTACAATGGCCGACCAATAGAAAGTTGCATATGGTCTGTCGCACAGTGCCATTTTCAATGACCTTGAACGACCCCTAACCTGGTTTTCAACGTCACGCCATTCTTTGACACTGAATATCTCACAAACAGCTACAGATAAGGCCATAGTTACTATAGACGGCGAATAGGAAACTGCACCCAAACTTTCGAATGGCACTAATTTCAATGACCTTGAGTTACCTCTGACCCATATTTCAAGGTCACGATAATATTAAACGTTCAATAACTCGACTAATAGTAAGTCATGTATGATCTACTTAATGGTTCCGTTTCCAGTGACCTTGAGTGACCGTTAACCTAGATTTCAAGGTCACGGGGTTATCATAGATGCCGTCGACATATTCTGTGCGCAGCTGACGCGCGATCTGTTTGTGATAGCTAATTTCTTGTTATTTTTTCATTCACTATAATATTGCAACAGGCTGTGTCGCGATGTTGGTTGGTTCATCGCGTTCATGTTGTGTCATAGGCCCTTTTACTGTGGAATACTGATAGGAAACTGTAGCTGAAGAATTCAGTGGTACCTTTTCAATCACCTAGTGTGACATTTCACCTAGGACCTGGGCCTCTGCTTTTGGAATTCTTGCATATTTCACCATATTACTGCGGCCTCCTGTGCGAATTTCCCTTCGCACAACAGGTGTTGTCAAGAGAGTGCAACTATCTAAACTTGTTGATAACACTGCTTGGTGGAGTTAATTTACAGTGCTTGACCATGGCAAGTGAGGCGCATCTCATCGTATTACTACAAGCTCGTTGTTTTTGCATGCAGTAACTTTAGTGGTTTTATCGGATATTTTTCACATACTTCACTGTGTCTCAAAAAACTCCTCCAGTTAACTGATAAATTGATATGTGCGACGTAGATGGTGAATGGTTAACCGTGGTTAGTTTTGTTGATGTATAACAGTTAAACACATTTTGCCTATAGATAACCAAACGGTAGTCATTGGGTTAAACGTCACTGATGACTGTGATCTTTTTGCCGCTGCATTTGTGTAATAGCTAGTCACAATTTGCATGACCTGTGTCTGCACTGATGACTGTGATCTTTTTGCCGCTGCATTTGTGTAATAGCTAGTCACAATTTGCATGACCTGTGTCTGCACGTTGAAAGTTGCTGCTTATGATTCATACAGTGTGGTCCAACTCAAATCACTTGTCTGAGTAATTTTTTTCTGAAGCTTGCTATAGTTGCACAGTATTGAGTAAATTTATGACGGTGGCCACTGAGAAGTTTCAGGTTGAATGCATTGAAGTTGCACATGCAGCAGCATCAATTTTAGGTTGTTGATTAGCAATGTGCGGAATATATTTTTTATGTCTGTTCAGTTTCGGTTCGGTATTCTCAAAAAACTCTGATTTGGTTGAGAATGAGCTTAGTTCGGTTCGGTTCAAAAAATGCGGTTAGTTTCGGATATTATCGTTACTACACATATAACAACGACGGTGGATGACATGACTTTGACGTCACTGACGTAACTCACAACGACAACAAGTAAATAATGTAATTACATTCTAAAATCTATATGCTAAATTCTGTTTCAGTTGTGTTTTAAAACGTTTTTTATCTGCACGTACATTTAATGTGAGCGAAGTTACTTTTATTCACTTTTTATTTGAATGGCGTCTTGTGTGCAGTTTCTATCGGAAAACCGCCTGAACGGATGTCAAATTGTTGGACGGTTCGGCTTTTAAAAACCGAATCTGAACCAAATTTTGGTTTTCTGCACATCCCTTTGTCGATGTCTCGGCGGGTGTTGCTACTGCTTGCAGCAACGATGGCAGCACACTTTTACAGCGCAGTAAAACTGTAAATTAATGATATTGTGTGCTCAGGTATAACTATGTGATACTACATCTCTGTTGTTGCTTTGGTCAGCAAAGAAATAGTTTGATTTAGTGCTCTGAATGTTGGTTTTATTGTGAGTTTGACGTTGTCAGCTGATACCAGTAGTCAATGTGTTGTTGTCTGTGACACTACTGTCTATACAGTTTCTCATTTTCTGTAGTACTAACTATTCTAAGACTGACAGAAACAATAAAGTTGTATTATGTGCAGATCATTATGATCAACACTGTGTGGTATTATATTAATGCAATCTCAATAGCAGTTGAGCACAACTCCAATAACGTATTTATCTTTTGATTTGTAAAGATGATCATTACTCATGTATGCCACTTCCGTGATAACAGCATTTGCATAGCAGCAAACTAAAATTAGCTTCGCTTCCTGAAGTAGTGATATCTGTTGAGTGCAAGTAAACGACATACAAGGCTTACAGCTCCGCTGTGAATGCTCCTGCAGCAGTCGCAGAAGCAGTTGTGTATAGGCAGATTTGTTGTCAGTGACCCGTTTAGTATGAACACAGACAGATGGTCATTGCTGCAGATTCAAATATTTACCCTTTAATAGCCATATTAAAACTGCACAGCAATGGACGATGTGTTGGTACACTTTTGGTACAGCGAGGAGAACTGGGCAGGGCCACAGCCGGCCCAGGCCCCTTCTCGCTGTACAGAGGTGAAATTCAGTTTAACTTTAAGATTATAAACTCAGGCTAAATAAACAAGTGTATCGTAGACGATACAAAAGCCGCTGCTCGTCAAAGCCCAAACTGCATTTTAAAAACCAAAAAAATATGGTGAAAAAACGATTTTCAATATGGTGAATGGAATTCTTAGATCCTGCAATGTGGCACAATCATGACATTGATTTCGCCAGGTGACTGCACCCTGCAATGTGGCTCTACAATCATGACAGTGATCACCAAATGGCAGCACCCTACAATGTGATACGTGGCTCTGGGATGACATGCCACTGAAATCGCCCTGTGGCAGCACCCTGCAATGTGACACGTAGCTCTGGGATCATGACATTGAATTCGTCAGGTGGCAACACCCTGCAATGTGGCAGGTGGCTCTGGGAGGACATGCCATTGAATTCGTCCAAACATCTGCCATATTGGAATTCTACTTCAGGTTTTGATTACGACCATATCACCTCAGTCGACATGTCATTCTGCACCAGTCTGCGAAATTTTATCCAAATCAGACCACCCTCGGCAGAAAAAAATGACGTTATGTCGATTTTCAAGATGGCGATCTCTGCCATCTTGGATTTTAGGGGTCCAATAATTGGTTCTTTGAAAAGCCATGTACCTGTAGGTCGTCAATAGACACCATAGCTCTAAATTGCTAAATTTTTGAGCAAATCTTGTTTTTTTTGGTATTTTGGCGACAGACAGACGAACATATGTACCTGTGTTCAAAGTGGCACGTTGGCATGAAGCCGCTCTCGCTTTCGCGAGCAGCGGCTTAATAATGGATAAATTTGCCATTTTCTTTGCTTAATTATTCTTCCTGCTGCTGACATTATTGTGACACCATTGCAATATTCTGTGGCGGTGCTTATTAAATGCTTTACACATGACGTTCACACTGAACTGAAACTCTCCCGCATCTACTGCTTCAAAGCACTTGTGTGTAGTGAGGGCAGACATTTTTAACACACTAATAATATAATTATGCATAAACATAAGAACGAAGACTTGAAGTTGACATCCTTATTAGGTTTATTGTATCTGAACGACTCTGCACCACTTTGGACTCGAATAACTTTGCTGTAGAGTTGTACAGCTCAAATCTCAAATTTCACAATAAGGCAACATGCAGATTCCTATGCAGTTCACTGCTGAATGCCACAAAGAGTTATTAAATATACATTCTTACTGCACCACCGAACAGCAACAACCAAGTAATGTAGTATTATTCAAGTCATTTAATTTTAGCAGTCTTCACACTAAGTGGTTCTTGAGTTGACATTGAACAGTCTGCTGGTATGTCCAGTATGCAATGCACAGTACCTCGGCAGTAATCGGACTCTTCGTTAGTTTTATTACCAGTTACATTTATTATTTCGGACCTCAAACACCTAATTTGATAACACTAATTGCAATATTTGGGCCCAAGATGCAGATGAGCACACAAGAAACACAAATTGTAGCACTTGCAATTGTAAGTATACTTACAAAACTGCTTCATTAGTGCATCGCAACTGACTGCTGGCTGAATTGATTTTTCAGGACCAATGTCCAAATTCAGTACTTTTCAGGGCCTCATTTTTGTTCTACTCAGGACCCATGGGAACCCTGTATAGTGACCTGGCTGAACAAAGCTGACTACCCATCAGCTTTTTAGTGCATGTTAAATACACACTATCGTATCGTATTGTATGAGCCTGAAAACTAGGCTGGGTCACTTAATGTCATTGGTAATGATATCGCATAATAACTATTTCTGTAAGTATCTCTTTTATCTCTCTATCTTGTACCGTACCATTTCTAACATATTCAATGTCAAAAACGTGCCCTTGAAATCTCAAGAGTCACTCAAGGACACTTAAAATTGCATCAATCGACAGATGACATACAAGTTCCTATTGGTGTTGGTGTTGTTCTTGTACTTGTACTATTGGTGTTAGCTGTTTAGCATCTTTTTAGCATAGCGTTATTAAACCGCAGCTAAACGCTATAATTTTGGGCACATCAATTTAAGAAACAATTTCCAGTCTGGCTATGATTATGTCTTCATCTCACCTGTGTAATGCCCACACACAGTAAAATGTTTCAGACAAAGTCACATTTTGGCGAGAAACTAAACAATCAAACAGTAAAAACCACAGATGCAGAAATTTACTCAGCATTAACTTAACCCACGCCGAACCATAAATCCGTCATTGTCAAAATGTGCTCAACATGTCTACCATGAGCGCTGACATAAGCAGATGGATGCAACAACAATTGAATGGTGCAGCCTTCTTTTTCCATTCGACGAACAGCCTCTTTCAGTTCTGCAAGATGTCATTATTACATCTCACGTAATGGTATTACACAGGCTTCATTAGCAATAAAACTGCAGTTGTCCTGAGTGGACAGGTGATGATATTTTATAAAAACGTGGAGGACTTATTCCTAACTAAAATTATGCTCAAAATTCTCTGGCTTTGCTTTTTGTGGAAAAAGTATCATTTCCTAGTGAGACACCGGTTGAAAATTGCAATTTTTCACACCCTAGTGACCCCCCTTTCATTCAACGCCCCAATTAAGGGGATCCTGTCTCAATTTCGCCATATTTCGTACAGAAAAACTAGAATGGTGGGGCTATCATACGGTGAAAAAAGTCCCGAGGATTCGTTTACTTGTTTTGACAGAATAATGGATAGACACCACACCATGGCACAGCCGCACTGTGCACAGAGTCACACAGCAGAAATGCAAAACACCAGACAAAACTTAACATAATGATGTCCACAGACTGAAACCAGAAAGGCATTCAGTAGATGGCATGTACCTCCGACAAAGGTGTACGAAGCAATCCGGTTCCGGCATCCGGACTATAATCCGGATCGGGCTCAACAGTTAATAAGTTTGTCCATGTCCCGACATTTGTCGACGTGCAACATTTCATCCAAATCCATCCACGCGTTTTTGAGTAATTTTGCTAACAGACAGACAGACAAACGAACACGGGCAAAATATTTACCTCCTCCTTTGTCAGAGGTAAACGACATGAGTTGAACTGTTTTTACCGTACTTCCGTTAGGTGTTTGCTACAATGCCAACAGTACGGGATCAGTTACAGCCATCATCACAAAACTGTTTAAAATGGACGGCTAATTGCTTCACAACGTGGCAGCACCTGCAGAGGAGCGTGATGCGAGGTGTGCCTGGTGAACCTGTTGTCAACGAAATATGATATTTTATTGAGTTGCTAAGCCAGAAGGATCACTGGCAGACAGTCACTGATTGCTGACAGCAGTTGTAGTCTCTCGAACTGTCAATGTCTACACACACACACGTCAGCTCTGTTGATGTTTTCAGACATCAACTCATCACTAATACGAGGGTCATTCCAGAAATAAGTTACACAATGACATCATTCTGTTAATTTTCAAATACGGAAATTTGGAAATATACGTTTTGTAGGGAATTCAATTGGGGACATACATTGGAATTTTTACGACACTGACATCATTACTGTGACGCCAGTTGTACTTAGAACGCAGTCAGTCAGTGCAGTATTTTGCCCACCAGTTTTCTTTTACATACAGCTTTATTTCACCAAACATGTGGTAGCAGAAAATAACACTAAATAAATAAACAAACATACTAAATGAACATAATATACCAAGGAAAAGAAAAGACAATTCAAAATTCAACTCCTCAAGTGTTAAACAACATTGCGAGTTACGAGGAAAACAAACATGTTTAAATGTCAAACATTAACATTTCATTTTTCAACATAAAATCCAAATTAAATACATCCAAATACATTTAAACATTTATCTCATCGCACGCCGGTCACACTGAATGAGAGAATCGACTGCTGCGATCGTTGCATTGGTCGCAAATTACATTGTTAGCAAACTTTTTACACTAAACATGTATTGCTGGTCTCATAAAACACTTGTCACCATACACTAGACGCATTTCAGACTGAATGACATTTGCGCTAAGTTCTGTTTTGCCCACCAAAAACGATTAACAGAACATTGTTCGTTACGGGATGCATTCAGCAGCAACGCTGCCTTATCTAATGTGGATAAATGACGTCACAGTGACGTCATCGTAATAAAACTCATAGCTCGTATTTAGAATTAAATTCATACAAAATGTATTTCAGAATTTTAATAGTCTGAAAATTAACAGAATGACGGCGTTTTGTAACTTATTTATGGAAAGACCCTTGTATACACAGCAGTGAATAAAATTTCGCTTTAGAAAGTGTTATACATTATTTCTTGAGTGCTTCAATATTCTTAAGACGGGTGCCTGCAATGACATTCAGTCTGCAGAAAAATCCCGCTACAGAAATCTACAAAGATTTCCTCAGGGAAACTTTTGGGAGCCCTGCACTGCAACTGTGCAACTATGGAAAGTTAGCCTTGTTAACTACAGCTCGGTGAGATTAAACTATGTTACCTTAGCGGAAGCTGGTATTGTTTTCAACGTCTGTGTGAGTCAACAAACCAAAAAGTGGTTCTGAGATGGACCACCACATAAGTGTTTGTGAGTATGTTGGATGTAGGTTTGTTTCAGCAAATCTCGTTAGCATGAAAGCAAAACCTGGAAAAGAAGCAACTTTCATGCACATTATCACTTTCTGATCGAGAGCTGGAGACATCTCAGCACATTTGGTGAAGCAGTCCGTTACAAACAACAGGTGCTTGCCGGCACTGGAGGCAGTGAGTGAGGTAAGGGGGCACCAGCGGTGACCTTATGTAGTTAAGTGTGATTGTGACAGCACCATAAACCTTGGCATTATTATTAGTGTTATCAGCATAGCCGAGTAACTGTCACTAGAGTATAAGTGCTGCTTGTTAACAAACAATCCACAACTCACTTCATCATTAACGCAGTCCGTGTCAGTCTCCACTAGTAGTGTAGTCTCCGCTTTCGACTCAGCTTTGAGTAACCTGTGTGCATTGGCTAATCCGCTTGGTTCACGGGGGCTGCCTGGTGCTACAATGTCATAGTTATGATATGACAGCGTTGCTAGCCATGTCATCATTGTAGACAAATCAGTTAAGTACAAAATCACGTTCTGTAATATTTACATAAATACTAACATTCACGGGTTGCATGCTCAGCCATGCAGCTGTGTGATAAACAAATATGGAAGTATAGCATAATTTTAGAAACCAAGATTGTTTGTACAGGGCATAGCTAAAAAAACTTCCCCAACAAAAACTGCAATTTCTCAGAACTCACTCTACATTTTATTACGATATTTTTTACGATTATTTTTTTAACGGTCGTCTGCACTACTACTATACATTTTATAAAATTTTGTTAATCTTTTTATAGAAATTGCAAAATATGAAATACGAAGTATGATTTTTGTAAGTCGCCAGTCAGCCACACAGAACAATAACTTCACAATGTGCCAAAACAAACTAAATTTTCTCAGAAAAAGCAGGGAATTTTGAAAAAATCAATGATTATTTAAGACATTAATTTAAGAATATTCGAGAGATTTTTTGTAGGAAATTTTGCAATAGCTTTGTCTACAAAGCTCATAGCATTTGAAAGTGCATTTTGTCCTCATATCTTACCCATACTACTAACAACAGTAAAATTATTTTTATAAACAGTTCGTTAGACAAAACACAGCACAAAACGTAATCCATGACGTCATTAATGATACCACTGTTTTGCTGGTACTCCACTTTAATAAATGTGTACAAACTGTATGAAAGTACAAATGCTATCTCTCAGAGTTATTGACTGGCGACTTGCAAAAATTGTATACAGTATTTCAGGTTTTGCCATTTCTACACAGATCAGCAGAATTTTATAAAAAATTTTACCTTTGATGCACACAACCCTTACAAATACTCGTGCAAAATTTCATACTGAAATATTAAGTCGTTTGTGAGATATTGCAGTTTCGTTGGGGTACCTTTTTAGCCGCACCCTGTATACTGCAGTCTCACATTTGAAGTCAATGACGCTTTCAACATCTACAGCTTGTGACTATGATAATTTTTTACATTCACCACATGATAAAGGCGAGCTGGCATCAGAGTCATGAGTAGATGCCAACATGGCTGGTAAGTGAAGTGCTGCCTCAGTAACTTGTATCAACACCTGCATCAGCACGAGTAACTACAGTCACATGATCGTGGTTGCCCGGCACTGTACCATGTCATACGTTTTTAGTAAGACAGGACATTTTTTCATGTAGATAAAACACAACCCTTTCTCAGACCCACATTTTTGTCAAAATTGCACATTGTGTTCCAGATTCAATGCATACTCTTTCAGCAAGGATATAGAACTACTTGAAATTTTGCCAGCTCACGTGATGTAAGCATGACTAAACATATGACAAACCCATTTATTTACTGAACTCCGAAACCAAAGGTCTGAAAAAATGGG
>Ga0209149_1001210_pt1 | contig 12651 bp, 4 predicted proteins | sample WorMetTyACAVOLI2_FD_187423 | JGI IMG/M metagenome (GOLD analysis project Ga0209149, IMG submission 187423) | Marine gutless worms symbiont microbial communities from Max Planck institute for Marine Microbiology, Germany - Olavius algarvensis... ... | reverse complement strand
GATGAAACATGGGAACTGCAACGGCAGCACTAATCTGTCCATCCTACCAGATGGCCTGGAAACTCGGCAACATACATATATACGTTGCAGCATCAGTGGGTAAGGTCAAGTTTTGCTAAGACTAAAGTCTAAACCAAAAGTCTAAAGTGAAATTCTAAGTTGAAGGCTTAAGTCGATACTTAAGTCTTCACTGAGTTAAAACTGTTGGCAGACTTAGCGAAAATGAAGTATCACTAATGTTAATAATTTTGCAATTGCCAGAGGGCCCAAGAATAAACAATACGGTATGCTTACAGATGTTTTGTACCATTATAAATGGCAAAAGTAAGAAATTAAACAAAAATTGAATAAATTTAATAATAATAATAATAGTAATAAGTCTTTAAGACCAAACTTGATCTTGGTTTGGTCTAAGTCAAGACTTAAGGCTCAAGACCAAATGCTATAAGTTTAACATTGGGAATTGCCAACAGACAACCAAAAATGAGTTAAACTGAAGTTTGACCTAAGACCAAACTTTAGCTACTGGTAAGTCTATACCGGGCAGGCCCGTCTTTAGTGGGTGGCACTATGGCACTGTGCGTGGTCCGGCAGCTGATTGTTGCAAAAGACGGAATCATGCACGTTTGAAACTATAAATTTTCAATTCATTGTAACTGTTGGTGTTTACCAGTCTGAGTGTCTGACAGCTGTGTGTGATACTGGATTACTTGTCACTCGGTACTGGATTTGTAGTTAGATGATGTCATGAGTCCATGACATGGTCTCACTCAAGCATCGATGATTTTCATAACAGCGCAGGAGCTAAGACATCCAGGTGGTGGAAAATTGTGGTCCCGATTTTCCTAAGTGCACGAAATTTGGTCAGTTCATTCTCAGGAAAATTATTTAAATTGTTGCCACCATATGTCGGATTTTAAGACTAAAATGCACCAAATTTGATTTCGGCTGGGGCTCCAGACCCCACTGGGGAAGCTTACAGCACTCCGCAGAACCCCTAGCTGGATTTAAGGGGCCTACTTCTAAGGGGAGGGAAGGTAAGGGGAGGGAGGTGACGGGAGGAGGGAAGGTAGGGAAAGGGAGGGAACGGAAGGGGAAGTGGGATCTGGGGCCTGCAGGCCGGCGAGTGCCAGGGGCCCCGCACTGGCAAAAGATAGGCCTGATACCGGGTAATCTAAGACTTGCTGAGTCTAAACCTCGGATTTAAGTCTAGTCTTAGACCAAACTGCCAACATAAGGTCAAGTTTGTTCTTTAAGTTTAGACTTAGATCGAACTTTACTGTCAGACGTTCGGCTCAGACTTTAGTCTTAGCAAAACTTGACATCACCCATTGTCTACATTGATTCTGTTAATTTCACGTCAGACAACTTGACAACCAAACCAACATGTACAGATTTTATTGAGTAATAACCTTGAAATAAATACAGTTGTGAAGTGAACACTTCTATAGCATGCTGTCATCGAACATCTAACATGCTCGATGTGCTACTATCCAGTATTGCATTAAGTATATTGTACAAACATGCTGAACAGACAAACCAAAGGCCTTCCAACACAGAGGCTCCTGCTGAGCTACTATTGGTGTTGGCAAGTTGTGAAGTTAGTCATTTTTACGATATGCGACCTACCAGTTGTGTGTATAGACAAAGCTACAACAACTCCATGCATCGCATTTCCCCTCCAGTTGCAATCAGCGTTTAGTACATGAATATGCACTTACCATCACGTTTCACTGCTAGCAGTCGTTTACTGTTAATAGATGAGCCAAAACCTGACAGTTCATTGCATACCTTGTGGTTAATTTTGACTTGTAGCGCTACCTTTATGAGACTAGCTGTGCACCAAACAGAATTCACCGTGAGCAAGTTGAATAATATACTGTACATAACGCAAGAACAATTATTGCCCAGCCATAACACAGACCCAGTCAGTAGAAACATGGACAAAAGATATATGACTGTGTGCAAATTGTTGCCTTGCACGGCCTGTCTGACGAAGCCGATAGTTTGAACACGCTCTCTACTCGACGTCGGTTTCAGCTTGGAATTCTGAGACCAAATTCTGGCAGATATTGGCAGGCTCTATTCGCTAGCTTGGCAGGAACAAATGTTTGTACAGTAGGCCTACATGAGCAGTACACTTCTTAGTCACTGAATTGAAGCAAGAAGATTTATAAAGTGCTGCTACAGATTTGACGCAAGTTAGCATGCTGGAATAATGTAAGACTTTATAGGTAAAATAGGTATGATATGGCATAGTAGTGTTTAACGTCCCACTCGAGTCTTTCCATGCAGCCAGTTGCACTGGTAGTGACAGTTAGGTAAAGGAGGAAGCGAAGAGCTGAGAGCTTGGAGAAGTTGTAAGCAGGAACTGGATTGATGGTGAACTGAGGTAATAATGTCGAATGATTTCGAGGAACAGCAAGTACAGGTATAAGTGTGGTTAAAAGCATTATTCAGAAGATAGCATACGGACTGTGCTGCATTGTGTGATTTTTGTGTTACTGTCCCAGTATGGTAAGTATCGTCTAGTTAACTATATGTGACAGACTCAAATCCATTTTTATGGCAGTTGTATGAGTGTGTGCTGCAGTGTTCGTTGGATTGTCTAATATTTGTCTTGAATTGTGAATGGTGATACTGCATGAATGACTTACTGCTTTCATATGGTTATTAATATTATTACCAGTATTTACACTGCTTGTGTTTTTATTGTATTTTACATTATACACCTGTCAGCAGTCATTTCCATGTTATTATGTGGCAGTAATGAATTTTGACACATTGTTACCAAGTGCTTGATACTTGTCAGTTTGTATGTTATTGCGCAAAAATGTATGTGTTACATAATACATTTGTATGTTATATAGTAGTAAATTTTAATGTCCAGCAACTTTATTAATTTTTTATAATGTGCAGATTGTGGTTTATTGATATTTGTTATAACTGTTGTTGAAACTTTCATCATTTTTAATGCCTGTGATACTGGAGTGTTGTCTTATATCGTTTTCTGTCAGTATGTGTTTCAGGTGCTGGAGTTCGTTGTCATTGTTTGTTGTAACGTCGGTGAAAGTACAGTTACATGTCGTTGATGTGCGACAATGTCCATGGCCTCTGTTATGGTACGATGTCTCTGTAACGTTCACGTATTGCATGGAAATGGTTAAACTTATCACACACTTTTTTCACTTTTTGGTACCTCCACCATTCTAGTTTTTCTATACCAAATATGGCGAAATTCCGCTTTAAACTTTAAAGGGGCATTGCATACAGGTGGGGTATGAAAAAAATGCGATTTTCAACCAGTATCTTGCTGTATCAAATAACTCAGAGATATACCAGATACGGCCATAGTTACTATGGAATGCAAATCGGAAATTGTATGCAGTGTATCGAATTGTGCCGTTTTCAACGTTGTTGAATGACCCTTAACCCAGATTTCAAGGACATGCTATTATATTGAATATCTCAGACGTGGTACAAGGTAGAGGCACAGTTACCGTGGAATACTAATAGGAATTAACACAACTTACTCAGCAGTGTAATTTTGAATGGTCTTGAGTGATATAGCAAAATTTCAAGGATACAGAGCATTCCATAGCCTGTGCAATGGCTGAGCTTTTTGTTTTTTTGTAGCAGGAAACCTGTTTCAGCAGGTGGCATATTGACTTATGTTGGTCTTAGTCAATGAAGTTGCTGAGCAACTTCATTGACTAAGACCAACATAAGTCAATATGCCACCTGCTGAAACTGTTGCTCTACATTGAGCACGGTTAGTAGCAAGGTGGGTAACTGACTTTGTGCATGTAAACCATCTAGCTATGTAACCAGCCATTGAGGCGAGCTTAGCCTGGCCATCCCTCCATGGGTAGGCATATGAGTACTGGCTGTGGTAGAGACCATTGCTGCAAAGAAATGCGGAATATGTATTTTTTAATGTATTTTAAATTTGTATTTTTATATGGACTAATAGTTTATTGTTAATTTTTTTACATTGAATGTTTGTATTTATTCTCTAGAATACTGTATTGTATTGAAGATTGTATTTGTTGTTTTTGATATATTGTTATTATGTATGGTTCTTTGTTTCAGGTGCCGACATGTTTGCGGACTGTGACATGTAATGCTAGGATCACTAATTGCAATTGTGATTTGTTGTTTCAGGCAAATGGTTAGTTGTGATATTGTTTTCAGGCATTGTGTGCAGTTTCATTTAAGGAATGGATACCTCGCATGTCTTTTTCACCCACTGGTGGTTGTTCTTTGCAAGCTATTGTAGGTCAGTATATTGTAATTGCAGGTGATGAAGATGTGGTGACCAGCAGTTCTGCACACAGCTAGCTTACTGTAGTTCCTGTGTAACTAGCTGGCTGTTGGCTGAAATAGCTCCACTGTTTTTGGCCCCATGCAAAATTGGAATAATTGATCCTAATTCACATGTTCAGAATCCACTCTGTAACTACATATCATCATGCCCTTATATCATTATAATAACGAGATTAGCTATCGCTAACAGATCTTCCACAGTAACTGACATCTAGTCTGCAGCCAATAACAGCGCACGCTCATGTGTCATCGCCAAACTGAATGGATGCATGATTACATGGGGTTTTCCAGGCGGGGATTTCTAGAGTTAAGGTTAGGAGTGCCCAAGACCTAGGGTGTGAAAGTTGGTCTAAAAAAACTGGAGTCCTCTGGCTACCCATCGGAGAAAACCACATGATCCTAGGTTCATTAGTTTTGATGCATTACAGACAGACCGCCTATAGCTAAGTCCTGTTCTAGCATAGCTGAGCGTGACACTGACAATAATGCCAACTTGTAATGCGCTCTGAATCTGAGGCGCCGGTTACTTTTAGCTTACTCAACCTGAAAGCTGATACCGGTACTCAGTTTACCGTATCGCATAGGGTAGAAGGCCGAGTCGAACTGGGTAGCTAACATACCAAGATGATTTACGTGCCTACAGACCCGTCTCAGTACCACGAGGCCAACGCGTTACCACTAAGCCAAACCACCACATACTAAGCCAAACCAGGTTTCATCCTAATAGGATTTAGGGCCAGCTGCAACAATCCTACTCATCTTGTAGATATTAACTCCCGACCATCCGATGTTAATCTCTACTTACCAAAAAACTGCGTTGCACCAACTACAATTAAGTAGCACGTAATTTTGTTATGTGCAATGACACCCTGGTAAATTGTGATTTGTGATACTTAGCTATGTGGCAATTTAAGTAACGTGATGCACTGTAACTTAACCTGGCACAGAAGAAACCAATTTAAGTAAAATTTGACTGACGGCAACGGCGGCTCACACAGTCAGACTGTCAGCTGAGCCCTGTTGACCTTCGGTCACATGGATGGAAGCTGAAAATTACTGCCTCTTGTCTCTTAATAACATTTTGAAAGTATAAGAACGAATGTGTTAAATTAAAAATGTTCTTTTGGACAAAATAGAAGGTCCAAGCACTTTGCAGCATCTCATTATTATCGTTATCATCATAGAACTCGAACATCTTATGAGGCTGGTGAACCGCCCACGTCCCGACAGAAAAATTACCTGTACGGGAAGTTGTAATACATATATATGATGCTTACAGTTGATGTTGACAGGTGAGGACACCATCATTGGTTACTGGTATCTGTTGATGTTGAATTTTTGACAGGTTGCAGATACAGGTGCCTTTTGGGGGAAGCTTGATATTGTCATTTTCAGTCTTAGCTGTGTGGTTTCTTTTCTAGTTTCTTTGTGCATTTGACATTTAAAAGCATACATATATACAGAATGAAAGGTATTTGTATTGCTTGCAGTTCTTAGACTGTTCAGCCGTGCTGTCTACAGTTTTATTGTTGCATGTTTGTGATAACGTTATAGTGGAACCTTCTGTTGGATGCATAATTCTGAAAATACCGACTGTGATATTATGCAATATACATTTTAGCTACTGTTTTGTGCTATAGTGACTGTTTTGTTTCATAATAACGTCTGTTTTACAGTGTACATGTTATTAAAAAGCATTGTAGTGACATACCATGGCGTTGTGTTGATGTTTCATGCATGTTAATAAATCGTTATATTTTGGTGTATTATGAGAAAGTTAGCATAACGGAATGTTACTTATTACTCTGTGTACAATTTAGACAGGTTGGTCTTATTACCCTATAACACTAATGAACCCAAAACCATATGTCTACCCAGTTGTTCAATTTATTCCATTCAACATCCACACAGCAGACCTAATAAATCAAGAGTTAACAGTCGACTTTCATCTTTACACGAAACACAGTAGTTATTAATCAAAGCACACATCTTTACTATTAATATGGTGCAGGCATTTAATTCAATACAAAATAAGCATTTTATCCCCGTTAACGTCCCACATGACACATTATAGGTATTTCTGGGACGATTGTATGGGTCAGATGACCCAACCAACAGTCATGGCACTGAAGGGAATCGTTAGTAAACCAGGTCAAGGGCCAATCCCACCATGCATCACCACAAATGAGAAGGTAGAATATTCTGCTATTACAGGGTCCAGGCTCACTCTGGATCGGCAGTGACAATCACTGTACAACAGAAATTATTGTGTGGTGTCCGTCTGGATGTCTTGTCACGTTCTGTATTCTGTTGATACCAGTAAACATTCTCAAACTTTTTTACTATCTGGTAGACCCACCATTCTAGTTTTTCCTTACAAAACCTTATGGCAATATTCCAATGCGAACCCCAAACTGGGGCAGAAATTGCAATTTTCGGCCAATATCTGGGTTTGAAATCGATGACTGGTGGAGCGTTGAGTGTTAACAATTTCAAACCAATAAAGTAAGTTTAGAGCACAAAGTATTGGCTTGTTTATAACGGCATATAGTAGCACCGAAATACAATGCATCCCTGATGCTTCAGTGAGTTGTGTAGTGTTCTAAACAAACTTTTGTGGTAGAACTATGTTTATGTAAACAAGTACTGACATCATTTTTATCAGTCGACGGGTACGCTGAAGAGGACAGAACAGGATTTAATTGTACGCACTTGTAAATCTGAAGCTGAAATAACTAATAATAAAAGACTGTGCTCAAGGTATTAATTAGAGGTACTGTGCTGTTGAAGCTAATTACAGACCGACATGAACCATCTTGTGGCCTCTCTGACAGGTGACTAACTGAAAATGCATCTAAAAGAACACATGCAATGTCAATGATTTTACTTCTGATCGACTGAGTGATTTAAAATCACAAATCAAAATTATGTACATACATACACCAGGAAACAGGAAACACCGTTCTAGCATAATGCTTGTGCTCATTATACACGGTCACTCAGGATCTGCATTGTAAATCACTAGAACAACAGAAGTATGCACACCGCTCAGAAATGTTTTAAACAAGAGACTCGTTCTACTGCACATTAATCTGTTACTGAACATTTTTTACCTTATGGTTAATAAAATCTTATTATTAGAAACTAATTATTGTGACAAATACTCTAATCGAAAATGCGTCTAAAACAACACGTGCAATGTCCGTGTCTGTGAAGTTCACCATTTTGCAAAGTGCGACCTTTGCCGTCATCCGGTGTCTGTCCGTCTGTCACGTTCGTGAGTTGCGTCAAAACGAATAAACATATCAAAATTTTTTCACCGTCGGGTAGCCCACCCCTAGTTTTTCCGTACCAAACGGCATGGCAATATTACAACGGGAACCCCCTAACGGGGGCCTTGAATGCATATGGGGTTGGCTAAAATCTCGATTCTCAACGAATGTCTGGCTTTGCGATCAATAACTGCTGCAGCATGGTTTGTAGATTGCACCTGCGGTCGGCTTTTCGTTTATTGCGATATTCGACCATCAAGAGCCATAATAAATCCGAAGCCGAAGAAACTAATAAAAAAATTGCGCTCAAGGTATTGTATTATTGAAGCAACGAAATTTTACCTTCTACTGTAAAAGCTCAATGAATATTATTCCAAGTTTTGGCAGGTTAAGCAGGTGCAGAGTCAGGACAGCATTTGCCACCCAAATTTTGGCAGTTCACAATTTTCTGGGAAAGCAGGTGGTCACCTATTGTACATTTTTCAACGTGTATGACTACAAAAGACACACTTCTACAATTTGACTTGTGTTCAGGCACAATATTTTCCCATTAACCACGGGGCATCGAACGCAGTATTCTGAAAACATCAAAATCTCCTGCAACGGATAATTTCAGTTCGCCCCATCAGTAGTACCTTGGTGTATGTCGGTAGATACCCTTTGCCTTTGCACAAAAGGGTAACCATACAGCTATGGCCAATACGATGATCTCAGAACTTCATTGTCGAGCCATGTACAGTATACAGTATAATACTGTAAAACCCATAATTTTCGCTGCCCTTAATTTTGGCGGTTCGGTCTATTACATTATTTCGGCACCCTTAATTTTGGAGTTTTTGATGGGTTCTATACGAGATGTACTAGTAAATGGTGTGATTTCGAATATTCGCGGTCTGTTATTTTCGCAACATGCCAAGGTCGTGAAATAAAGGGCACGCAATCAAAACTGGTTTTACAGTATACAATAAATACTCCACACCACTATACAGCACAATCTACCTGACGGACACCAGATAAACACTGTACATCCATTATTGTATCAACTAGAGAGTTTGAATTTGGCTCGACGCATGCATTGTCAACTGTCTGTAACTGAATATTTTTACAGTATGTAGTCGAGTTCGTATCGGATGTATCGATTTTTTGGATCATTCGGGATGCGTGGATATGATGGGATCATGGAGTCTTGCGCACCGATGTAGATCGTGTTGTACACTTTCCAGTAGACGTCGCGCACTTTTCTCGCCGGATGAAACAGACCCTGTTAACACGACCATACAGGCAACACTTAACAGCCTCACCACTGAACATGACGGCACGCTGCAAATGTTTCTACCAACAATACAGTGAGATGCCTAGGGGGTCATCCATAAAAGACATACGCACAGAGGGGGGGGGGAGGAGGGGTTGCGGACAAAAGCTTACAAGGGGGAGGGTGGGTTCAGCATACTGTGGACGTCCGCATGAGACCAGGCACCGACAGCCAGATACAGATCCAACTGAGCCATGAACATCCAGTATAAGCAGTATAGGCTACTCCGTGCCTAAGCTAAGGCCTTTGTTATCTAGATGGCGACAGCTGTCGCTCAGCTGTGCGTTCAGCAGTCCACTGACTATGCACAAGTCTGGGCAGCCCATGCGACTGTTTCCTGTTGCTGCAGCAGGTGCGACATCAGCTCTCTGGTCAAGCACGTCTCTGGTCTGTACTCTCCGTTGCAGTCAGGCAGACGCACTCACAGCAGCGTTCACAACTCAACTCACAGTATGGGCACGGCGACTGCCAGCACAACGATGACGCTGACGATGCTGATACGGTAACTCTAAGGCCTTCCCTCACAGCCACGTTTGCGGACGTCTGCAAAGGGGGAGGAAGGGGGGTACGGGCTGATGCGGACAAAAGCGGACAAGGGGGAGGGAGGGGTAAAATTTGCCAGATTTAAGCGGACGTCCTTTATGGATGACCCCAATTAAGACATGCTTTCATCTTTGCAGAAAGATGGAAACTTGCCACCTTCAACACTCAGCAGTGAAATTATATCTATCTAGCTACTAAATTACAAATGCCAAGTTTTACAGTGCAGTATATAGTGTAGAGGTCTTAGTCCCAATGAACAAGGGAATATTTCTCGGTATTATCACATCACATCACATCAGCATCATATTTACAGCTTCTGAAGAATGCAAGTGCATTTTATATCAGCCCACCATACTAAACCATTCTTCTCAAAAACTGCTGAGAAATATCACCACTTTTGGTTTTCTTACTACTAGAATGACGACAATTATTTGATAACTAAAACTGTCGGCTCCACACCAAATATCTACGTTATGCCACAATCTGCTTTCATTATTCTACCTGATTTGAAATGGCACCAAGGCAACATAACAATAGTCAGTGATAGGACCATTACATTGAAAATACTGTCTGGTATAGGTATAGTAGTGTTTAACGTCCCACTCGACACATAGAGGTCATTTCGGAGACGATTTTACGAGTCAGATGACCCAACCAACAGTGTCCTAGCACTGAAGGATGATGGTTAGTCAACCAGGCCAATCTCACCAGGCTCAGCTCACTAAAAGGTAAAGAGAAGGATGTAAGCAAAAAAATTTTTTAATACATATATAGCACCATGAAGACCAAAGACACAGAGGTGCTCGGAAGAGAGCTAAACTAAGCAAGATCAAAGCCCGATACAGTTGACCGACCTGTAAGAAATGCTCATATCTTTGTGCACCGTTATAATAGTACACAATACTGCAAGACAGAGACAGTTTTCTCTATATTCGCCTTCCTCAAGACCAACATCATATCTCAGATGTGGCCATGTGGAGGTAAGGGGGGTGAAAATAGTCTGAAGACTTCATATTACTCTAATCACAGATGGTATCTAGTCCACTTTGGCAGAAAATAAAATGACGTCACCAATACATTTAATCCATTTCTAGACAGCAGCAAGCATTAAAGGACAGGCATGACCAAAATTACAGGTGAATTAAGCGACAAAATCGTGACACATCAACCAACTGCTAATGACGATGAGTCTCTAGCGACGTCTTATCATCGGTTCTTCTAACTAACTGTCTTGGTCTTCAGACACAACCAAGACAGTAACGGAAAGATCAAGCTGTGAAAATACTGAGTCATTGTTGAGGCAGTGTCTCCAGAGACTTCCCATCACTGACAATGGTGCTAGCAAATGTCACCCCATGACTCGACTGCATGCCACAGTGCATATTTAACGATCCATACCCACTGCCCGACTGTTCTAAAAGTTTTGTGACGATAACTGTAACTGTTCTCCTGTAATGTTGTTAACAAACATCTTACAAAGTCGCACATTTACAAAGACAAAACATCATTACAAATACAGGCAATCGAAAATCATACCTCATAGGCTCTCACCTGAGCGAGGTAATAATGTTATTAATAGTCTGAGTAAACTCGCCTGTAGTGAATATTGAAGTATCTTTGCTGGCCCAAGACCGATACGCATGCCTTCGATGCAGGCCATGAACGCCTGGACGACGTGCGGCGACGTTTCAAACACATTAGGCCATAGATAGTTGAGGAGATGTGTCAATGCATCTTCGCAGCCGAAACCATAGACGCCGAGTGCAAGATGACCAATAGAAGCCATTGCTGTTTGACGATGTACAAGGTCTCTGTAGACACAGCACACGCCATCGACTTACGTTATCAATGTTATGAGAAACACTGAATCATCTAAAAAAAATACCGGAAAATGTGATTAACAAAGCAATTATCGAGGATCAAATCATGCTCCAAATTCAACAGTTTGGCCAATTCTAATCACTTCTTGCTTAGCACACTTTTCGTCCATTCGATTCTTAAATACAGTGTCTCAAAAAATTGACCTGTCACATTTTCAGATACTCTATCAAGTCTGTCCACTATCAGCAATTTACAGTTCGCAGAAGTGACATTAAAATCTTCATTCACTAGCACTTGCTGTTCTGAGAAACGTTTAGTGTGCAGTGACGAAGGGTTTAATGAATGCTAAACTATCCTTTATAGTCATTAAAAAGTAACTGCAATGGTATCAACCCTTTCATGTCTTTCACACAAAAATTATCTCAATTAAATCTCAACAAGATAAAATAATGAGTAAGAAACAGCAGTGACAGCATTTCAGTGAGATGGTTTTGGGCTTCAATAAACTGACAGAAATTATTATTACCCACCCACTGGTACTACCAGCAGGCAGGTACTGTTTTTCAGTGTCATGTTGTGGGTCGTGTGTGGCAACATCGTTTTTGGCCATAACTACGCCACAAATGGTCGGAGTAAAAGACCAAGATGTTGCAATTCCAGAAGCGTGCTTCCTTGCTGTGGCAAGAACTACAGACTTTCTTGTTTTAGTCTGTAATAGGGATGTGATGGAGCCAGCTGAAATCTGCTTTGGTCAAATACAGATTTCACATTTAACATCCGTACTAGTGATGTTAAACTCGAATTGTTTTTAAAATCGAAACTCGAATCCAAAAAATCGATTAAAACTCAAAACTTGTTTCTTATTGTATCCTAGCAGCATGGTGAAGAGAGTAAGAATAAGTACGTTTGACTTTCACAGCCGATTCGGAGATCGGCACACATCAAAAGATCGGGGAATCTGACGTGTGCACGGTCCGATTCCGATTCGTGTGTGGCCAGATTAACTGATGCATTGCATTCACAACAGCTCGCCGCCACAGTAACACGAGCGCGGTGTCGCAAGCAAAGGGGTGGGGACTGGGGAAGGAGTGAGGGGCGGGAGTGCAGTTGGTCAACCAACTTCGCTAATCTACGCTTCCTATCGTCGGTCGTTTGATGTCTACTCCTGCCGCGTCTGCACAGCGTATGCTAAAAGTAACTAACCCCTCGTATCATGTCTGCTCGCCGTGAGCGGTTCACTTTGAAATCGGCCTACCTCTTTTTCCAATAGGGCGCTATAAATATTTGTTTTGCTGGATTGATGTACGCCAGGCAGGTATGTGCATGGGAACGTAATGTTTGGTGCCTGGCGATTGTGACGTCATAAATAACGTTGAC
>Ga0209149_1001209_pt1 | contig 12656 bp, 10 predicted proteins | sample WorMetTyACAVOLI2_FD_187423 | JGI IMG/M metagenome (GOLD analysis project Ga0209149, IMG submission 187423) | Marine gutless worms symbiont microbial communities from Max Planck institute for Marine Microbiology, Germany - Olavius algarvensis... ... | reverse complement strand
AAGTTGTGTGTCATCTGCATATAGGTGGTGATTTAAAGAAAGAGATGAAACAAGAGTACTGAGTGGGGTAGTATACATGACAAAGAGCAGAGGGCCGAGAACTGAGCCTTGGGGGACACCTTAATACACTTTTCTGGGAGCTGATTCCATCTATCAACAATTCTGTTACTAAAGACGTATTTCCTTACATCTAATCTAAATCTTTTTTGAACAACTTCTTTTCATGTCCTCTTCTCCCACCTTCATCTAGGCCTAAATGAAAGAATAATTCACTGTGTACATCATATACTATTCAAAACCTTAAATGTATGAATAAAATCAAATCTAACTCATCTCATATCCAATCGAGGTAACCGTAAATAAGCAAGTCTGTTTTCGTACTTCCAGTGCTCAATGCCTTGCACTAACTTTGTAGCTCGACGCTGCACACCCTCGATTAACTTACTGTCTTTAACCAAGACTAGTGAGCTCCATACCGGAGTGCAAAACTCTAAGTGCGGTCTAACCAAACTTTTATATAATTACATTTCTGACCTATCTGAAAAATTACGTTTAATCATTCCAAGTATTTTATTACCTTGCTTAACTGCCGCAACACACAGTTTTTCCCACTTTACATCCTCACTCATTATCACTCCAAGATCTCTCTCCTCGCTAACTACTTCTAGTCGATTACCATCCATAAAATAACTAGCATGAGGATTATCATAACCAAGGTGCATAACCTTACATTTCTCAACGTTGAATAGCATCTGCCATTCCTTTGACTAAGATACCAACTTACACAAATCCTCCCTTAACCTCTCAATATTCTCTGGTGAGATTACTTTGAAATAAATTTTAGTATCGTCAGCAAATTTGAGTAACCTACTATTAATCTGATCGTCAATATCGTTTATATAGGCCTAATGAAGAGAAGATATGCTACATAAAGCAACAAGTGACTTTGGTGTGGAAAAACTAGAATGGCGTGGCTACTCACCGCCGGCAGCCGGTGAAAAAAGTTTGAGAATAATGTTTACTCGTTTCGACAGAATACACAAACGAAACAGACACCCAGACGGACAGACAGAGAGGGACAGACACCGCATGACGGTATCGACCGTGCCGTGCTTATGCATAGCATCGGTGACCAGCCTATACAACGCACGGGTTACACTGCAAAATATTTCGATTATCGTATAGTGGAAGGGCCAAAGTACCTGTAGCTAGAGCAGTATTTCTGCGACGTTTGGTTAGAGAGCTGGGACCCCCAAAATTGCCCACATTTTCGCTATGGGGAATGACTGTGTATGTACGGCGCGTCCATCTGGACCAAGGACGACTCAAAGTGCGACATTCCATGTATTATTATAATGGTGCACAGATATAGGCTACGAGCAGTTCTTACAGGTCGGTTGACTGTATCGGGCTTTGATCTTGCTTGGTTTAGCTCTCTGTCTTCCAAGCGCCTCTGTGTCTTCGGTCTTAATGGTGATAGGCCCCTATAGATACTAATTTTTTTTGCTTACATCCTTCTCTTTACCTTTTAGTGAGCTGAGTCTGGTGGGATTGGCCTTTGACGTGGTTGACTAACCATCGTCCTTCACCTTTAGTGCTATGACACTGTTGGTTGGGTCATGTGACCCATAAATAAACCGTCTCCGAAATGACCTATGTCGAGTGGGACGTTAAACTCTACTGTACCATACCATTCCATGGAAGGATGTGCCTTTTGGAGGTCTGAATGATGTTCCCCTAAATTTTGGGAGACAACCCCAAAAAAAATGAAATTTTGGGCCCATGAATAGACCTTCAAGCACGAACAACGAAAAATCAATACTTATAACTTGAACACGATCATGACGAAGTTTTTACAGGGGATAGTAGCTACCACGAGTTGGCTTTCGTGGCTGCCCCCCCCCCTCAACAAATCCAGGATGGCGGGCGGCAGCCATATTGAATTTCGTGAAATGTTAATATATCCGTACCATAAAGATATTTGCAGAATATTTGATACAAAGATGCAACACGACCACGCGGAAATGCCCACATAACTAAAAACGGAACCGGAAGTTAATTCGCATGACGTCAACGTCGAATGTCGCGAACAAAATGTGGGTCATTCTCAGCGAATAGGCCTACAGCGATTAAACGAGATAATTGAACCAAATCTGGTACAGAGCTCAAGAAACAACCATCATCGCAGACCGTGCCAAATTCACTTATCATGAAAATCCAAGATGGCGGCGACTGCCACATTAAATTTCGAAGAATGTCCATTATCTCCGGATTGAGCGAAGATATTTCCACCAAATTTGGTGGACAGATGCACCACAGCCGTATGGATATGATCGTAGGTACCGTACTCTAATAACATTATCAACTAGATGTGCTCAAAGGGTGCAAACCTCAACCAAGGCAGCTGTACTGTCGCAGAGAAGCGCGGTGGCGCCGTCTGACGAGTGAAAATATATCGTATATTGTATGAAGCCCTATTTCCTAATGTTAAGGGTGCACCAGACTGCGAAATTTTATTCAAATCCGACCACCCTCGGCAGAAAAAAATGACGTCATGTCGATTTTCAAGATGGTGGATCTCCGCCGTCTTGGATTTTATGGGTTCAATAATGCGTTTTTTGAAAAGCCCATGTACGACTTCCTATAGGTCGTCAATAGAAACCATAGCTCTAAATAGCTTAGTTTTTGAGAAAATCGCGTTTTTGCATTTTGGCGACTGACAGACAGACTAACAGACTAACAAACAGACTAACAAACAGATGGACATCTCCAACGCATTAAGCCGCTCTCGCTGTCGCGAGCGGCGGCTTAATAATAAAAGACTGCGCTCAAAGTAGGCCGATTTTACTGTTAAATTGCTACAGGTAGACCCGAAGCATTTAGACGCTAAAAAACGTCCCGAAATTTTGCGTAACTATAACGGCGCGTATACTTTATGGAGAGAAATTTCCTTTTGCACATTTGTAGATCAGTATGTACTGTTACTTACTTATAAATTTCAGTGATGCATAGACAATAGAATAAGGCGAGTTAAAAATCGAATAATGTAAATAACGTATTTGTAGATTAGATTGAAAATGGTTTTTTAAAGACGATTTGGCGATTATTATTACGTATTTCACTAAAAAAAGGTGGACTGGTACTCGGATTGCAAAAGAATTTCCGAACAAGAAGTGGAATTACCGAAGCATCAATCGGGTTCTAGCGAAGTATCGTCACACGGGCACTACCGATCGCAGAAAAGGCAGCGGAAGATCTGTGACCGCGATGACAGACGAAAATCTGGCTGAAGTTGAACAGCTTTGACAGTCACAAGACGATAAACCAGGAACTCACAAAAGTCAGCGTCAAGCTCGGTACAGCGAATGCTGAAGAGGCACCGCCTCCATCCGTTCAAGAGAATGCGAACATCAACAATGAATGCCAATGCCAGACACAGTCGCAAGACTAGAAGCCAGGTTCTGTACCGGCGCTTCTCGGTGGCTGCTGTAAAGAAAATAATCTTCACAGACGAGAAGGATTTTACACTAGAAGTCTCTACAAACCACCAGAATGACCGTGTTTACGTAAAGGGCAGGAAATCAGACGTTTGTCCGAACAGACTTTATCACCACAGAAATCGGTTTTCGAAGAAGTTGATGGTTAGCCTAGATGTGTCATGAAATGGAAAAACAGAGATCTTTTTCATCGACCCACAGAAGACTAAAGTCAACCAGAAGACTTACGTTGACTTTTTGAAGACGTCCTTGCTGCCAGAATGCCGCCGTCTGTATCCAGACAATGATTTCGTCTTCATGCAAGACAGCACTCCATCACACCGCGCCAAAGCAACAATTTTCTTCGAGACAACACGCCCGATTTCATCAGCTCACAAGAATGGACACCGAATTCACCAGATTTGAATCCGCTAGATTACTCAGTTAGGAATATCTTGCAAGAACTAATTGTCTACGAAGGAAGGCGTGAACCGTTTGCGAACCTCAAAGATCTTCAGAATGCTATCAGAGACAAATGACATGATGTCGACGATCAGACAGTCAGAAAAGCTATTGCAGTGGAAAAGGCATTTAGCAGCAGTGGCAAAGCAGAATGGAGGACCTATTCAGCACATTTTCTGCTGATCAGTTGACTGATGATTACTGTGACATTCTGGTGTAGCCTGCGTACGAGCGACAACATAACTGATGAACCGCTTGCAGACATTGTTTTATCACGTTTGACGTGCTATTTCGTTTGTATCATGGTTAATACGGAAGTGTTTTAGGCGAGAATTCCTAGACATATTCGAAGATGTTTGCTCATTACATACGTGCTTTCCTGCTGGTTCATTTCGACTACTCTGTTGCATAACGCCATGCGAATGTTCGGGACGTTTTTTTTGCGCCACCCGGTATATTATAGCGCCACCTGGGCGAACGAGAACCAATCACCCAAACACATCGGTAGTGTACACTGTGTCAATGATAAGCAGTAATATGAAGTATGACTAATCGGAAAATATTTTTCTTCAAGTGTAGGCCTAGGCCTACTGTAGTGTACACAATAGTAATTTACAGGCAACCATGTGTCCTACACATATCTCGGTACACCGTACACCACCCCTCAGGGGGAGTTCACTGTGCTTGGTCAGGGGGGATACAATTGTTTGCAGGGGTGAATATTCCCCCCTACGGGATGGCTACATAAACCTCTGATTGTGAGATATTAAACGTCGAATAGTGGCGTGCCGTTGAAATATGGGTTAAGCGCCATCCAAGGTCAATGAAAATGACGCCATTCAATAGACCATATACGACTTTCTATAGTCTGCCATTGTAACTGTACCTATAGGCTATATCGTGTACCATTTTCGAGTTATTTGACGTTCATAATATCGTAGCCTTGAAATCCAAGTTAGCTAAGGTCATTGGAATGGCGCCATTCGATAGACCGCATACGAGTTCCTATTCGTCTTTCATTGTAAAGGCTTTGTGTATTCGGTGGACGCAGACAGCGGACGCGGACGCGGACGCGAACTTTGTGTATTCGGCGGACTCTGTGTAGACATGTGACGACTGGTACACCAATGGTTATTTTTGCTGTTTTGACTGTCTTTTGGCTGTTTTTGACTGTGTGGCGGTAGTGGCATCCGCCATTCTAAATATGTTGCACTGTTCTATATATAGCGACATTTTTAAATATAGTCATATTTGAAGCTTTATAACTTATAAACGATGCAAGATTACATTACATTACATTACATAACATCGTATTTAGAGTGCCCAAAATCACTAAGGACCGCTAGAACACTATATGAGATTAAAGGAGTGATGTGGGAGTACAGTTATGTGGGAAAACATTTAGAGAAAAGATAAGTTTTTAAACGGTTACAGAAAACAGGCAGAGTTTGTGCGGATCTAATGTCCGATAGAGGACATGATAGAGGCACACTATTTGCAAAACAAATGTTGCGCGTGAAAAGATCTTTCTAAAGATGTATGGCATAAATAGCCCACAGGCGTACCAGGAATAATTCCAAATACGTTGAATTTCTGTAGCGACTTTTAAGTGTTGGTAACTTTTCAAGCTCTATTGCCTTTAAACGGTTCAAGATAGAGAGGCATATTTATCTGCGATGGAAATATTGTCCCTGAAAAGAGCTTTCTAAAAATGTATGACACGGGATGGTAACAAATCTGTTGCGTTTTGGGGCTATTTTTTCGTGCATTTCCATTTTCCGCCCCTTCTCTTTCCCTCCCCACTCTCTTCCAACCTCTCCCCTCTCCCATTTCAGCTCGCCCCTCCCTCTCCCCAAGGAGGTGAACAAGAAACTTATCTATCGCGGACCGACTGCGCTCAGCGTGATAAAACACGAATGCAATAACGACAGCGATGATATAATGTATTTATCCATACGTTAGTCTAGAGTGGCCGGACGCATAATGTTCTCGTCTGTCTGTCCGTTCGTCTGTCTGTCCGTTTGTTCGTTCGTTCGTCTGTTACCAACTTTTGGACGCTATACTTCGAAAACAAGTGAACTGATTTTAATGCAAATTGGCATAAATCTTCCCCACGGGCAAGGGCATGAACGGTCGACCTCGGAGGTCAGGAGGTCAAAGGTCAAGGTCACGGGAAGCCGAAGATATGTTTGGAAGCCTGGCGGAGACATCATTCTCGATCCACTGAATCGAGCAGATACAGGCATGCAGTGAGCGACGGAAATGTTGTCTTTGAAAAGTGGGGCGGGTTGTTGCACATAGTTTTAACTGTACCCCCGCGTTTGTCGATATGCGTCTTGCTGACGCACTTGTTAGTTACTTCGGCTTCAGATTTACCGATGGGTACAAATAAATTCTGTTCTATTGTCTTCGGCTAACGTCGTCGCTTCCTGTCATAAACAAGATTCACTGATGCGTGCTGCGACGGCGTTTGTTTACCGCGAAAGACGGACGACGCATTAAGAGACCTTGAGTAACCCCTAACCTAGGTTTCAATGTCATGATATTAAACGTCAAATAAGTCTTAATCGATACGGGATAGAGCTGTAGTTACAATGGCAGACTGATAGGAAGTTGTATGTAATCTATCAACTGCATGGTGCCACTATCAATGGTCTTGAATGACCCGTAACTCAGTGTTTCAGGACCACGCCATTATTCGACGTTGAATATCTCAGAAACAGTACAATTGACATAGTTACAATGGAACGCTAATAGGAACTTACACACGCCCTACTCACCGGAGTCATTTTATTTTCAAATGATTTTGAGTGACCTTGAGTGACTTACCAAAATATTTTCCAACGACATTGAGCGTCGCCCGGCCTCTCCGCGACAACTGTGCTTCTTGTATACACCGTGTCTAAAAAAACTGTGCATTTTTGTTTCTGTCAGAACTTCGTCAAATTTCCACCAACTTTAATAAATTTAGGTAGATAGATGGCAAAATGGCTAAAATTGTATGCTGTATAAATATTTTCCGCCTAACCCAACCCACGTCATCGCCGTTACCTTGTGAAACGCAATTATCAATTGTTACATAACGTTGAAATATATTACGCTACTTGCAACGAAGTATCTGACGACTGAATCAACACAGTAAACTGAATATAGTTTATTTAGCACAGTTATTAGTTGTCATGATAGATGGGCTCAAAATTGTCAGAATTCGTGATCGAAATGTACCCCGCGTACACGGACACAAACGCCTATAGGCTACAACGACGCGTTTCTCGCATCTCTCTCGCTCCAGGAAAGCGACGGTGTCGCGTGCTGATGCGCCGGGATGCCGTCCTGCTGAAACACAAAAAAAGTCGTCTCCGGACAACCTGCGCATGTCTGGTAGTGGCCTCTGAGCAAGAAAGTTGTTGCGACAGTATGCCCTCTTCACCTTGACACCAAATCTGAGCAATGTGATTGGAACAAATCCAGTGTTAGGTAAAAATTTAGAACATTCGCTTTTAACAAGGTAGTAAGTAAGTAAGTAAGTAAGTGTATTTATATAGCGCGCTTTTTGTAGTACCTCACACTCAAGGCACTCAGGCATGGATCACAAAGTGTTACCTGCAATTACACCAATGCCTGCCTCTACCTCGTAAGCGTTCACCAGATGGCGCCTCCCCGGACTGAGGTTGCGTATATCTAATTGCAGCCTACTACTCATTTATCTACCCCGAAAGGATGAAAGGCTGAGTCGGCCTGGTTGGCTGACCTACAGCGGACGGTTTACCCACATAAGTGGTCACCCATCAGCTGCAGGTTGAGCGCAGGACAGGGAAAGTTCGCCTGTCAAAGACCTACCAACTGTGCCACGCAGTCGCAACCAACCATTAATAAGTGTATCAGGTTAGGTGGGAAATGTATATATAGCATACAATTTCAGCCATTTTGCCATCTATCTAGTACCTACCAAAACTTATTAAAATTCATGGAAATTTGACGAAGTTCTGATAGAAACAAAAATGCACAGTTTTTTGAGACTCGGGGTAGAGAGCCTGTTCAGTTTTGAACATTTCAACATTCACTCCATTTCACTCACCAAATCCACCAAGAAACAAAGTCAGAAAATTTTTAGCATAATTTTTACCGCGCGATGCTATGCATAGCGCAGACTATGCCGTCGAAAGATGTTTGTCTGTCTGTCGTCCGTCTGTCACATTCCAGTATTCTGTCGAAACGGTTAGACATTTCCTCAAACTTTTTAACCATCGGGTAGCCACATCATTCTAGTTTTCACACACCAAACGGTATGGAAATATTCCGACGGGGCTCAACGGGGCCGTCAAATGCAAAGGGGTATAAAAAATTGCGATGTTCGACCAAGATAGAGCCAAATAAATGTAAATGTATAGTTGCCACGCTAAAAAGTAGTTGGCTTTGTTTTTTTGTGGACACATTGAATCATTTCACTTTTTGGATCAGACTTTCGCTGAGACTTTTGCTGAGTCCTAAATTCGGACTGAGACCAAAGATCAGCCAAAAAGTGAAGTCAGTTTTCGTTTGGACTCAGCGAATCGCTTCGCTGAGACCAAACTTCGGACTAAGCTATCACTGAATAATTAACTGATCGGTAGATTTTGCATGCACAAGATAGGTTAATCATTAAGTTTCGATGAACGAAAATCACTTCACTTTTTCGCTAATTCACAACTAAACAAAGAAATACGGCGACATCAGTGACGACGTCAGCGATGACGTTAAAGATGGTCCACTGCGCTGCGGTGATTGGTTAATGTCAACTCTAGACTAAGACCGAACTTGAGCCGTTTGGTCTTAGTCTTTGGTCTCAGCCAAAGACTAATCCAACAAGTGAAATGACCCACTATATAGTGAGCCTTCTGAAACTGTCGACCGTTTTGGCTTTTTCCTGTAGCATTAAATGTCTTGGGCACACGTGTTCCTAATTGTTTGACTGCAGAGAAGTTTGCAGACATTAATTCGGTTCATAAAATTAAACAGATAAATCCATGCCCACAAATGCTATGATTTCGGCGGTATAGTCAGCAAGAAAGCGTCCTCAAATCCCCGTGACATATAGGGACCAATAAGATCGCACACATTCACCAGGGGGCGCCATGCAGAGAACAAGCCACGTACGTTATGCAGTAAAAAGTTTTCGTTTTAAATATATGTTAAATCATGAGACATTCAGACTATGTCAGCTATATGACATATTCTGAACTCCCCATTTTGCCACCCCCCCCCCCACTTGTCCGATCAAGCCCAAAATTTCCTGAACGTTGGCGCCCAGTGACCTGTGTATGTGTACCAAATTTGGTTCGGATCGATTGCGGTTTGCCGAAGTTATTCCCGACAGATTGATTTTTCAGACCACCAAAGTGAATCCTGTCAGAGTATTGTCATTTGATAGTTCTACAACGGGTTCAATACAACGCAGTAAAATTGTTGCTAAAAGATTTTTGCCGTGCGATGCATAAGCGCGGCCTATGCTGTCATGCGGTGTCCGTCCGTCTGTCCGTGTGTCTGTCACGTTCGTGAGTTGCGTCAAAACGAATGAGATATCTTCGAAATTTTTTCACCATCGGGTAGCCAAGCCATTCTAGTTTTTCTGTGCCAAACGGGATGGCGATATTCCGACGGGAACCCCCCCCCCCTAACGGGGGCGTCAAATGTAGGTGGGGTAGGCAAAAAACGCGATTCTGAACCAATATCGCTGCATACGCTGCATACAGGTGGGGTATTGTACAGTGTTGTAAACCGTACGAGTCGCGAAGTGTGAAAAATAAAGCCGCGACGGACGGCGTCGAGCCGATCATTCACGGCGGCGTCCGTCGCCGTTGTTCGCACAAGACGACGACGAAGTGTTTGTGCCGGGCTCAACGTTATACGCCGGAGACGGAGGTCAAACCCCCCCGGACACAACCCCTTGGTCATAATTCTGTTTTCTGCTGCCGTAGGACATCGTAGGACAGAACCCGGCGGGTAGTTTTGTTAAAAACTGACACTAACCCGTACTCCTGACCCTATCCGACCCACAAGACGGGGTCCTGACCCCAACCGACCCACGAATGGCAGAAAACAAGGGGGGTTATGACTTATGGGTGTTTGTCCGGGGAGTTTTGGTCGGACACCGCTGGAGACAAGAGGAGACAGCATAACAGAATTTAATAGAATTTTATCCACTGGTAAATCTGAAGCCGCAGTAACTAGTAATAAAACAAGAGGTCAAAGTAATTTGACAAAAAGCGCCTCACGGGGGGCCCATTCCCCGGTTAGGGGTCACCCCAGGGGGTCGAAATTTGTACCATTGAATTCCTGGGGTAGGGATTCCTATTAGTGTTCCATAGTAACTATAGGCCTAGGATGCACCGTTTGGCCACAGTGCACGCGCGTGACAACCAACCAACGACCAACGACCAACGACGTCACGACACAGCCTATCTCAATAAGCGCCTCTTTTACTAAAGTAAAGTGAGGCGCTTAAAAACTGCGCTGTAGGTATGTTGAAGCTGACTATACAGACAAACACGAAGCATCGAGCGGCCTCTCTGCGACAGCTGAGCTTCTTGCTTATACCTATAGCTATGACGCGATTCTTCGTTGCCTGGCACTTCATAACTGACTGTCAAATGCGACATACTGTGCCAACGTGGCAGCCACATGCGGCCCTCCCCTAAAAGATCGCATTACGCGTTACCCCTTAGGCTGTCTCTCTGTCTGTCTGTCTCTCCCATTACATTACATTACATAAAATCGTATTTAGAGTGCCCAAAATCACTAAGGACCGCTAGAACACTATATGAGATTAAAGGAGTGATGTGGGAGTACAGTTATGTGGGAAAACATTTGGAGAAAAGATAAGTTTTTAAACGGTTACAGAAAACAGGCACCCGTGAGGCGCATGTGGCTGCCATGCACACCTTTAACTCGAAAACGGTAAAAACGTACGACGTTGAAACTTAGATGAGACGTCATGACATAACTAACACAACAATTTTGTGATCAAAAGTCAAAGTTCAAGGTTACTGGGGGCGAAGAAGGGAGGGCCGCATATCGCGTCGGCTACTGGGGCGGAACTTGCTTGTTTACGAACGATAGCGCATTAACGGAGGTCCGACAAGGGTCATATATGTAAGCCTGAGCCAGGGCAACATTTAAACACGAGCCGGTTCTGAAAGGAATCGCATTATGATCATCAAAAACTCACGATGCGCCGAAAAAGTCGCGATTTGTCGATGAGATAGGCGAAGGTTTCAGGAAAATATATAGGAGTGATAAAGTTTTACAACGATAACGTGACGTTCACCTATCTCATCTACTGATGAGTTTCTTGTTAACATTTTCGTTGCCAATTTTAAGGTTCTATCTTCAACCGTTTTAAAGTAATAAAGTTTTAAAGTTGAGTATACTGAAAAACTAACCACAAAATTTTTACATAATGGCTTACATGGGCTACCGCTGTGGGCTACCGCCCCGTGTCATATACATTTCCATAAAGCTCTTTTCACGACAAATTCTGCCTCGCAGATAGTACGCCTCTATCTTGACCCACAAAAGTTATAAAGCTTTAAAGTAATGTTCACTATAGTTAAAAACTAGGCACAAAAATGCAACATACTGGGCGGAGTAAACTTTTTTTCTAGTGGCTACCATAAATGTTTAGTTTTTCTCAAGCATAACATTTCCCCTTACCATTTAAGAGTTATAAAGCTGTAAAGGTGTTTGAGTGGCCAAAAATTGTCAAAAATTCAACATATTTGGCCTTATAGGGGACCCCCTCGGGGGGGGGGGGCTACCACCACGTGCCATACTTTTTTAGAAATCGCTTTTCACGAGCAACATTTGTCTCGCAGATAGCATGTGTCTATCTTGAACCGCTTACAGCCATCTACACTGTGTTCAAACAAGAACTTAGCTATAGCAAACAGATCGCGCGTCAGCAGCGCACACAATACGCTGAGGAAATCTATAGGCATAAATATTACACCGTGACCTTGAAATCTAGGTTAAGGGTCACTCAAGGTCACTGGAAACGGAACCATTGGATATATCATACACGACTTACTACTAGTCGAGTTATTTGACGTTAAATATTATCGTGACCTTGAAATGTGCGTTAGAGATTACTCAAGGTCATTGAAAGTGGTACCATTTGAAAGCTTGGGTACGGTTTCCTATTCGCCTTCTATAGTAACTATGGCCGTATCTTTAGCCGTTTCGGAGATATTCAGTGTCAAAGAATGGCGTGACCTTGAAAACCAGGTTAGGGGTCGTTCAAAGTCATTGAAAATGGCGCCGTTCGATAGACCATATGCGACTTTCTATTGGTCCGCCATTGTAAATATAGCTCTATCTTGTATCATTTTTGAGTTTTTTGACGTTGAATGATATCGTGACCTTGAAATCGGGGATAAAGTTCACTCAATGTCATTGAAACTGGTGCCATTCGAAAGCTTGGGTGCGGTTTCCTATTTGCCTTCTATAGTAACTCTGGCCGTATCTGTAGCCGTTTGTAAGATATTCAGTGTCAACAATGCCGTGACCTTGAAAACCAGGTTAAGGATCGTTCAAGGTCCTTGAAAATAGCGTCGTTCGATAGACCATATGTGAATTTCTATTGGTCGGCCATTGTAAATATAGCTCTATCTTGTACCATTTTCGAGTTATTTGACGTTGAATAATATCGTGACCTTGAAATCTGGGTTAGAGGTCACTCAA
>Ga0209149_1001208_pt1 | contig 12657 bp, 8 predicted proteins | sample WorMetTyACAVOLI2_FD_187423 | JGI IMG/M metagenome (GOLD analysis project Ga0209149, IMG submission 187423) | Marine gutless worms symbiont microbial communities from Max Planck institute for Marine Microbiology, Germany - Olavius algarvensis... ... | reverse complement strand
ACCAAGTACGTGTCATCGGCGAACTTGAATGTCCGATTTTCCTGGTGAACAGGATGCAGGTCGGCCGCAGTGACGGTGTAAGATGCTGGCCCTAGCGCTGATCCTTGAATAACGCTGGCGTGAATGAGAGTTATTGCAGATACTATTCCGGCATACTTGGTGCAATGGGCGTGGTCTTGGAAAAAGTCAATTACCCAGTTGTAAACACTGTCCGGATAATGGGTGTAGTTTCTGGCAGCCTGTACAGGCGGACTCGCAGCCTGAGTCGTCTGGCGTGATCTTGGGTCGGCGGCTGCTTGGCGCCATTCTATATTCATCAAATGAACCTGGTGAACTCTCCCAATGGCTCTGCCGTGATGTCACTACCATAAACATTGTGTTGGTTATTATTATTATTATTTTATTATTATTATTATTACTACTATTGAGTAGGTTATGTTGTATTTCATTTTTAATTATGCGTGTGTAGCCGATGGGGATCTTATCAATCCTCGAAGAAGAGTGCATGTTTCCGAAGGCTACTGACAAGACGTTTCTGGAAAAGTTATATGAAAATCACATGGGCCGGTCACCTAACTTCGGCAAGCCAAAGCCCAGTAAAAGCGTGAAATTCGAGGCACACTTCGACTTGTACCACTACGCCGGCACGGTAGTGACCAGTCACACATTGTTATAAATTCTTTCACATTTGAATAAATTTTCTTTGCGTGTTTTGACGAGTGAAACTTGAAAGTCGCTTAGTTACTAGTGATTATAATATATAATCATTAGTGTGTCGTATGTACATTTGCAGTTTTGTTCTACGCTCAAGTAATGTAACGCACCTCAGTGTTACAGCGAGTGTTACGTAGTAAACTAAACGCTCCGCTGTTGAGGTCGCTTTTCCGTCCGTCTGTCTGTCCGTGACATAGAGTATGGAATACTAACAGCAACTATAGGACACGCCCATACGCAGTGGTGTAAATTCGAACGAACTTGAGTGACTTAATTCGAGTGACAACAAAATTTTCAACAACACGGAACATCGTGTACTAAAAATTTCAAGATTGGACCAACGTTAGGCCTATCTAACTGAAAATGGATGGCCATACGTTTGTATCATTTACTGGTTGTTGTAGTTTCATGTTACCCCATTTCTGAATATCCAGTTTACAAAATGTCGTCATTTACCCGTAATTGCTTGCGTGGCATGACCCACCAATATAAAAGACACGGCAGTATTGGTTTATTTCATATTTTAGCGAGTGTTCCGAGGTAGTCGCTCGGTATACGCTACGGCAAATCTGTCTGTCTGCGACACGTGTTAGCTATGCGCAAACGGCGAATTTCTTTCACGAATCTATGCTGCCTGATAATAATAATTTATGGACCTGGGTCGCTTGTGAAAAAAAGCAAAAATATTCATCATCATCATCATTTAATTCGCAAAGCAAAGCACAATGTAAAATACATAGAGCAGTAAAATGCAGGACAACAAGGCAAATGAATTTGCGCTAATAATTGCCCTAGCCTAACTAAACACAACACAAATCACAAATTGGCAAAAGTGTACATTGGAAATACGAAGTGTAAACATAATATAAAAACACAATAAGAATCTAACGGCATCGCGCATTGCAGTGCACAGGGTAGACACACCGACTCTTCGTACAAGAAGCCCCGTTAATGCAGGGAGGCCGCGCGATGCCGTTAGATTCTTATTGTGTTTTTATATTATGTTTACACTTCGTATTTCCAATGTACATCTATTCGCGAAAATGATTTCATTAATATAATTTGCCTTCCACAGAATATGCCTGCTCACTCTTGTAGGGCCTAAGCCTATGTCTTACACTGCTGCAGCTGAGATGCTTGAGGTTTTGCACCTCGTTACCAAGTTTAGTACATAGCTGCAGCCTGCTGACGCTGTGATAGAAGAAGCTCGTGGCACATTTAGTCCTTAAAACATTGCTGACATGCCCCAAATAGCGCACAACGTATCACTACGCTGAACTATGTGACATGTAGGTCGGATACAACACACATGGCTGGCTTGACAAGAACAAAGATCCCATCAACGAGTGCGTCGTGCAGCTGATGCAGTCGTCCAAGGAGCCGCTTGTGGCCACGTTCTTCAAGGAACCCGATGACGGTCGGTGTCGGATGCCACAGTAGAACCACCTAATCCGATGTTACGGCAAGATGGCCAAGTTTGGGGATGATTTTACGAACGTCTAAATCTAAATTGAAATCTTTTCGCTCACTTTACGAAATTCGCCGAAACAGCTCACGGTTGCGAGCGCATTCTGGGACTGTTTTTTCGCTGACGTTTTATGATTATGCTTACCGATTTTCTTCTTATTTTTACTTATTTTTCGTTAATTTTCTCTTTGGTTCCGTGCGTTAGACTATAAACTGTCTACTCGTCAGCTGTACAGCGTATGTTATACATTTTGTATTATATCGTATGTAATCAAGCCTATAGCAAACGAAAATTATATCAATTCGTTAAATTTGTTATTAGTTATTAGTATTTATTGATACAACTTTTTGCATACTACTTGTGCGTATTTACTGTTGTTGTACGTGTGGCAGACGGGACAAAGAAAAGAAAAACAAAGGGATCCGCTTTTCAGACGATATCAGCAGTGCACAGGGTAGACACACCGACTCTTCGTACAAGAAGCCCCGTTAATGCAGGGAGGCCGCGCGATGCCGTTTCTACGTACCGCAGCCCACGTTTTTGTTTCCCCTGGAGACGCCCCTGCAACAATCACGCAATATAACGGATGGGAAAGACAATTCAATGCTTGCCAAACGCCTCGCAGCATGTACCTATCTATATTCAATAGTTTCCCTGAAGTCAATGCGTAAGTCCAAAAATCGCCATTTTACCACATTTTTGTTTCCCCTGGGGACGCCCCTGGCGCAATTACGCTAAATTTTGCATGGATAGTAAGAGAATTCGATACTTACAAATTGCCTCGCTGCATGTGCCCGTCTAACTATAACCGTTTCTGAGATAGAGCGAGATATTGGTGAAAATAATGGTCGAAAAGCGGGATTTTTTCATACCCCTTGCATTCGACGCCCCCGTTAGGGGTGTTTCCGTCGGAATGTCGGCACCCCCTTTGGTGTCGAAAAACTAAAACGGCGTGGCTACCCGATGATGAACAAATTTCGAAGATATGTTTATTCGTTTTGACATGATCTACGAACGTGACAGACAGACGGACAGACACCGCATGACAGCATTGACCGCGCTTGCATAGCATCGCGCGGTAAAAACGCGTCATTTTTGAAGAAACAACCTTGGTGTTTATCATCATAATTGCCAATCTTGTTATTCTTAACGTTAATCTGTCTCTATGCCAATATTCACCTAATTTGTCAACACGTAATGTAATGTTAATGGTATGTGTCTTAATTCAGAATGTAACGAGTTAAATACATGTTACGCTCGCTGATATCGTTGCTAATTAAATTATAATGCGTTACAATAACGTTGATCTTGAACAAAGATCCAAATTATTAGTGAAACAACACATGGATTATACAGCAATACGGCGTTTGGTACACTGGCCGTTGATGGGTGGGCTGTTATACAGCGAAGATGGACGTGGGCAGGCTGCGGCCCCGCCCAGCCCCTTCTAGCTGTACCAAATGTAACAGCCCACCCATCAACGGCCAGTGTACCAACTTCATATTCGATATGGCACTATAATTGCCTCGGGATTCTAAAGGGTTAACATATCAGCTGCCACATGCTTTGCTTTAGTGAATTTCAGAATTCTATTATTGTGGATTTTTAAAAAAATGTATATGGCTTGATGCTGTTAAGTCTACCTAGTATTTTTATCTGTTCGCATAATAATTATGACATGAGTGGACTGGCAATGAGTAATGGCTGCAGGAGTCGCTGAACAAGTTGATGGCCAGTTTAAAGACAACACAACCGCACTTTGTTCGTTGCATTGTACCCAACGAGCTGAAGCAGCCAGGTTGCGTCAGTTAATGTTACGCATAGATGAATGTTTTATTTTTTTATTTTTTTTATGTCTCCGCCAGACCAGACTGGCAGGCGGATGCATTATGTTCTCGAGCTGTCCGTCCGTCCGTCCGTTCGTACGTTCGTTACTGTACTTTTGAACACGATATTTTGAAAGCGAATGAACCAGTTTTGATTCAACTTGGCACACGAGGCCTAAGATAAATTTGGAGGCTTGATGAAGGCATCATTCTCGACTCCTTTCGGCCTTTCGGTCGAGAAGCTTTTCTAGTTTCCTAAGTAGATGCTGTATTTCGAGCGTCTGTTATTTAGCGTTGTGGCATCAGGTCGTTATGAGAAAAAATCACAGAAAATTACAATAAAAGTTACATCAATTTGATCACATAAATATGACAATTATAGTAGAAATATATAGTTTTATAATTTGCATGTGAATCACATGGAAATTGTAAAACTATATATTTCTACTATAATTGTCATATTATGTGTTTTATAAGTGTAACGTCATAACTAATGTATAGTAAATAACCGTTCTTGTTGTTTAACCCTTTAATGGGCACATTAAACCCGCACAGCAACGGACCATTATTCATCAGTACGGTGACTGATATGCCTACACTGGCCGTTGATGGCTGGACTGTTACGTTTAGTACATTTGAGTTTGGCTAAAACAAAACTGCTAGTGCTCTCTACTCTTACGTCGTTGATTGTACATGATTATTATTTGTAAAAAGTGAAGAAACATTTACTTTATAAATCAGGATAGTAAATAATGGTTAATAACAACGCTATGACAAAAAAAGCTAGAAAAGCTACACGACTGAACGCGGGGTCGAGGATGATGCCGCCGCCAGGCCTCCACATCTATCTTTGGCGTCGTATGACTTTGACCTTTGACCCCTGAGGGCCCTGACCCAAAAAGTTGACCGTTTCATGCCTTATTTCCCGTGGACCACTTGCGCCAGTTGGCATAAAAATCGGTTTGTTCGATTGCAAAATATCATGTTCACAATGTTGATATCAGACGAACGAACAATAATGGCTGAGAACATGCTTCTGCCTGCATGCCAGTCTGGCGTGGCGGACGCATAATAACTAGAATGCCTACTGTTCAACTTTCGCGTCATACGACAGGTGTTGTCAACACAACGGACGATGATTGTTCACAACAGATTACGACGGTCGCACTCTGTTGACGACAGCTGCGGTCTGACGCCGGAGTCGAACGTATTTTTATATAAAATCAGAATATCTTCCCATGGGCGTCTGGGGAGGATCTGAGTGCGGCAACAGAATCAGCGGTGCTAACTTCTATATAGTGTTCCATAGTAACTATGGGTCTGTCTTGCTTAGTTTTCGAGATATGACAACGGATGACGGACGGACGGACATTTGCAAGCAGCGCATATAGCCGGCCAGCAACACCGTAGCATATAGTTTGTAGAAAATGCATAAAATGATATTTGAAATGATAAATTTCAGTAGGCACAATGAATCGATACGTTGCAAGTAGGCATAAAGCAACACATCACACTGTAAATCATTCTGTAGCAACTCCGTTCTCGAAAGACAATTGCCAATGACAATCAACTGGTTGGTGAAAGATGACTGTTAAAATGAAGTTTAACCCTTTAGAGTGCAACGGTAATTATAGTGCCACATCGCATAATATGAAGTTGGCACAATGGCCGTTGATGGGTGGGCTGTTACATTTGGTACAGCGAGGAGGGGACTGGGCGGGGCTGCAGTCCGCCCATCATGCCCAGGCATTACTCGTATACTGGTCCGTTGCTCTGCGGTTTTTACGTGCCCGTTAAAGGGTTAAGTGATCAGACTAACGATTTGAAAACTGATGGCAGATTTTTCCAGAAACGAACGAATTGCCTCTGTGACTAGTAGAAAACCAGTAAACTTTCATTGTTGTACGGCCACATTACGCGTGACAGTCCGTCCGTCCGTCCGTCCTCTGGCCGTCTGTCTGTACCGTTAACTCGAAAACGGAAAATCATACGGCGTTCAGTTCAAACCTAGAGAATCGGTTACTCACGTCAGAAGTAAGTGTAAAGCAAACAGAGGTCAAAAGGTCAGAGGTCAAGATTTCTGGGACGGAAAAATGGAAGGCCGCATATCGCGGCAGCCATTGGGACCGCACTCGTTCGAAACTTAACGGCACGATCAGCAATAGAAGATTTTCTAGGTTTTACAGAAAAAAATGCAAGTTATCTCTGTGTCTATATAATAGACTAATGAGTAAACATCATTAGTATAAGTAAGCATGTTACAAAAACGTGGTACAAATGTATGATCTAATGTGTACATAAAAAGCAAGCATTGTATACATGTATAATTTAAAGACATTTAAGATTTGATATTTGAGAAACAGTGCAGTGTGCATGATCAAACCGTTCAAAAGCGTGACAAAAGTAACGTTGTTTGATGTGTGTGTGTGTGACTGTGTGTGTGTGAAGCCGTGATTAACGCCGAGCTGGTCATGCACCAACTTCAGTGCAATGGTGTACTCGAGGGCATCAGGATCTGTCGTAAAGGATTTCCTAATCGCTTGGCCTACAGCGAGTTCAAACAGAGGTCAACGTTTACTGCGTCAATGGTTTCATTTGCTCCTTTTTCTTGCCTTGGTGATCGGTAAAATATATTGACAACCGATTCACGAAAAGCACATTTACTTCCATGTTGTTTTCTGCTGTGCTACAAACTTTTCCCTGACTATAATCAAGGAACAAATCTTTTAATAAAACAATCAAGGAACAACCAGTTAATAAAAAATCACATCGCCAATCACTGCTTGTTAGTCCGATAGTGACGTGATTTTAGTGATCGGTTTGGATTAACAGTCCTGTTCTGTTCTAGGTACATTATGCAGCGTGTCCGGGAAAAACTGAAACCCTACACGTTTCATGATAAAATAACTAATCTCAACCGATTTAAACAAAATTCGCAGGAAGTAATGCGGCATAACTTAGCAACAACCTTGAAAAAATTTTCTCAGCAAATTTTAGAAATTGACAGAGTTACTAATTGTCAAAATTTTGATACTGTAAAAATTGTACTATGTGCCGTTCGCGGTACATCACCTACCAACCAAATTTCATTTTTGATTTTTGAAGGCTGCACAGCTGTACTCATTTTAAATCACGAATAGTTTTCTACGTTTCCAAAACATTAGCAAATGCTTTAAATGACATGTGGAGATTAAGCCTAGTTATCTAATAAAACATTGTATATTTTTTTAAATTTTCATCAACAGATGATGTGTTTCGATGCTGACAGATATTCAATTTTAGCACCGAATGTAATCCCAGCCGGATTTGTTGACGGCAAAGCCGTGACGGAGAAGGTGCTGTTAGCTCTTGCTATCGACCAGAACGAGTATCGTCTGGGTCACACCAAGGTGTTCTTTCGAGCGGGAGTGTTGGGCATGCTGGAAGACATGAGGGACGAACGACTGTCCAAGATCATTGCTAACTTACAGGCGCGCATTCGTGGCTACATCATCCGCAACAACTATAAGAAACTCCAACAACAGAGGTAAATCAGATCTTATATAGAACCAAAAAAAACTTTCTGAGACTGGTTTGTATAAAATCGCGTGTCAGTCGACAAATATTTTACTATCAGTCCGTCGGCAAACGGCCTGATGCAGCGTCGAAACATACTGCTCGTATCACAATGAGTCAATAAAACCGTACTTCTGCTGTACAATATTACGCCATTATTAAGTACAAACGTACGATTAGATTTAATTCAATAGGATACGATAAAAACGGACATCATACATTCGAAAGCTGACAGTACGTGTCCAGCTCAGAAAAAAATAACGAAAAAACTAAATAAAGAAACTTTAAATTCAAGTTTATTGTTACAGTCTCGAGGCGGCTAGAGTTCACAAAGTCAGCGTACACAGCAGTTAAAACGAGACAAGATATAACAATTTACAGTACGATGAAATATGAATGAATAACTGAAAGAATGATCGAGAGGAATAGAGATGTAAATTTCTACTGATAATTTAGTAATCAATAATGCATGAGGGATGCATAGCGAAAATACGTCTGAGAGTCCGTCCGGTGCAGTCCGTGGTGGAACGTATTTCTGGTGGGGCTACTGAAAACGCAACAATGGAAAACGAGGCACTAGCGTAAGTCCAAAAATCGCTATTTTTACCACATTTTTGTTTCCCCTGGGAACGCCCCTGGGGCAATCACGCTAAATGTTGTATGGATGGAAAGAGAATTCGATGCTTACAAATTGTCTCGCTGCATGTGCCCATCTAACTATTACCGTTTCTGAGATACAGCGAAATATTTGTGAAAAAATCGTCATTTTATTATACCCCCTTGCATTCGATGCCAACGTTAGGGGGGTTCCCGTCGGAATATCGGCACCCCCTTTGGTATGGGAAAACTGGAATGGTGTCGCTACCCGATGGTGAAAAAATTTCGACGATATCTTTATTCGTTTTGGTGCAACTCCGGAACGTGACAGACAGACGGACGGACACCGGGTGACAGCAAAGACCGCGCTTATGCATATGCATCGCGCGGTAAAAATGGTGAGAATGAAAACGACAAACTGACGTTGCAGAATGAGTCGACTACATTAGCACTTACTGTCAGTTAACGTTGTTGCTTTGTGTCTGCTGAAGAATTGGTCTCAGCGTGATTCAGCGCAACATTCGTCGCTGGCTGATGCTACGTAACTGGTCGTGGTGGTGCCTCTACACCGATATCATACCTCTGCTCAGCATCGGGCGCCAGGAGGACGAAATTAAGAAGAAATTGGAGGAACTGGAAAAGCTCAAGGAACTATTGGCCAAGGTGGAGAAAACGAAGAAGGAGTTGGAAGAACAGAATGTTGGACTGCTGCAGACCAAGAATGATCTCTTTTGCCAGCTTCAAGTGTGTTATTCTTCAGTTTTTCCTACAACAGACACTGGACAGTCACAAAGTTATTAGTTTCATATTTTGATTGTGTACCATATTATTTTGACTGTAAGCCATAATCTCGTCTCTCTAGTGCCCAACCCACCAAATCGTACTTATGCCCATCGAGAAAACAGACAAGGACATTGCAATGGGACACCCAGTAACATTTCAATGACGTCAAGAAAAGATCTGCGCATATTTTTTTCGTTATATACACTGTGTTCCGGAAAAAATACCCGCTTTTGTTATCGTACATAAAAGTAATCAATTTGAATGAACATTTCAGACAAAATAGCTAACGAAATGCTGATTCTAACAACGTAAAATAATTTGTATTCTTCTTAAATATTCCTTGCTAGCAGCGATGTAAACCGGACGTCAGTAAAAGTGTCGTCACAGCAATGAGATTTACCATTGACGATAAACGTCTCATTAAATGCATATGAGTGAAAAAAGTTATGCAGAAAAACGCTTGCTCAATATGTTTTTGACAGAAGATAAAGTCTTGATGGAGGTAAAGACACTGGTCCAAAAATATCAGTGCGAGATCTTTAACTTTGTTGATCTTTGCAGCGGGGTGGGCATTGTGTGGTCGACCACAACCCAAACATGCGAGTCAGTGATGCCACTGCTGTCACTTTCTCCGTTAAATTTTTAAACCCATTAAAACTCTATCCTCTGTCAGGAAACATCTTCAAAAAAGTGGTTTTCTTCATACTTTTTATTTATTCGCGAGTATTTCGTAATAACGTTATTTCAAACGGTAAATATTATTGCTGTATCGACACTTTTACTGACATCCGGTTTACATCACTGCTAGCAAAGAATATTTAAGAAGAATACAAATTTTTTTATGCTGTTAGAATTAGTATTTCATCTATTTTATCTGAAATTTTCATTAAAATTGGTTACTTTTTCTGAGAGTTACGCAAGAAAATATAAGTGGGTGTTTTTTTCTGAACACAGTGTAGAACGGACTGTGGTAGCTACGACAGTGTACGTTGCGATACGATGCGGTAGGGCTGAACAATCTTCATGTATTTTGAAAAACTGACCAACAGCCGGCTTAGTTACCAACAAAAACTTTAGGACAGTCACACAAAAATGAAACTAATAAGCAAGAAATATCCAATACGTGATATCGTCATGATGATTTTCTGCATTGCACCATAGAGTAGACCTCGTGCAATGGACCTTCATGTTAATAGTCTACGATGTTATTGCTATGTCGTTCTCTTTTCTCCACGGGTATAAGTGGGATTTAGTGGGTTTGGCACTAGACAGAATGGATTATAGCTTACTTATGGGGTTAGCGATAGTTTGTCTATTCACAGTACGAGAGATTTAGAGCAGAAAAGACGACAGGGCGGTGATGTGCTGTGGTAGGCGGAACAAGACAATCTAGCGGACGCCGAGGAGAAAGTGACGCAACTTGTGAACCAGAAGGCCGACTACGAGGAGCAGCTGAGAGACCTCGAAGAGCGTCTGGCTGAGGCAGAGGCAGCGAACGAGGAGATGACAAACAACAACCGCCAGCTGGACGAGAAACTCGATAATCTGAAGAAGGAGATGGAAGACGTCGAGCTGAACCTGCAGCGCGCTGAGCAGGAGAAGCAGACCAAGGACTCGCAGATACGTACGCTGACGGATGAGCTAACTCGACAGGAGGAGACGATGGCGCGAGTGAACCGCGACAAGAGGAACCTCGAGGAACTGCTCAAGAAGACGCAGGACGACCTTGCCAGCGAGGAGGACAAGTGCAACAGCCTCAATAAGACGAAACAAAAGTTAGAGCAGTCCGTCGATGAGGTAATTGCAAATCTTTATTCAGCATTGCAATGGTAGATGGTAAAAACAAAGAAAAGACAAAATGAACAACAACAAACTTAACTAATAAGCATTTAAAAGCAAAACTTATCTAAAAAATACTTTCCGACGACGAGCAAGCTGAACAGTCGGCAAGTCAAAATGGAACCGTTCTTGGCATAATTGGATGATACGTATGTTGCTGGTTTTAAATAACATCGTAAACAATCTATTGATGACAAAATCCAATGAATTTAACTGATATTTTTGCATGGGTAGGCCGGACCTCTAGACCATAAAGTAAAATTGGTATGCATTTACTTGAAATAAGCTGCAGGATAACTTCCTCAGAGGCGCAGCGTCTAATTTTACCAAAGATACTGTTGGCTGCCCGATAGACTATATAAAGCAGTCTCCTCTGTTCAGTTGTGTTGGCAAGCCTGCTTTAATGTCGTCTTAATTAATTTTATTTCGCTTGATTGACAATGACTGCTCCTTGTCAAGATCATTCGTAACTTCGAGATCTGGCTGCACTAGCAAGAGTTAAAATAGAATGATGCAACTACAGGCGACATGTAACTTGATGATGATATAAGTCCAGACGTGCAATATTTATCACTAAAATAACATATCCACGACAAGCGTATTGGGGGACAGCAGACGTTGATAATGTGTTTAGTATTAGGCGTCATGAAATACGCTTGGATTGTTTTATTTGTTTGATTTTGCGTCCGTGACACTTTGACTAAATTAGCTGATCCTCTGCGTAAACCTATCACGTTATGCTGTCAGAAGATGAGACGACGTTTTATGATGCAGCTGTGAAGTATAAAGTTTATTAGGAGGCCACTGCTCTAGGAGGCCGCATTACGAATTGCACTCCGTCTGTCCGTCCGTCCATCCGTCTGTACACTGTACTGTACTGGTTTGTACGAGCGGTCTTAGAAAGTTCGAATTTAGTCAAAACATTACCGTGCCACCTGCAATCGCCAACTCAATTTTTAGCTGAAAAGTTCAAAGGTCAAGGCCACCAGACCTCGTAGCCTCATGACGTATGAGGCTACGATTGTTCTTAACTCTTTAACGGGCACATTAAAACTGCAGAGCAATGGACCATCATATAGCAAGCAATACGGTGATTGGTACACTGGCCGTTGATAGGTAAGCTGTTACATTTGGGACAGCGATCGAGGAGGGCCTCAGCAGGCTGCGGCCCCGCCCAGTCCCCTCCTCCCAGTACCCTACTCGCTGCGCCTGCGATTCGTTTAATAGGCCGACATACGGCATGTTTTTATATTTGTTTACTTACTTACTTACTTACTTACTTACTTACTTACCAAATGCAACAGCCCACCCATCAACGGCAAGTGTACTAACAGTACTTCATATTATTTGATGTGGCACTATAATTGCCAGTGCCCATTAAAGCGTTAAACTTGGTAGGTAGGTTGCCACACTTACGAAGTCTTGCACAGTGAAAGATCACTAGGTCACGTAACACGACTGTAATTTACACACTCGTGACTTAGGTACACAAGGACGAAGGACATTCAGATTTGAGAAAGGGCATCTACGTCCTTTGCAATTGCAACTGACTTTGAGTTCAAAAGGTTAAGGTCACGAGGTGTCGCATAGCTCGAACCCTTAGTACGTTAATGACCAACGGGTATCTGTAGTCTTCAAAGTACAAGCTCGCATAACGTGTTGGCCATCATGGAGCTATGTCTTAACGGTCTTATGTGATTAGTCACAAATAATAACGGGCTTTAAGTAATAAACTATTCGGCATAGAGTTGTGATGTATACCAGAACTAGATGCTGGCATGTGACGATATCATGCCAACCGGATGGACGCCCGCCGCAGCCAGTTCGACCTTGGAATATTGGACGCGTACATTTAGCCGAGGGCAGCAATGTAGT
>Ga0209149_1001207_pt1 | contig 12662 bp, 10 predicted proteins | sample WorMetTyACAVOLI2_FD_187423 | JGI IMG/M metagenome (GOLD analysis project Ga0209149, IMG submission 187423) | Marine gutless worms symbiont microbial communities from Max Planck institute for Marine Microbiology, Germany - Olavius algarvensis... ... | reverse complement strand
TCCGTCCTACCCCTTAACCACCATAGTGTTGATCTTAAGGTAACTGTTGTTCATCGGCGCTGACTCCTTGGAGGCGACGGGGCTTGCACCCACAGTCAAAAATCAGTGGAGGCGATACCCTCCCCCCCACAAACTCTTTGTCCCACCTTACTCCACACATTAGATCACATAATTTTTAAAAAACTCTTCAATAAAACTGTCACAAGAGGTACAATTTTAGCTCAAAATACACCATAAATTAGTTGGCGAATGGCTCCGCGTGACCCGCTGGGGAGCTTATAGCGCCCCCCATACTCCCTAGCTTGATTGATTTAAGGAGCGGAGCCAAGGAGCGATGGGTAAGGTAGTGGAAAGGAAGACAGGAAGAGAGGAAATGGTGGAAATGGTGGAACAGGACAGAAAGGGGGAAGGGGAGGGAATGAGAAATTTTGTCCCTACAGTAGTTTTTAAAAGTCGACACCTATGCTCGAGTTATTCTGTACACGTTGTGTGCCTAACTTCGTACCAGTTGCTTGATGCAACTCTAGTATCTTGTGAACTTGCCATTTGTATTTACCGCCGGTTTTAACACCGCGGGTTTTATACGGGCACATCACTAGTTGAGCGCGCCAGCAGCAGTGGGCGAAGAGGCCGAGCGAACTGATGGATCGTTAGCAGATAGACGTGTCGCTGGCGGGCGAGATATTGCAGCGCATAAAACTCACTCATTCGGGCGCAGGCGACGCACGACATAATTTTATTGAGTTACGACTTCGTCATTTCAACACGTTTGATTTGATGCGCGTCGACGATCACAAGACTGTCCAGTGTCCACCTTCCACAGCGCACCGCCTGTAGCAGTCGTCGTAAGGCGACCGGATATTTGGTACACTGTTCTTGATGACTCGGCTGTTGTTTGGTACATCGCAGCGTTGATGACACGTTTTACCAGATCAAACAGCCACCGTGGAACGGTGTGTTCACCATTTATTGTAATATTCCTTACATGGCACCAAATATTCGATGCTTTAATTATTGCATAAATTATTAAATTAATGTTTGTCCCTAAAATTTTGACAAAGGCCGCTTCATTGGACAGGTCGTGGCATTTGGTACAGCGAACAATTGCTGCTATAAATTGGGTTGGCATTCCGCCAGACCCACATTTTGACAACCATGAATGGCTTACAAAATTAATAATCATAATCATCTCTTATAAAAGAAATGTCCATTAAATTGAAATTTTCTGCATAAAGCTTTGACGAAATTGCTACCACCCGTTAAATGCCGGAAATTATAATTACCGCGTGTTGTTAAAGGGTTACCGACACCAGAGGCAGACTTTGCAACTGCCAGTCGGCGTCAGTAATTGTGGACGCGGCATTAGCGAGAAGTCTCACAACGTGAAGAGCATCTCGACGCAATGTTGCTGGCTGTGAACATGTTTATCGACATCGGAATGGCGTCTCTGGCTCTACTCGCTGCAGGCCTAGTGGTTTCGTCGTCAGCAACAGGTGTCCAGAGATCACTTATCACAGGTAAGCGACTTGTTTAACAGCGTTCGTAGTAGTGGCCGTTTTAGCGGGATAAATGGTCTTTGACCACTACTTTGAAATATATAGAAGGATAAGAGGAGATATGATCAAATTGTATAAGATCTTTGCGGGAAAATATGATAACAACACAACTGAATCGATAACAGGAAAATGTATTGAAAAACAACATGATACAAGAAATCATAGATTTGTATTACAACAGTCACACGTTCATTATGATATGCGTAAATTTAATTTTTCAAATAGGATTATCCCAATATGGAATGATTTACCACATTATGTTGTTGCTTCTCCTACCATAAATACATTTAAAGCACGCGTCGATAAATTTTGGGAGAACCAAGATGTTCGATACAATTGGAAAGCTGACATATCTTTTACCGGAAGTCGCAGTAAAGTTGAGCTAACAATTAATTTATTCTGATTTTGTTTTGTGATTGGAAACTATTTCGCACGATGGATTGGACACAGAGGTCTACGACCTGCGTCCAGCTGACTACACTACTGACTGACTGACTGACTGACTGACTAGGCTATCGTTTATTTTACACATGTCAAAACGCACGTATAGTACATGTACACAATATACAATGAATAACAAAATACACAGTATTAAGTTGTCATAACATGCACTGTGTTATGCATGACAGTGGAAGATATGGAACATTAAAACTTAATAAAAATACTACTACTACTACTATAGTATACAAGAGTACGTAGCCCTCTCCGACAGATCGAAGCCTTTTATAGAAGTGACGGCACGCCATTGCATCGTCTCCAAAATGACCTATAAATTATAATGTAACGAGTGGGACGATAAACCCTAATATACCTATACACGGCACAACTCAATGACAAAAGCTCGCCATTTTCCACTTTGACTCCTGTAATTCCGTGCTCGCCGGCCATGACCCGTGCATGCGTGGTGCTCCCCAAGTTAAGTAAGTATAGTAAGTTCGAGCAGGGCAGCAAAGCTGACTGATGCAAGGCATTGATACTGTAATGCGTATGATGACTTCTAGTCCTTGCCAAGTTGCTAATAGACGTCTACCTACGGCTTACAATCCCACGGACTAATAATAATGTCAGCCATGCACAATTTGCCCGTCCACTGTCGCAGCATGCAGATCGAACAGTCGCCGACTCGCTGCCGGTCGCGTCATTGCTCGATCGGCTCAGTCCTGTTGTTTTACAGGCCTACACGCTGTTGACTATTTTGCCTATAAACTGTATTACAGCAGTCAATACAGTTTACAGTGGTGACATATTGCATGCGCTGACCCTTTTAACGCACTTCGAGCTTCACACTAGTGTAGAAAAGAAACTACAATGTGAGTCAAAAAACTGGACCTTTTCATTTGAGCATAACTTTGGCAAATACTGTCCGATTTTAATAATTCTTTCACTGTTGCAGACAGAAATTATCTGCCCATAAACACATGATGGAATTTCCCAGTTCACTCGTAGTTATTGCTGCACCACCTTGAAAAACGCAACCGCGTGCACTTCTTCAAAAAAACTGTTGAATAAATCTGCAATGCATGCAGTAATTTCATTATTGTTACAAAGCAGGAAATTCTGGTGATATATCTTACTGTCTTCTTCGATGCTGCTTCACGACGTCATAATGACGTCATACTGCTGCCAGCGATATATACGCAGAGTGTCTGGTAACGACTTTGTTCCAGCAGGACAGTGCACCAGCATGCCGGGCCGCGCACGTGCAACAGTTGAACTGCTGCGTCAAGAAACGCCTAAGTTTATTGTGCCCAACCTGTGGCCTTCAAACAGCCCAGATATCAGTCCTGTGAATTACGAGATCTGGGCTGTCATGCAGCACCGTGTCTAGCACAGACAAATCGATAGTGTGAATGAATTGAAACGGCGGCTCATCGATGTCGATCTGGTGCGTTCTTGAAAAGTCGATCTTTGACGAGGTTATTGACCAGTGGCGAGGAAGACATCGAGCGTGTGTCCATGCTATAATAGGACATTTCAAGTATAGCCTGTGAACTGACAATGTTGATTTTGTCCATATCTGTTACATTCAATGTGACTTGTTTGAGTTTTGCATGATTAATTACGAAATTATGCTAGCAACGTTGGCCAATACATTCTTGTTCATTTTACAAGGTAGTGCTTTTGAGGTATGGTGGTAGATTTTAGGGTACACTTGGTCGTAGTTAATTTTTCCCGACGTAAAATTCTGCGTAGCGCAGCGCGCTGGCAGCCTGTACGGCTGCAAAGTTCCGTAGCCTATACGATATCGGAGAAAGCAATCCGGTTCCGGCATCCGGCATAGTCCGGATGCCGGAACCGGATTGCTTTCTCCGATATCTCCATCATCCGGATCGGGCTCAAAAGTTAATCAGTTCGTCCATGTCCCGACATTCGTCGACACGCAACATTTCATCCAAATCCATGCACGCATTTTTGAATAATGTTGTTAAGAAACAGACAGACGCACAGACAGACAGACAGACAAACAAACACGGGCAAAAATAAGTACATCCTCCTTTGTCGGAGGTAATTAAGTTTTAAAGATGCATATGAAGTAAACCGATCCAGTTAATACCAGGCACAACTGAGACAATCTACAGAACGGTCTACAGACTGTTTTCTTGACCTGCAGTTAACAAGAAACTCAGCAGATGAGAGTGTCGAACGTTGCCTCCTGAACTACGCCGTTGTTGTAAAACTTTACCACCTGTATTCTCAATTTCCCCGTAACGTTCGCCTATCTCGACGGCTAATCGCGACTTTTTCGGCGCAATAAGCGCATCGCGACTCTTTTGATTGCGACTTATAAATGTACTTACTTACTTACTTTTTTTCCTCTCTTTTTTTCAGCAAATAAATTTGATTTGATTTGATTTGATTTGATTTGACTTACTGATCAGTTTCTTGTTGATAAACTATTTATAGCAGTTCTGTGCGGTGCAGGTCATCCTTGGTTAATACAAACTGCCTGAGTCCATGACGGTGTAAAACACAGCCGAAAAGCTCAACCCTCTGCCTAGAGTGCCACAACGTCCAAGACAGGCAGACCACAGACAGACCACAGACGGACGGACGGACGGCCCATGCCATAAGGCGAACGTAACGTAGTAACGTTCGCCTAAAACCGCAAATTTAAAGAAATTATAGAAAAGGTAAAAAGACACTTGCTATAGCGCCACTTACATGAGTCAGACTCGTGACCAGCAGCGCTTTACAATCGCGGAAGTGGCAGCTGACTGGCATGAGCCAATAACGTAGCAAAGCTGTTGCTTTCACAGACTGAATGAAGGAAGGTTTGACAATGTAACAAAATGTCAAAATGTATGAACGAACAAACACTGACAAGTAACATCGGCAGGTTGTCAGTAAAGGCCGAAGTCCGTCGCAGCTGGCTGCCAGATAGAAACATTATAAAACACAGATATACAAAATAAAAACAGAAGAGAATCGACTCAGCTGATGCTGATGTTGAGCGAGTAAGAACAAATTAAACAGCAAGAAAATTAGCAATGCCGTCTTCCAGACCCTGACACCCTGCAAGAACCTCTTGCCGCTCCTTGGTCCCCAACTCTAACAGCCTGAGCCTATAGAACCGCCACTGCTCTACAACTTCGCAGGAATCACCTCTAAATCACATGTTGACTGTCGTTGTGGCCTCTTTTCAAGCAGAGCTAAAGATTGGTGCGTTTTGTACAAGATCTGGCTGGGCAGTGAGCTAAAATGTCGAATGAATAAGGAACGAGAGACTGTTGGTGATGCGCGCTGTCGAGAAATGACTGTTAATCGAAATACCGTGAACACTATACCGTTTCGTTGCCACTTACTTATCAACGGGAAGAAGATTTATCCAGTGATTCATTCAGCGCGTAAAGCATGTCTGCTATAGGCCTATATATCAAATTAGCAATAGTTGACACGTAATAATAATACGCCATTTTGTACGCTCGTTATAAAAAAAAAATAAATTCATATAATTCAAAACCTACAACAAATGAGTACTTTCTCCTTGCGGACTTTTATTATTCGAATAAACTTACTTGCGGTCTGTTAATCCATGTTGTAAAGAGAGAGGGGTCAGTTGTTGGGGTCCGTTGACAGTCGTACATGCTGTGCGGTGCAGGTCAATCACAGATCTGTCGATACCGGTATTCCGGAATACCGCTACAGTTATAGCACTCTTCTCGGTTGGTTGCGTCTTCGCGTGGCACAGCGGTAGAACGCTGGTCTTTGACCGGCAAACTTTCCATGTCCTGCGCTCGACCTACAGCTGACGGGTGACCACTTATGTGGGTAACCGTCAGCTATAGGTCAGCCAACCATGCCAACTCAGCCTTTCATCCTTTCGGGGTCTATAAATGAGTAGTAGGCTGCAAAATAGATGTTTGTTACATCAGTCACTGGTGGCGCCATCTGGTGAACGCTTACGAGATAGTGGCAGGTATGGTGTAATTTGTAGGTAAAACTGTGTGATCCATACCAGAGCGCCTTGAATGTGAGCCTACAAATAAATGCACTGTAATAAATCCACTTACCATTTACCTTTCTAGATATCGGTAAACCGCGCCTCACTAGAGGCGCCAGGGAGGATCGGCTGTATAGTCTATTGAGTGGGTGCCTGTGTGACGGGTTTAACGGTGCGGTGCGTCTGTCAGTCGTTCGCTCGTTCATCGTCGGTTGATCGATGCTCGCCTCCAACAAAGCCCACCAACCACTGACCAACCTCTCCATCTCAGCCTCCCGCCTCTGTTCACGACTTGTCCTCGGATTTCCTTGAATTAAATGCCGGAGCTGTCGTGCATACATCAGATCGGCCGATGGCTAACAATGACGGTATATTTAGGAAGGCCAACACCAACACCAACGACTCAACTGTCGAGGAAACATGCCAATCTCGCATTGCATATTTATTTGAAAAGCGCTGTTCAAGGAGCGTGTCAGACATAAGCCAATTAAGTGTCATCGTACCACCAAGCTGGTTTGCCGAAACGTGCTCTCCATCGGAGCTCAGTTTGGCCGATCGTGCAGCGCAAGTTTAACCCTTCATAGTGCAAAGCCAGTTGCCACATCGAATAATGTGAAGTTGGTACACTGGCCATTGATGGGTGGGATGTTGCAGTTGGTACAGCAAGGAGGGGATTGGGCGGGGCCGCAACCCGCCCTGGGCCCCTCCTCGCTGTACCAAATGTAACAGCCCACCCATCAACGGCCAGTGTACCAGGTTCATATTTTCGGATGTGGCACTATAATTACCTTTGCACTCTAAAGGGTTAAGACAAGAAAAGTACGGATAGCACAACGTGTCACGATGACTTAACTCACACATTTACAGGAATTGACAAGAAATTATATTCAAGGTAAACTAATGTAGTGCGGCGGTTCGGCTTAGAAGTAACGCGTTGGTCTTGATCAGCGAAGTTGCACTACGCTGAGTCCGGTTAGTGCCAAGATGGGTAACCTTCTTAGGGCGAGTAAACCATCTCGGTACAGAACCAGCCAGCCAGGTCTACTCATCCTTGCTATCCATCTGTTGGTAGGCAGATTGAGTACCAGCAAAAGCTAGGGAGTAAGGTAGATATAGTAGGGTTTAACAGGAGAGTTAAAAACCCACTATAGGCCTACCAACACTGCGGTGCCTGTAGAAGGAAATGGCGACTTAAAGACACGTACTGATCTGTGTCCTTGCGGCCAGATCCAGACGATGTCATACTCTGTTGAATTCTGTCCTCTGACAAAGCTGAATAAGCTGAATGGCGGCTTATCTCGGCTACACTCTGCAGATGAAGACGCTCATTCCTCGCTGACCAATTATGGTGCCGTTCATGACACGCTTCCGAGACGAAGACTGGGGAGTAAACGGACACACCACGCGATGCACTAGCCTGTGTCCGTGGTTTCGCAGTGTTAGCTGGTGTCTGGCAGAGGACTAATGAAACGGAGATCAGCGCCGAATTACGGGAAGCGGTAGCGCGTTAGAAGCGTGTTTGCAACAATGTGCTAAACAAATCCACGTACTTCATATTACTCAATTCTTTGTAAAATTGAGTTTCGAATTTCTATCTACGTTTCGACACTTGTCGCACCTGTTGCCGCAGCACAGGGATCGACTGGACTTCACACAAGCTTCTAGAATCAGGTTCTCGCTGCTAGATAAACCAATACTTCAGGTCTGCGTTGATGGCTTGAAATGCCAGCCTATTAGAAGCGGGGCGATATACGGCTGTACGTGCGAGAACGTGGTGCTTATCGTGTTGCGGCAACTAGGACGCCGCTGTCTCCGCAACAGATGAGGATGGATTAGAGTGCGCTCATCCGGCACACAGTCCCAAACCCGCACACGCTGGCAGCGCTTAATGGCCAACGAGACCCCGGCTGACCGTTTAACACTCTCAACGCATCCCCGGTACCAAGTCCACGGTACATCTTCGGGACGTCTCCTTCTGCACGTAAGGAGCCACAAGACGCGTAGTAAGTATAGTCAGGCGTATAGTAAGTATAGTCTATCAACAAGTGTATCGGAGAAGACACGAAAGCCGCCGCTCGTCAATTAAAGCCTAAACTGCATTAAAAACAAAAATAAAATAAAATATGGCGAAAAACGATTTTCAATATGGCGGATGGAATTCTTACACCCTGCAATGTGGCACGATCGTGACATTGATTTTTCCAGGTGACTGCAGCCTGCAATGTGGCATGTGGCTTTGGAATTATGACAGTGAATTCACCAAAACCGCATGATCATAGGCTACGGTTATTAGTTTTGACGCATTACCAGCGTGTGACGAACAGCGGAACAGGCAGACAGATAGACAGTCGGACGGACAGACACATCGCCTATAGCGATGTCGCGTTGTAACACAGCTGGCGCGACAAAATCTCTTTTTCACCTATAGCACCTGAACCAAACGCAAACGTCTCATGAGTAACGTGTGCTGGACAGCAATTGCTCTCACAGTTGCCCAAAAGAGAACAAAAACCTATTTACTTACCAATGATGCGGGTGAACGTACGACAGGAACGGAACGTCGACATCACAGAATTGCTTGAAATGAAATAATTTTCAATTACACGCCAGTCAGTCAGCGATCAGGAATTTACCACACAGTCGCAGTCGGAGTTATGCGCCTAGTGTGACAACTTGAAAGCACTCATTCTCGTGCATGAACAAAAGTCTAGACAGTTCCACTCACTTTACCACTGACCACGCAACATGATGAGAAGAAATGCCTTCGGACATAGGGATAGATGTAAAAGACGTATTGTACGTTTTTATTCGTGTTATTTTTGTGTTTTAACGTATTTTTATTTTTAAAACGTTTTTATTATAAAAACGTTGTTAAAATTTCCAACGAGAAACAATTTCAAAAGATCGTAACGATACTTTTCTTTTGTTCAATTCATTCGCTAGTGCAGTTAAGGTCATTACGTATTCAGATAGGCCTACCTAGAATAAAGCGACCTGCAGTGCTTTATTAAGCCGCCGCTCGCGGCAGCGTGAGCGGCTTAGTGCATCGGCGCTGTCCATCTGTTCGTTTGTTTGTCTGTCTGTTCGTTTATCTGTATGTCTGTCGCCAAAATGCAAAAAACGCGATTTTCTCAAAAACTAAGCAATTTAGAGCTATGGTCTCTATCGACGACCTATAGGAAGTCGTACATGGGCTTTTCAAAGAACCCATTATTGGATCCATAAAATCCATGATGGCTGAGATCCGCCATCTTGAAAATCGACAGTTTTGGCCTTAGCCGGTGGTAACAGGGCTCGGACCGCCTCACTGTCCTAAATATCATTGTAATCGAAGGCGACTGTTCCATGCAGTTTGTTGCGTTGTATCGGAACGCTACTGCAGCGTTTATTCTGCCGTCTATAGAGGGTTAACAGATCGAAGTGCACGGCGCCGAATGCGCTGAACGTGTCGGCTGCAAGCCACCAACTCGGCTTGGTTTCGCTCGCAATGCCTGCCACGCATTTGTCGCCGGTGTCACACAGTGTAGTTGTCAGCTCAGCGCTCGAGGCAGATCGATGTACAGCTGAGTAGTCCAACTAAGACTAAGACGACAACTTGTAACGGATACACGTAGCTCGCTAGGGGGCCAACAGAACGACAAGAGTCCTGAAATGGACACAGATTTTGTAATTTTAAAATACAATGCATTGGCTGTACAATATCGTACGTCTTGCATTCTACCGTGCATGAATTAGGTCCATTGAACCGTCTCCGGATGTTCGTGCGTAGCAAAAAAAAAGAAATTATTTATCGATGAACTGGGTGCTGAGCAAGAGGCTTATAGTTTTCCTGGCTAAAATCATCTATATATGTGACTATGGATAGAGAAGTGCTCCACATCGGACTTGGCATTGAATATGACGTTAAGTTTAGTGACACTGAGTCTGTCGATTTGTTCTCGTTTCAATGATGTTTGTAAGCCACTGGAACTCGCTGGTATTTTTGTAAACGTTTACAATTATTCGTGGACACCGGACAGTAAAATACCCTGGGGTATGCTGGTCGTCATGCTCATTTGAGAACGTTAAGGTCACGTTCTTTCATGCTTTCAACTGCATTTACAGAAACACTAAAGCTGTCAATTCAGAGATCACGCAGTCAAATTGTTGAAGTTTATTTATTATAATGACTTTACATACGCTTGTGAAGCGTTTTGCCACTTTACCATGTTTGATATTCGTAGAGTGGATAAAACCTTCGGTCCGACTATTCGCTTGATACGTAAAATCCTTTATGTACATAACAGAAAACATTGACTGCTTGTTTCATTAGTTACGCTAACCAAAAATACATGTACTTTGTTTCCGCTTTTCCGAAGGACTTAATTTTGACCCTAGTAATGAATTCTAGCCTATATATTAACATGGACGGACGCCATGTTATACTGGAAGAACTGTTCAGATCACCTGATTTCTTATTGCGAGTTCATGTTTTGGCAGTAATGAACATAACGTAACGTGACACACTAGTAACATTATCAGGCGGTTGACTCGAATGTCTCGCTCGCGGTTGGCGCGTGTATGTCCGGCACCAAGCGATACAGGATATTAGTTTTGTGTGCGTTAGCCGTCTGGTCGTAATCGTGACTCAAGTCATACTGATCTCTCTTCATTAGAACTGCGTTAACCGAGTAATTTTTTATTCGAGTACTCGCCGAATAGGCTACCTCAACGTTTGAACGCAGCGGTATACAGGCTGCTGCTTGTGTTTTAAGTGCATCTAAAACCGAATGTATACATGCAGGTTCGAATAACCGCGCAGCCGCGAATTCCTCATTGCAGTCATTATTCGGGAATTTCGGGGTGTCGGATTTCAGACAATGAATGAAGTGTCGCTCGTAGCTAGTAGTACTAGCAGCATTGTCTTCACTCTTCAGTGACGTATTTGGGGGAGCGTGCAAACATTGAACAACGTGTACGGTACCCACTGTACATTGTACTTTTATGAGCAAATAAATGGTGATGATGAAGTCATGAAATCGATGGACCCACGTCAGCCCCTTCGTGTCATATGGGCCGTCTTGGCTCGTCCCTACCTTGCCTGTTTGGTAATCCGGCCCTGAGTGAGTTTGTTAAACCCCTTATAGTGCAAAGGCAGTTATAGTGCCATATCGAATAATATAAATCAATCAATCAATCAATCAGAAAAGGATTAGAGTGACCAAAGTAACGAATGTTACTGCGAGACCACTATTGCAATGCTAATAAATAAAGGATCGTCGAAATAAAAAATAGTTTTCAATTGGCTTAGTTAGTACACTGGCCGTTGGCGCGTGGGCTGTACATTTGGTACAGCGAGGAGGAGGTTGGGCGGGGCCGCTGTATCAAATGTAACAGTCCACCGATCAGCGGCCAGTGTACCAATCACCGTATTTCTGTACAATGGTCGATCCGTTGCTCTGCAGTTTTAATGTGCCAGTTGAAGGGTTAATTTGCACTATGATGATGTTTTAATCGCTGTTGAATGTCATAACATCTGAATTTGCCTAATGTCGTTAATGTTGGGCCCCGGCTGCCTGCCTGGCTGTATGAATAGTACATAGCCGCTAACTTAATTGATAATTTTGTCCATGCCCGATTAGCTAATGAGCTAAGGTAACATCAAGTAAGTATAAACACACTGTGAGTCGATTATTATAGTCCAATCTAAGTGCCCGGAGGTGTATGATCTTCAATAGATAGGCCTAGTAAAGCTGAACCGTCAATCAGAACATTTAGTAATGTTGTCCGTCAAACTGCTATCAATAAAATGAATGAATGAATAAAATGAATTCGATCATCCGAAATTCGCCGAAGGCTAAAGCCAATACAGGCATTCACATAGCCGTTTGGCTTTGTACGTCTACGTTTATACAGAAAATAAAACTTTATGGGATAAATGGCGGAATTTCCGTGTCAGCGGGGAATAACTGAAAGAAGGGAAGAGGGACGGGAAGGCCAAATGGTGGATGATAATAAGCCGTGTTTGAGAGCGGAATTGGTGCGGAAATGGAAGACAGAGGGGAGGGAGAGGAAGAAGGTGACGGCTATGACTGTCTGCTGTCCCGGGCCGGAGTCCAACAACAGCCACTGATTGTCGACGGTCGACGACGGTCATTGTTTACAGCTTCATACTGCTCGATATTTTAGTTTTGATAAAACATCATCATCATCATCATCATCATTACCACCGGTACCTGTTTCTGAGTTCATCTTTGGTTAGGCTTTTTCTTTCTGTTTCTGTGTCTTAGCCGTTTAGTGGGCGCATTGCCTATACAGCTGAGCTAAGACTAATACAGAGCAATATAGTGATGATATATTATTAAGCGCCTCACTTTACGTTAGTAAAAGAGGCGCTTATTGAGATAGGCTGTGTCGTGACGTCGTTGGTCGTTGGTTGGTTGGTCGTTGGTTGGTTGTCACGCGCGTGCAGTGCACTGTGGCCAAACGGTGCATCCTAGGCCTATACACTGTGTTTCAAAAAAAGTTCACTCTTTTGCTTTTCGCAATAACTAAGTCAGATGTTGACCGATTTCAATAATATTTGGTGGGAATGTAGCTGAATAAATTTGCAGCAAACTGGTGTATTCCTTTCATTACACGGTAAAACATACGCATGAATATTATGCACAGTAAAACGGTAAAGT
>Ga0209149_1001206_pt1 | contig 12665 bp, 10 predicted proteins | sample WorMetTyACAVOLI2_FD_187423 | JGI IMG/M metagenome (GOLD analysis project Ga0209149, IMG submission 187423) | Marine gutless worms symbiont microbial communities from Max Planck institute for Marine Microbiology, Germany - Olavius algarvensis... ... | reverse complement strand
CTGTCTGTCCCGTGACCACCATAAACTCGAAAATGGAAAACATGTATAGGCCTACAATGTTAAAAATTTGAGGAGAGTAACAGACAGAGCAATTTTGAGATCAAAAAGTCAACGTCACTGGCGCGGAAATAGAAAGGGCTGCATACTCTGTTAGCCTTTGGAGCTGCACTTACTTACGTGTTGTAGACATAGACGTAGAGAATTTTACAGGTGCAGGCTGTTGCCTCTATGCCCATATCCAAATTACAAATTACGATAATGTAATACCGGTACACTAATATTTGATATACAACTTCACTCCGGCTTCCGGTTGCACAAATTTCAGCACGAAAATTATATATCTGTGTCAATCTGAATTAGCATTCATCTTTTTACATTCATTAAAGGCATAGTTGCTGCCTGTCTTGTAGGCGGCAGCAATGTGTCGTGAATGCTTTTTTGCTGCGTTTGAAGATGAAGTGCACCAGACAATTGCAAGCGCACAGCTGTTCAAAGATGGTGATAAGATTGCAGTTGGTGCTTCTGGTGGAAAGGGTCCGTGACTGTCTAATTCCTTTTTATTTGTTAGTTTTTATTTATTATTGAATCTTCGTACAATAACTACAAGAAAAATTAAGTGCAAATAAAGTAAAAAAAAATTATGCAAACTACAGAATCAAATGACACACATATGCGAACTTACTGCCGTCGGAAAAACTAAATAAAGTAAAAGTAGATGTAATCAGGAAGATTATGCTCGCATTTTGTTTATACTGGAGCTTATTATGTTGAAGCGAGACATTCTGAACGTTCGCGATAAGTTTTTCAGTGTGTCAGACATTTCTGCAGTTATCAGTGATGTATGTAGTTTTTAACATTTGTTTTTTGTTTTTATGTGTACTTTGTGTACGATTTTATGATAAATAAATAAGTAAATATTTGACAGCCCATCATTTAATGAAATAAGTTCCGCCAGTAAAGTAGCACTGCACATATGTTTGTCATTGGCATCACATAGGCCGAGATATTTATTATATAGAACTTTATATCAAGTATCTGATCCAGTAGACTAAGCTGGCTGCCATCAGTTTTTGTGCATGTGTTAAATATGAGCACGTTGTTGCCCCGGCTGTAATTTTATTTCATATTTTGTGTTATGTGTCAGGAATTAGCTAACAATACTAGTGGCAGGCTCGTTGACATGTTGATTTTGTTCTTAGTGATCTGTCTGTGAGACTAAAGCCATTTGACACTCACTACACAAGCTTGGAAGCAGACGCTGCCACCTAGCGATTGGACACTGTACTATACGTCAGCGAGTGTTTGATTGTAAATATTTGAGTTTTAAAATTTGTTTCAATGTGTTAAGTTATGTATTTATTTTATTTATTTTTATTCTTTACTGTTTAGTAAATATTCAGCAGGATTACCACAATTCTAGCCATTGTCACTGACGACACCATATATACACATGGCAAGGCTGTCGTGAAGTTATATAGCAACGTTATGCCGCGGTAGTTCCATGTTGGACCGCTAGGATCGCAACTTGACTGCTTCCAGGCTTGTGTAGTAAGTATGCAACAGCTTTGGTGAGACTAGCTTAGGTCTGGAATTTAAAAAAAATTAGTGCAGTTAGAGACAGTTAGATGCCGTAAGACTGGCATAGTTGAGTAATGAGTGTATATCACAATTTGGTCATTAAACCCGTGATGTACACAGTTTGCACTGCTTGATACTGTAATGTAATGTGCAGACTCCACTGTTCTGGCATACGTGCTGAAGTTATTGAACGTCAGACACAAGTACACCGTGGAGCTGCAGCTGCTGTCTGTAGATGAAGGTATCACGGGATACCGAGATGACTCCCTCGAGGTCAGTCATCTCATTCATACATGGACTATTGAATACCAAAGTTACCAATGACCTTGAGTGACTTTGAAGGTCATTTCAGCTAAATGCTGGTTTATGATTGTGTTGTTCCTTGTTCTTTTTATATAAAATGTTTGCTAAATTGCACTGCGAGTGTCATTCACCGTATGTGGTGTTGTACAGACAGTGAAGCGGAATAAACAGCAGTACGGCTTGCCATTGAAGATTGTATCGTACGAGGCAAGGAATTTGGTTTTGGTTGTAACTTGTTGAGCTACGACGTGCTGCAGTATGATGAAGACATAGATATCATTTTGTTTATTAAGAGATTGCGTGTTTCACTTCGATCGTGAGTCCGATGCTGAATATTTGCACAGTGTGATGAGGCTGATGGGAAAATTTCCAAAAATATACTAACTAGTGAAGTACAGCATTGGCTCTTGATCAATTTCCTGTCATACAGTGACTTTGGGCAAGCTGTTTACACACATACCTCTGTTGTCTGTGTGCAGGAACTTTACGGATGGTCCATGGATGCCATTGTTAAGGAAATTGGCTTGAAGAACAACTGTATGTGTTTATGTTGCATTGAAATTATCAGTTCTTACGATATAGCTCACAATGATTATTAATTAATTGCTTTATTATCACTCCGTGTAATCAGTCAATTTCCAATTGATTTCGATTTTCTTAAAATTTAATTTGCGTGTTTGTTATAGTTTGAAGACAGAACCACACGACAGCTTTAAGTGATGGTTTCATTTATTGCCTTGATTGTCAACTGGTTGTTGTTAGATATTTTGCAGAAAAAAAGTTTGCTATTTTATAATGCCGTTAATTGATTATATAAATTTAATTTTAGCATGCTGTGAAACAGTTTGTTAGGTGATCTGACCTGTAAAATCGTCCGTGAAGTGACCTATAGGGAAGGTAAGTGTATTTATATAGTGCACGTTTTGTGGTACCTCACACTCAAGGCGCTCAGGCACAGATCACACAGTTTTACCTGCAATTATGCCAGTGCCTACCTTTACCCCGTAAGCGTTCATCAGACTTAGGTTGTGGACATCTAATTGCAGCTACTACTCATATATCTACCCCGAAAGGATGAAAGGCTGAATCGGCCTAGTTGGCTGAACTACAGCTGACGGTTTCAACACATAAGCGGTCACCGTCAGCTGCAGGTCAAGTGCAGGACAGGGAAAGTTCGCCGGTCAAAGATCAGCATTCTACCGCAACCAATTGATAATATATGTGTCGTGTGGGAAGATAAACCCTGCTATACCTATACCTGTATCTGTTGTAGGTACTTTCTGTGGTGTGTTTCGTCGTCAGGCTCTCGACAGAGGAGCTGTGTTGCTCGGCTGCAACAAAATTGTCACTGGTCACTCTTACTTATCTTACTTTCTAATAGGGATGTGCGGAAAACCGAAATTTGGTTCGGATTCTGTTTTTAAAAACCGAACCATCCAAAAATCTGACATCTGTTCAGACGGTTTTCCGATAGAAACTGCATGCAATCCGCCATTCAAATAAAAGTGAATAAAAGTAACTTTAGTTGCATTAAAATGTGCAGATAAAGAACGTTTTAAAACGTGACTGAAAAAGAGTTTAGCATATAGATTTTAGAATGCAGTCGCCTTATTTACTTGTCGTTGTGAGTGACATCAAAGTCGTATCATCCACCGTCGCTGTAACATTTGCTATTACATGAGTAGTAAATACCTATAATATCCACCGTCGCTGTAACATTTGCTATTACATGAGTAGTAAATACCTATAATATCCACCGTCGCTGTAACATTTGCTATTACATGAGTAGTAAATACCTATAATATCATCCACCGTTGCTGTAACATTTGCTATTACATGAGTAGTAAATACCTATAATATCCGAACCAAACTGCATTTTTTTTACCGAACTGAACCAAACTCATTCCGAACCATGTCCAAGTTTTTTTCTAAAAACCTAATCGAAACTGAACCGAAATCAAAAAATCTATTCCACACATCCATACTTTCTAAATCAGTAAATTTTCTGTCTGCATGAAAGCTGTGTGACAGCTGCTCAGTAGCTGAATAAAGTTTGTGACATTGAAGGTTTTGTCAAGTCGTGTAGTGTCGTTGATGTTGTAAGAAACCAGTTGATGCAGGGTGTATTTGAATATTTATCTCGATGGAAAGCAACTTATGTCATTTTTCTCACCTGTTTGTGTGGTTTGTTTCTCTTTATTGGTTCGAATTACAGAGTATTAGGTTGACATTTTGAAGTTCAGATTTTTATAGAAATTCAGGTGTTGCTTCTGTAAGTAAGTAAGTAAGCAGTGCCAAAGTCATGAAGACGTCTTGATGGCGCCGGGCGGTCGAGAACACGTGTGTTCAGTCTCCACTTGAAGGCACTTTCTGACCGGTCCGGTGACCATAGTGCTAGTGGCAGATGGTGCCACATGGATGGTCCGTTGGAGTCCGGGCGCATGGAACCAGTAGAGTGCCAGTCGCTGCAGATCGCAGATGCTGACTACCGGAGATGGCAGTAGCGGGTACTGCTTGATCATTTGGAATTAGTTGTCTCAAAATGAAAAAGTGTTTCAAAGGTCTTACACACAGTTTGCATTGTTAACTGTCATTCTCAGGTCGGCTCGCAGGTTTCCTGTGTGAGCAATTTTCTGATCGATAACAAGAGTAACAGCCGCCGAGATGATATGCTCCTGTCTATCACAGTTAACAAGCTTTGAGTCTGCGTAGATCGTTGTAATTTATTTTAATTGTTATAATTTTATTGCTTATTTAAAGCCAGTAGGACAGAGAGAGTCGTCCACAGTAGAAATCTGCCCGTCAGTAGGCTATTTATTTTCACCAAGCATATCGGACGGAATGGCATATATTCTCAGTAGTCATTTTCGTCACTGCAGCTGATCTCACCCATTATGGTAATAGCAGATGTTAACGTGCAGTTATTATTACTGGCGATACTTGTTGCTGTTTGGTGTAGGGCACAATGCAGATGACATTGCCGAAACTGTCGTCATGAACGGTATTGCATTTTCTTGTTTTTCAAAGATGTATCTTCTTAGATGTTTCTTTAAACAGACATAATGTTATTCTTCTTCTTCTCGTATGTGTGTCATGAACCATAATTGGTCAGCCAGGAAACAGCGTCTTCATCTGCAGCCAGGATAAGCCGCCATCAATGGCGTTGCCAGCTGTTGGAGGTTGGGGGGCAAAGGGTGTCTGGGGATGGAAGTCCCCCAGCGGGGTCCAGGGCAGAGCCCCATTGGGAGTCTGGGGGCCTTTGCCCCCAGAAGCTGAAGCAATATGCTAGTTTAAAAGGCATAAAACCTTGATATATTTGCATATTTTACGATTTTTGGTGTGCATACACGATACTGACTAGGCATGTCTTACACCACTAATCATTACCCCTATCCCACCCCCACCCCCTTCAAATTTCTCACCGGATTTGCATGAATCTGAAAATCGGGTCTGAAGAGGGTTGTGAGGGCAACTGCCCCCACTTTCCTCCGTTGCGACGCCACTGTCTGCCATTTAGTTTTGTCAGAGGACACTATTCGACAATGTGGGACATCGTCTGGGTCTTGCCACAAGGACATGGATCAGTGTCTGTCAGTCGCCATTTCCTTCTGCAGGCACCGCAGTGTCCCTGTTCCATTTGAAAACGGTTCAGTAGAGACCACTGTTGCCGAGGGAGGTTGAAACCCAGTTGCCGGATTGTGGGGTTCGCACAATGGGTAGCAATTGACCGCCTGAGCTGACTTCCAGTTATGCCTCCATCGACTTTTGATGTCAACTGGTTGCAAATCTAGCCACAATGGCTTCCTGGATGTCAGTCGTAGGAGTGTTGGGTTAAGGATATCAGGCCGGATTGGACAACTGTCGTGTTTGACGATTTTCTCCACCAGCTTGTCAGTCCCAGCCTTCCTTCGTTGGGCTGGATTTTAATGTTATTAATATGCTAGGTCAGAAATGCATGGAAGAAGTTCCGAGATTACCTATACTAAGCGGGAAATGATTTTCGTTAACACTGTAAGGCAAAATATATACATCATGTGTGAGGAGTTGTTTGATATATGGCAGTGAGACAACTCGAAAGGAAGAAGAACGTAGAATTGAGAGAACTGTTGGGATTGGAACAAGATAGTTTGGTGATTAAGAAAGGTAGATTTAGACAGTTTGGACACGTGGAACATTAAGGATGATACTGACTGGATTAAAGATTGCACAGCAATGGAAGTGGACGGAACTGAACCAAGGGATGTCCGAGGAAGATATGGTGGGACGGTATCAAGAAGGATATGAAAAGCTTTCCATGAGGATGTGTAGTATCAGAGAAAATGGAGAAGGAAAATTAAGTGCGCATTTGGCTAACCCAGGTTCACCTAGAAGATGACAGTTAAAGTAATGTGTGTGTTTTGGGTTGTCGGTTTAGTGTAGTGGTAACACGTTTCGGCTGATGAACGTAGTTACTCTACGCTAGGCCCGGTTAGTGCCTAGATGGGTGACCGTCTTTGGACGGGTAAACCACCTCGTCATGGAACCAGGCACTCAGGCCTACTCAGTTTGAGCCTGCCTCTGTGCATGCTGGAATGAGTACCTGGCGAAAGCTGGGGGAATAAACAGGCATATTGCGTCATACACCAGCCCGTATCTGTGGTCTCGCATTGTTCACTGAATGCCTGGACTGGCAATCGGAGATCAGCGTCGACTTACAGGAGGGAAGCGGTAGCGCATTAGAGGCGTGTTCGCGACGATGCGCTATACAAATCCACAGTTTACTTTACACGTTTACTTTACTTACTTTATATGTATTGTCTGTACGGCAGTGCTACGAGGAGACATTGCACGTCTACAGCGGTGTACTGCCATTACTTCCGTAAGCAGAACTTTTGTTCTTTACTAGATTTGTCTGATTATGACAGTTTACTCCTGCGATGCTTTGAAACTGCTGGTTGTGTGGCCATAAAAAGCTTGTAGAAGCAGTTGTCAGAGATTTCCTCATTGTGAGATTTTTTGATGAACTCAACCAACATGTAGTAAGACCAAAAAGTATGTAGATTAAACAGAAAAATTAACGTAGGAGTTTAAATAGTGCTGTTTACGGTCTGATTAGGCTCTGTTATATTGGCTTCTGTGCATTCTCCATTTCTTGCTGGAAGCAATTTTAGCCATTTTTTTGGCATGGTGCTATGCATAGGTGTGGCCTATGCTGTCATGCAGTGTCCGTCTGTCTATCTGTTACATATGGGTATTCTATCGAAACGAATAAACGTATCTTCAAAATGTTTTTGCCATTAGGTAGCCATGCCATTCTAGTTTTATCTATATCAAATGTTATGGCAATATTCCGACGGGGATTCTTCTAAAGAGGCGCTGAATGCAGGTCTTGTAGAGAAAAATCGCGATTCTTGACCAATATCTGGCTTTAGCATTGATAACTGGTGGAGTGTCATCAACAGTTTCAACCGTGGGGTAAAGTGTATCACAGCAGATGCTGATGGCGATTGTTGTTGCAGTTGTAGTTATTATAGTTCACAATTATTGCTTGCAGGTGTTTTCTTTGACTTACTGTATAAAGTATATGTTGGAAGTGGGAGATGACTGTTAGAGAGCACATATTTCAACCATATTATGTCCTCTCTGTAACTTCACGCTATCACTACTGTAAAATGTAATCAGTTTTTAAGCGCCTCACTTTACGTTACTAATAGGAATCCCTACCCCAGGAATTCAATGGTACAACTTTCGACCCCCTGGGGTGACCCCTAACCGGGTAATGGGCCCCCCGTGAGGCGCTTTTTGTCAAATTACTTTGACCTCTTGTTTGTTAGACCATGGAGTGACATCATGATAAGTTTTACTAATTCATCTGTAATTTTTTAAAGATACCGTGCTCACATAGTTAATAATTTGATATACCTACGTTTGCAGCTTCCCTCATCTCAGTAAGATATTTGTTTATACCGTTTACTTTTTGTGCGCAGTATATTCACGGCAATTGTATTATGTATTTGCTTCTGCAGTGTTGATCTGTTGCCATTTGGGTCATGGAAATGAGTACTGTAGTAAACATGTGAACATAGCACTGAAATAGATACTGATGCTGTTCTTATTTGTGGTCATTGCTGTAAGTAAGTAAGTTTTTATTTTGTACAGAATATTGTCGTAGCACCTCTAATGCACTAGTATATCCAAAATACGTATTCAAAGAGTATCTGAAGCTGGTATCCAGGTCCTGCAAATTGTCCGTTATGTCGGCCGTAGAAAAAGCCGAGTGACAGTAAAAGTTGAGTTGGTAGCGTGGCACGACTAGAAGACAGCGGCTGGTGCTGTGAAGATGTTGCTGGTTTACAGAAGTCAACACGATACTGAGGCACTTGATCATGCAGTCACTTCTTCTTTTCGTATGCGTGTCATGAACCGTAACTGGTCAGCCACGAAACAGCGTCTTCATCCGCAGAGTGTAGCCGAGATAAGCCGCCATTCAGTTTTGTCAGGGGACAGGATTCGACAATGTGGAACATCATCTGGGTCTCGCCACAAGGACACAGATCAGTCAGTGTCTGTATGTTGCCATTTTCTTCTGCAGGCACCACAGTGTCCCTGTTCCATGCAAAAACGGTTCAGCAGAGACCACTGTTGCCGAGGGAGGTCGAAACCCGGTTGCTGGATTGTGGGGTCACACATTAGGTGATAATTGACCACCTGAGCCGACTTGCAGTTATGCCTCCATCGACTTTTGATGTCAACTGGTTGCAAGTCCAGCTACAGCAGCTTCCTAGATGTTAGTCGTAGCAATGGTGGGTTGAGGATATCAGGCTTAGTGTGAGCTGAGAGCCTGGTGGGATTAGCCCTTAACTTAGTTGACTAACCATTGTCCTTCAGTGATATGACACTCTTGGTTTTGTCATCTGGCCTGTAAAATCGTTCCAGAAATAATGCGTCAAGTCGGACATTAAACCCTACTATACGGATACCACGCCACAACACATCTCCATGTCATGTGAAGCACAAAATGCTGATGTGTTCTGTCTGTAACAGGGCACTGAAGGTACACTGCCTCGCTGTAAGCCATTCAAATACACGTACGAAAAAGAAATAGTTATGTAAGTTGATATTTACAGTAACCTGCTTTTTATGCTTCCACCCCCGTAGGTAAGGGGGCAATAAGCGTTGCTTTTGTCCGTCCGTCCGTTTGTCCGCGTCCGTTGCATACATAGCGAATAATTCGAGAACCCAAAGGCCTAGTGTTCCCAAATTTGGAAGGAAGGTTCTCCACTTTAGATCTGACTTGCATACCAGTTTCAAGGTCAAAAGGTCTTAAAAAGGTCAGGGTCACTAGGCCCATTAATGCTTACACACATTGTGCGTCATATCTTCCGAGTGGCAAGGCCTACGAACTTAAAACTTGGCATATGTATGGAGCACGACGACCCGCATCAGCCGCAGGCGCCATGACCTCCAAGGTCAAGGTCACAAGGTCACGTGATCAGTCTGAGCCATGTTGGCCCAATGATCCATAAATCGAAAATGTATAGTCGTAGTATCACCAAAATGGGCAGAAAGGTACCCCAATGACACATGCTACATTGTGCACAAGTTTCAAGGTCAAAGATCAAGGTCACAAGCTGACTAACGCAAACACACAACATGTGCCATATCTTCTGAACGGTAAGCCCTGAGAACTTCAAAGATGGTGTGCAGATGGAGGACGTAGACCTGCATCAGCAGCAAGTGCCATGGCCTGCAAGGTTAAAGGTCAAGATTATAAGCTCACATCGTCTGTACGTCTCATCTCTGCCTCTTCTTAATTCGGGAAACAATATGCTGTAGCTGTGTCATTAGAGGCGGGCGGAGGCATACTGTGTCGGCCGAACCCGGCGGCCACACTTCTTGTTCATGTATGTGTATATGTGATTTTGTCAGTTTTATTGCACCGTTGTTCTTACTGACATTAAAATATTTAGAAGCTGTTTATATTTTTGTATCATTTGGATTCTTGCTTTTATGCTGAATGATTGTGGCATTGATGGGTGCTTTAAGTTATTTTTTTGTCGCGCGTTATCCGTGTAAGCAGAACTATTTGAACTATTGCTGTACAGACACTGGACTGTCTGTCCAGTGTCTGTCAGGTTTGTGTATTGTGTCAAATTGAATAAACATCCTCAAACTTCCTTCACCATTGGGAGCCACACCATTCTAGTTTTTGCATACCAAAAGTTGTAACCATATTCCGACGAGGACATCCTTAACGGGGTATCGACTGCAGGTGGGGTATGAAAAAATCGCGATTTTCGACCCGTATCATTTCAAATGCGCTCGAATGACCGTAAGTGACTTAGCAAATACTCTGTGACATGAAGCAGTCTCTCTGCGACAACTGAGCTATTTGTTAACGATTGGTTTGGACACTTGGTAACAGTTGCACTCATCGTCATGTTTGGTTAATATTATTAAATTGACATTCAATTTTGTCTCCGTGTTTTGTGATGACAGTGAAATATCACTAGTATACTTGGTATATATCGTTACCATTGCATGGTGTACACTGTACGTTGAAGGTATGCGTACTTCAAGAAACTCGACTATTTTTCTACTGAGTGCATTTACTCTCCGAATGCTTACAGGTCTGTAGCCATGCTGTGTTTTTTATTACTAACGTTTTGTGTGAAGAAGTTTTAGTACGAAGTACGACTTTGCTCTCATCTTTTCATCTGGCATCCGTGCGGACAATGGCGTCGAATTTTGGTAATCAGCCCCTTAACATAAGTCCCCAGACTGAAGTCCTTAGGGCAAAATCCCCCTGATATAAGCCCCCGATTCTAAGCCCCATAGGGCCACAGCCCCCAGAGATATGCCTCCAGGACCAAAGCCCTATCGCACAAAGCCCCCAGACAACCTGTACCAAAGCCCCCTTGCGCAGAAGTAAGCTTCCACAGACATTTATAGCCACCCAGTCATAAGCCCTCCCGACAAGCTTTCCCGGACTGAAGCCCCACACATAAAACCCTGGACATAATCCCTCCAGACATAAGTCCCCTGGGTCATAATCATCTTAACATAAGTCCCCGTACTGAACACCGTAGGACAAAATCCCTCTGACCGAAACCCTGTAGGGCAAAAGCCTTCCAGACATTTGCCCCCCTGACCAATACCCCCAAGGTCAAAAGCCCCTTTTATTGCTGAGAGAACGACTTCGAACACGCCGAACGTTGCAGTGTGTACACGTGTCATAACAGTTCACATTGGAGCAGTACTAGACTGGCGTTTTGACTTGACTTATTACAAGTAATCTGTACAGTTATTGACTGTTAGTGATTCTGCTGACGTTGTTAAATGATAGGATGGATTTATAGATTTTCTTGAGCGATGTAAGTAGGGAAAAACCTGGTTGTGAAGACATTTTAACATAAAGTATTAGTTGTTCAATGTGTCACGCAGACTGGACTGTTGTAATGGCCATTGTCCATGTTTATAGGAATGATAAGAAGCAGTGATCAGAAGAGTGTGAAGGCGCCGCTTCTGTTGGGCTCAGTGGTGCTAAAGCGCAACTTAGCTATAGGCAGCGTGTCCGTCCGTCGGTCTGTCTGTCTGCCTGTGTGTGTCCATCTGTCCGTCTGTCTGCCTGCATGTCCGTCCGTCTGTCTGTCTGTCTGTGTATCTTACGTGTTACGAGGGCTTACAGCGAGACTGGGGTGAGTAAAAATGGCTGGAAAATGCAGATGTACCAAGAAATAGTTATATCTTGGAAACGATAGAAGATAGGCATGTAGCTACAATGGAAGATTAATACCAAGAGACGCATGTGGGCTTTCGATTGGTACTAGTTTCGATGACCTTCAATGACCTTGAACGACCTAGTTGTTAAGACACTACCTTACTGTATATATAGCTTTGGAGACAACGGGGCTGAATTTTTACAGGCTGGCTGCCTATTTTGTCATCAAACCAGCTGTCATGAAGCATTGTTAATTTTTTTGTTTGGTAAACAGTTTGTTTATTTCTGGTACGCCATTCCCATACACTGTATTTTTACAGCACTGAACTGTGCTCGACCAGTGCAGCAGCTGTTTGTCTGTGGATATGTCACAGAGGTAACGCGAGAGCTTTCATTAAAGACTTGGAGAGAGTTCGTCCAACGGCAATTATTGGTATCTATTTTGCCAGCATGTTTTAATTTTGTCGGCGGTTTGTTACCTCCGCCAACAAGACAGAGGTTATGTGATCGTTCTATCTGTCATTCTGTAAACAGGATAACTGACGAATGTGGAAATGGATGTCGACCAAACTTGGCAGGAATGGGCAAGGTATGACCCTCTAGAAGTGATTAACTTTTGGTGGTGATCCAGATCTGCGTGTGGATTCCGATCACTTTTTTTATTTTCTTCCCCGTTGCGGAATAGGAGATTTTTGGACATTTGTTAGCATTTCTCATACAATCAGAGAACACTTGACGAAGACTGCATGCAAGCTGAAGAACCGAAACAACTTGCTGATGAAGCTAGCCGGTTCCACCTGGGGCGCCAACACTCTGCAGTCATCTGCTCTGGCGCTTTGCTATTCAGCAGCAGAGTACTGCGCCCCAGTCTGGTCACGCTCTGCTCACACAAGTCGGGGTTGATGTGCAGTTGAACTCTACCATGCGTCTCATCTCTGGTACCCTCCGTTCTACACCTCTCCCATGGCTTCCAGTGCTCCAACATTGAACCGCCAGCCCTACGAAGGAAGGCTGCCACTGACAAGCTGGTGGAGAAAATCGTCAAACATGACAGTTGGCCAATCCAGCCTGATATACTTAGCCC
>Ga0209149_1001205_pt1 | contig 12678 bp, 6 predicted proteins | sample WorMetTyACAVOLI2_FD_187423 | JGI IMG/M metagenome (GOLD analysis project Ga0209149, IMG submission 187423) | Marine gutless worms symbiont microbial communities from Max Planck institute for Marine Microbiology, Germany - Olavius algarvensis... ... | reverse complement strand
GACATGTCGATAGAGACATTTAGAGCTAGGCTGAAAGCTTTTCTCTTTGGACACTGACTACAGCCCATTTGCTGCTTTCTGCGAATTTGGGCTATACAAATGGCATTATTATTATTATTATTACTTACTTACTTACTTACTTTACAAATCCACGTGTTTACTTTACTTTAATGCTGTTACCAGAACGGAATCAACGGTGGTTTACCTCCTGCTCAGAGGTGGTCTGTGTGGCTACGGATGTGGTCCTAACAGACGACAGTTCTGCGTCAGCAGTCTTTGGTCGACGTGTCGTCATCACTGCATTGTCATCTTGCGGGCCGGAACACGACTGCGACGTCGGAACGTTTATGCTGTCAATCACGTGTTCATTGTCATCAACGTCATCCAAGTCAGGCGTCACTGCTGCCGATCTGCACCACGCACACACAATATACAGCAGCAACAAGTTACCACCATCTACAGAGTGCCCAAAAAAGTAAGCCCCTGCTGAATTATCAATAAATCTTATTAAAATGAGCCAAAGAAGCTAGTTTTCTTTCGTTAAATTTGAGTGCCAACATGCACTACGTCGGTAATACACAGTGTCTCCAAAAAAGAAGCCACTTGATGTTTGATAATCTACAGTTTTAGCAGGACTGTTCGTCTCCGCTGACGTAGTCAACAGCAGAGTTGATATCAGAGTTACTTTTACAGCGCAGTACACAGCCAACAACCAGCATGACAAGCTCGGCCCTTCGAACATAAACACAATTTTCACGCATTTTGACAGTGTGGCCATGAATGATGATGACGAGTTTTTCATCGCGGAAAACTCACGTCAAAAATTACTAAAGTATGTGAAACATACCATATAGAACTCAGGGTGTTCGGTGGAAGCCCTGCTTGTTACCATTGCCAGTTGGTGGCAATTTTTAACCCTACTTAAGCAGGGTAAATTTTTCTCATTTTTTTACCCTTCGACTTTGTCGTCGGGATCTTAGAATACCGGTCTGTCTTCTGACTGGTTATAATATTCTTAACTGGTAACTAACTCCAATGTAAAGGAGTTGTTATTTATTATTCCTTTATGTGAGAAGGATAAAGCCTTTTATCTCTGTCTTTGGCCCTTTTTAATGAGGATATAGCCCTTCGCCTTTGTCGTTGGGTTTTTGGTTAATCAGAGGCAGCACATTGAGCCCGATTGGTGGCCTCAGCGCCAGACAGTTTAACAGCTGTCTGCCCCGTATAGAAGACGAAGACCATATAGAACTTACGATGTGTCAAATTCCATCATCTTGCTGAGATACACACCTGTAGAAAAGCTGAGTTACACACCTGGAGAAAAGCTGAGATACACACCTGTAGAAATGAATACAATAACAGCTCACCTGTCAGACAGACTGTTGTACAGACTGTGTAGCAGATTGGTCACCTGGCTGTTCGTCACACCGTCTTCTGCATTGGCTGACACCTATCACAACCCAATCTTCTTCTTCTCGTATGTGTGTCATGAGCCATAACTGGTCAGCCACGAAACAGTGTCTTCATCCACAGAGTGTAGCCGAGATAAGCCACCATTCATTTTTGTCAGGGGACAGGATTCGACAATGTGGAACATCGTCTGGGTCTTGTCACAAGGACACAGATCAGTGTCTGTTAGTCGTCATTTCCTTCTGCAGACACCGCAGTGTCCCTGTTCCGTGCGAAAACGGTTCAGCAGAGACCACTGTTGCCGAGGGAGGTCGAAACCCGGTTGCTGGATTGTGGGGTCGCACACTAGGTGAGAATTGACCACCTGAGCCGACTTCCAGTTATGCCTCCATCGACTTTTGATGTCAACTGGTTGCAAGTCCAGCCACAACGGGTTCCTAGATGTCAGTCGTAGCAATGGTGGGTTAAGGATATCAGGCTGGATTGGCCAACTGTCATGTTTGACGATTTCCTCCAATAAAATTAATAACAAATAAATACACTAATAATATTTTTAAACTGCACAAAAAATCATAATACTAATTCTAAACTGCAAACATTTTATAGACATTTAAAAAGTATACTTTAATCAGAGGCCTAAAATAGCCTTTGCATGCAATATATTTAATACAACTACACTGTGTCCCAAAAAAACTAAACCTACAATTAATATGACATAACTTCACCAATTCACAACATTTACTGGTTATTTTTGGTAGAAATAGACCTGCTTCAATTCTCAACTGACTACGGTGAGAAGTTTTTAAATGGCTTAGAACCAGCTGCGTGGTTTCCATAACAACAGTAGCGACTTGACACATCTGAAATAGCAAATTTCTGGACCGACTTCAAGTAATGTATTATCAACGGGGCAACAGGCGAGTGGCAAAACGATTGTGGGCCGAAAGACTGGACTTTGAACAATTACAGTGGTCTTGCAGTAACATTCGTTACTTTGGTCACTCACTCTAATCCTGACTGATTAATTAATTGATTGAATTGTTATAACTTCTGACACTGCACAGTGTTCCGACAAAAACACTGTTCGAAAGATTTAACTTTTCTGTTCATAAGGCAGCATAAACTGTGGAATGATGCGTACATGAGGACTGCTATGGTAACTGCTTTTCTTCAATTAGTACACTGCTGCCAGAACAGCTGTCTTCTATGTTTCCAGCACCGAGGTTTAATTAAGAATACTGAATACAGATTATCTCTGAAATTTTATTTAAATTAAACAACTTTTATCAAGTAATGTCCAATAGTATAGTATGGTATAGTAGGGTTTAACGTCCCACTCGACACATTATAGGTCATTTCGGAGACGAATTTACGGGTCACATGACCTAACCAACAGTGTCATAGCACTGAAGGATGATGGTTAGTCAACCACGTCAAGGGCCAATCCCACCAAGCTCAGCTCACTATAAAATAAAGAGAAGGATGTAAGCAAAAAAATGTAATATCTATATAGCACCATGAAGACCGAAGACACAGGGTTGCTTGGAAGACAGAGAGCTAAACCAAGCAAGATCAAAGCCCGATACAGTTGACCGACCTGTAAGAACTGCTCATATCTTTGTGCACCATTATAATAGTACACAATACTGTAACATAGAGAGTTTTTATTTATATTCTCCTTCCTCCAGACCAACATCACATCTGAGATGTGGCCAAGTGGAGGTAAGGGGTGAAGTAATGTCAAAATATCATATTCATAGTAATCCGGTTATTTGAGACACCGTCTGTCAAGTCGTGTCCTCCTGATGACAGATCTAATCGCTGACCAGTAACGTTGCAGAGGTAACAAACATCATAGCAAACAGTACAACAGAGATGATTCTTCTTTCTTTCTTTCTTATTCAGGGTGGCACACGCTCCCTTCGCATGCCAGCACTGAGGCCTGCCTCACAGGCTAGCCGCTGGCCCAATGCGCAACCCCAGGGAAGGGACTAGTGTAGTGTTGCGCAACACCATCAGGCTAACCTGGTGGTGTGTGTAGTGTGTAGTTGTTGCGCGACCTCTCCTTATAGAGAGGTGTGTAGGGTTAAGGGAGGGATCGGGAGTGGAGAGACCTTGTGCCATGATATTTACCCTGCTCGGCCTATAACTACTGTTTCTCTGGCGACTAATATCCACTGCATGATGGACGGCCATAGCTCATGCGCACCTCGCACCGTGGGCCGCAGGGTCCAATTTAGCAGTGCGTGTGAACAGAGCCATTGATGACCGGCCAGGCATACATAAGGAGGCCATGTGTTATCAGTGGTTCAAGCAGCGACTAATACTGAGCGTCTTTAAACCCAGTATTAGCCAACGGTCACAGATTAAAGAGGAAACCGTCGAACCCTCTGTGCCTACCCAAGAATTTAATCTCAAAGCATATGCCACTATAACCTGACACAATGATCCGGCCAGCCCGGGCCTCGAACCCAGACTCGCCGATCACCGTAGCCAGGCAGCGCGTACTGCTACGCTACCAACAGCACCACTGAGGCAGGCTGTCTGTTGGTGTTACTTCGCTATAATTGTGTCCTGAAAATTCCATGCCTTTTATATTTCAATGCACACTTGCAAGGGACTATTGTAATGGCCATCTTCAGGTTTATCCACATTAGCCAGTGGTCACTCAAAAATCTTGAAGAAAGGCACGGAAGACAGTAAATTTTGTATACAGTAAAATGAGATGAGGTCATACACGCAAATTGAGGGATGTACATTCTCCGTATTATTTTGTTTGTATATTTTTAATGTGAACGTCCGTAATCTTTAGTACTGAAGTAATGGGTGGCTTATAGTCGAAGATTGTTCATGTTGTATGCAACGACACGCAACTGTTTGCCATGAGTTTGCATGCATACTCTACAAACATTTCATTTGAAATAGAATCGCTTGATTTCCGTGTGATCTGAAATTGGACCTGCGTGTTATATGGTCGCTTGTTAATTGTTTGTAACTTATTAATTATTATTTTTTTTTTAATTTCTACCTATAATTGGCGTCGTGCACTGTTGTTGAATGATCTCTGCTTACTCGAAAGAAAAATCTGACATTAACAAATGTGGCACATTTATGGATGCCACGAGTAAGCTCTTGTCACAACCATAAATTTCATTGGTGGAGGGGGTGAGTTTTTAACTGGGGAAGATACATATGGGACACCCTTGATGGATGCCGCTACGATAAATGAACAGAGAAGAAGATGAATGAATGCACATGATTATAGTGACACTGTCACAGTGAAGTGTTACAGGGCAGTGTAACTCACAAAGAAAATGTCGCAGCATGAGGTCAGACAGTGCGGAACGGCAGTAGTTACGACACCACAAACTGCACTGTCTTGAGTTGACGAAACGCGGCCAAGGACGTCGTAGGTCTGACAGCGTCGTTGTGGTGGGAACTTAAGAATTCAGTTGAATTGACAGTACACAACTAATTTGCTCAGACATTATCAACAATGCCAGCACTGTCGTGCATTCATAGCTCCTGCCTCGACTTACTGCTGGCATTTTTATCGGGTTTTTGTTATAAACGCCCCCATAGGAATGTAATAGAATTCTGTGTTTTTTTGTTTTGTATTGATAGAGTTAAGACTGAGTCTGTACAGCCTGGAGACAGACTAGCACCTCAGCATGCAAGTGACTGTCAAAGTGTGATGTTAGTGATATAGAGACGGTGTTGAAAGCGCTGTGAAGTGTGAACTGACCGAGTCACTTGAGTCCAGCATTGACGGAGGTAGATGGAACAGGACAGAAGAGACGTTCGAGGAAGACTTGGTGTGATGATGCTAAGCGTGGTATGAAAAGTTTCGTCCTGTCTCGAGAGGATTCACGGTTTTGGAACGTAAAACAGCTGACCCATGTTCACTTGGAAAATGGCCGTTGAACTGGTGTTTGTGAGTGTACAGTACTTTACCAGTGAACAGTGTGGACTTGAGTTTGGGCGGCTGTATAGCTATACTTCCGGTTGTCGCTCGTTGCTGCAATCATTTGGGGACGCTCTTTGAACTCGTTGTGGTCAAAAACCCCAGTTTTGCCGTTGGAATTTCGATGCTGTCGTAGTTCCAGAGATACAAGTATTTCCGGTTTGGGTGGTCATATTGCTATTTCCGGTCGTCGGTCAGTGTCGAAGTCATTCACGAACACTGTCTTTGAACTCGCCACAGTGAAAATCTCAGGTTTGCCATTGGAAAAAAAACAATAAATTTGTTTTTTTTTCTAATTAAACGTGCTTTTTTACCCCCAAGCGCAATAAAGGTGCAATACGACGGTTAATGTCGAGTAGCGACAACTAATGAATGTGTTGAATCAGTGCTGCAGTGGGCGAGGTTCGTTGTGCATCGCGCTACAGTTGCAGATTGTTCTAACAATTCTCTTAAATTTTTAATGAGTGTAGAAATTGTAGATTTGTGTATATAGCGTACAGATCTGTATGTGAAATAAGTAATATATGAACTTGTGCGATATGTTCTGCCGTGTAACTGTAATTTTTATAATAAAATATTTGCACAGAGACGGACTAAATCTCACGATTTGTACAAGTTTACTGTTATAAGATTGTACCCGGGTGTTCGATTCACAATCGAATGTTAAAAGTGCTGCTATGTAGAAGGTAAGTGCAGGGATGCTTGCTTAAACTAATGTGGAGTGAAACGCCTCAGACTTCAGTTCTTCGGTGAAATATCCAGCAATGGGTGCAGACCATTACCGCTGGAGTGTCATGATGATCAGCAACATTGGAGGATGCCGAGCTCAGCAGACCCCCGTGGAAGGACTGAATCGACTGCGAGAGGCGAGCAGCCAGTGGGAGGAATTACAATCAGTAATGGTCCGAGGAAAAAATGAATATTTGAAAGCATTAGTGCGAACTGGCAATGACAAATTTGTTTTCATTGGATGCTCTAGTATGCCGTAATGACACTGAAAGGTGATCCAAAGAAATGGCTGAAAGGTTATTAAACGCCTTGTAGAAAACCGTCAAACGAGAATGTTTACGACGTTCAAACAAGGGAAACCAACCGAGTTCGTCGAGCAGACCAGTGAAATGGGTTGTATGACGGTAATCTTTTTTAACAAAACGGGCAGCACGACGTTGAACTCGTTCGAGTTGCTGGATATCTTTGGCCGTATACGGATCCCACGCTGCATGCAGCGGCATACTCCAATACAATAGGCGTATAGGCGTACATCATCACCTCATATCTCTTGGTACTAGTAGGCATTACGAAAAGTTTCAGAGAACTCAACATTAATGGAAAGTTGGTACTCGCGGACCGGATTTCAGGTTAAAGGTCGAGATTACTAAGCACATGATGCTCAGTAGGCCTACGGTCACAGTACGGTGCCGGCGTCGGCCTTGAGTTGGCGACAAGAAACAGGCGAACCTGCTAGCCGGTAGCCTGGCCCGTGTGGTCCCGGGGCCTGCATAGAGTAGGCATCAACTCCGTTTCCTGGCCGGGTCAACCAGGGTAGCTTGTTTTTTTGAGTGTTGCTTTTTTCACTGTCTTAGTTGTTCATCCTCATCATGATCATCCCGTCACAACTGTCTTAACACACTATTCTCCTATGGCATGATATAGCCTTTCTGTGCTGAAAGTGCCGTTAAACACCAACCAACATGTTGCTCAGGTGTAATTTGCTGTAGGCCTGAGTTCCAAATGGAAGGCCAAAAAGTCTGCAGCAATAGGCCTACTGTCACATCTACTAAGAACCAACTTGTCAACATGTTTTTTTAAATTTTACCGATATTGCGCAGGTTGTGTGTCCGCTGTCCATCCTGTGGTCATATCTCGAAAACTCAGCAAGATAGATGCATAGTTATTAGTTACTATGGAACAGTATTATGAAGTTGGCACTGCTAAATCTGTTGCCGCATTCGAATACTCTCCCAGACGCCCCCCCCCCCGGGGGAGGAGATATTCCGGTTTCAAATAAAATCATGCTCACTGTTAACACGTACGTACAGCCTTCTGTTTGACATATCGTCAGAGCACAGCCGTTGTCAACAGAGCTCGATCGTCGTCACACCGCAGGTGTTGTCAACTGTTGACGGCCGGAATCTGTTGTTAACAGTCATCGTCGATTGCGCTGACAACGTCATGGTATGACGCCGAAGTGGAAAACGTCGGGCCAGCCCAGCTAATACTTCTTTTCGCTGTGGCGATATTCTTTTTGATGAAAAAACATTGGAAAACGCATCACCAAGAAAATTCAAAACGAATACAACACCTCAACTTTCACGGCACAGCCTTTCTTGTGAAAGCTGTTCTCACTCATCACCACTGCGTGTCTTTGTTTCGTCTGAACGGTACAGTACAATACTGTGAGGTTTGGGGTTCTGTCGTGGCTTGGTCTGGTGTCGACCAAATGTCCGGTCTAGGACCGAAAACGTAGGACGCCGCAGGAGGCACCGACCCAGACTTTGAACGCGCAATGACAGACGGACTGGCAGTTACCGGTGACTGCGAAGTACCGCTTAAGTCTGGCATGGGTCTAGTAACCTCCAACGGGTCAACTCCGGGTCTAGTGGGAAGAACTTCGGCCGACCCAAACACCTTACGGAATGTGACTTCCGAATCCGTGGACAATTCGTGCATTATAGCCTCGGCACTGGGCCATTGGGTTTCGGGAACGACGCCAAAGGCACCCAAGGCACTAGCCGCTTCGAGGTCTCTAAGATCCAAACTAAACCTGGCCATGGCAGTGGCGGAGGTTTCAGAAGACAGAGTCCTATTGGCAAACCCAGACAACGAGACAGAACTCGTTCTTGATCCCGTCGCCTGACTGGAGTCTGTAGTGCACGATGTGTTCGCTAAACTATGGTCGGCCATTAGACAGTTGAGGATAGAAAGAAAGGACGTACCGGTGTTTCTGGTATGCCGCAATTAACAATCGACACTAGCCGTCCAACGATGACCGGTCGTGTCAGCAAACAAGAACGACGGCAGGCACCAGCAAGTCCTGCAACAATGTGACTCGTCGACGATGATCGACGATCGTTGTTATCGACAACGATTTCACTTGACGATATTAACTTCAAGTCCACTTGGACTTACTCGCACGTCGATGCCGGAAGTTAACTACTTCCGGTACGTTGAAGTTCTCTTTAAATTTATTTTCCGACGACAAAATGTAGAAACTCTTCCATTCGCGACGAAACGACGCGCAAAACTTTTATTTCCCACAACAGGATACGATAATCCAAGATCGCAAACACGTGCGCAGACGGCAAACTCGCAGTGTAGACCAAACGTAGTTCAGACGACGTCCAACGAAGAGAAGAGAGAAGGAGAAGGGCCGAATGAAGCGAGGTCGGTTATATAGAGATCTTATAAGTCTAGACTTGACCCGACAGACCAGACCCAGTCCGCAGGTGGTCTTACTCGGAAATCGATGATTTCAGCGACAGATGTCGTCTAGACAGAAATTTCCGCCGTAAACGTGACGATTTCCGGAAATGGTCCAGACAGACCAGGCGGACCGCTGAAGACAGGTGGTCTGAAGACAAGGTCATGAGAGAGTACAGCTTGTCTACCACAGTACCACTAGACAGCGGCAAAACGATTAATTTATGACCTTGAACGGCGGCGGAGAACAAAGAGAGATCATAGAGATCACAGAACACCTACCGTGTGTGACGGTAGATTGGACCAACTAATGATTAACAGACAGAGAGACCGCAACAGGAGTATTGTCGTCTGCACGCGGCAAAGCAGGAAGTAGAACAGAATGAATGATTGACAGCCAAAATCAACAATCACTATAAGCTGAGAGTGACTGATGGCGGCCATATGATAATTTTGTTGAGGCGGCACTCTTACAATACAATCTATTGAAAGCAGCAACATTGGAATCGTGCATGGTGTCGATTTGTGAAGCGCGGCTAACTACCTTAAGTCAATATTTCGAATTATTGCAATTTTCGGTCACTACAATTTCAGCTTAAAAGATATTTCAATTTTGAGCATTTTAGACGACTTTTTTCGTAATTATTGTCTAGATAATGAGATCAAAACTATTTTATCGTGTAACGTACGTACAGTTCAGTTTTTCGGACACGGTTTCAACAGTAAAGATCACAGATGTGTCCTCATGCAGAGACTGTTTGATTTTCTGTCCGGTCGTTCCTCCATGCAGCTATTCGTCAATTATGGTGCATTGTTATGGTTGACCTTTGTGCTACCTTTGGACTTCAAAATCCCGTCAAATGTATTATTCTGCGAAAGTAAGACTATTCTGCTCAGCTTTCAGTTCTCGTGGATATCGATTATCGACGAATTTGACAACAATTACAATTCTTTATACGATCTTCATTCTTCAAAGTCAAGGTAACAAAGTACTGCGATTCGGTCTGTATACATTATGACCAGACTGGCCATTGTATACAGACTTCCTGTAAAAAACCGAAACGCAAACTTTCTCTGCTCATGCATCTTAATTCACTCTTCCCATGCACCATCGCATCTCGCAGATACCATCACTCCAACATCTGCAGTCGTCTGTCGATTACGACTTCGGTCTGCCAGCTGTCTTCGATATGAACAACCACCGGTGCGAGTTATAAATTCGTTCTAAACGCGCGTTTTCGTATGTTGCAACAGCTGCTTTTTATGGTCTTCCACCATCGTTGCAACAAATCTCAAGCACTGCATCATTCAAGCGTAAACAAACAAAACCTTTCTGGTTCAGCAGGCGTTTTGGCTTTATTTCTTTTATTATTTTTTATTTATTTCTCTGTTGATTCATTTATTATTTTATTCAGTGCTTTTTTGGAAACAAAAAGGTGGCGGTACGAGCGCCGAAGGCGCGAGTATCGAGGCGCCGAGGGGGGCGGTGTGTGGGGAGGGGTGTCCCTCTCCCCACCGAGGGATGGGTCTGAGGAGGGGGCTGTCCCTCCACAGATTTTTTTTCATTTTGGAGCTTAAAATCGCTAGTTTTGCTGCATTTTGAGTGCAATTTTTGTAAGTTCGTCTACGACGGATGGGTTGCTTCGGGACAATCTTTCTGGTTCAATTGCTCAGGGAAACAGAGAGAACCCGCAAGATCCTAACGGCTGTAGCATGTTTTTTAACGTGTCGCCCTACACATCTACAGTTTTGTTCCTAATTTCATCTTTTAATCCGCCATTGCTGCCGCGGCGACCAACTCCTAAGTGTGTCCCGATTTTCATTAGAAATTGACTCTGTTATTTTCTTGCTTACTTACTTAAGTTACAGTGGTATGGCGAATTGCTTTTAAACAGCAGCTCTAACAAGAAGCTCAGCTGTCGCAGAGAGTCTGCGCGACGCTTCGTTCATTGAATATTTTGCTAAGTCACTCACTCAAGGTCATTCCAAGGGCGTGTGTAAGTCCCATTCCATTGAAACTATGTATCTCCTACCGTTTCTTAGATATTCAGCGTCAAAGAATGGCGTGACCTTGAAACTGGGGGTAGGGGTCGTTCAAGGTCATTGAAAATGGCGCCGTTTGATAAACCATATAGGCCTACGACTTTGTATTGGTCTGCTATTGTAAATATAGTTGCATCTTGTACCAATTTTGAGTTATTTGACGTTGAATAATATGGTGACCTTGAAATCTGGGTTAGAGGTCACTCAAGGAAGGTCATCGAAATTGGTACCATTCGAAAGCTTGGGTGCGGTTTTCTATTCGCCTTCCATGGTAACTATGGCTCTATCTTGCCTCATTTGTGAGATAAAGCGACATGGTCGAAAATCGTTATTTTTTCCTACCCCCTTACATTCGACTCCCCCGTTAGGGGGGTTCTCGTCAGAGTATTGCCACCCCGTTTGGTATGGAGAAAAATAGAATGGTGTGGCTACCCGACGGTGAAAAAATTGAGGATATGTGAAACCGTTGACAGAATACTAGAGTGTGACGGACGGACAGACGGACAGACATCTTGCCACGGCATAGTCCGCGCTATGCATACGCGTCGCGCGGTAAAAAGTGGGAAGTCCGCGGCGATCCCGGCCCAATAACCTCCAGCGCATATTATTCACTGCATACTCTACGAGCACCGCACACGGACATGGTACGTACAGCAGCGGTACAAATGCCGCACCGCAATTTACCACTGACGTCATTTCAGCGTCAGAGCTTTCGGTACGAATAACTTGCTAGCAATTTAACTTATCTTAGGTTAAACCGCACTACGTCAATAATGCGGTAAATTTATTTACATAGAAAAGCGAAAAAAATTAAGACTGTAAAATTAACGAATTAACGAACGCGTTAACGCATTAAAGAATTAATTCCAATTGAAAAAAAAATTAACGCCGTTAAAAATTTAACGCAAAAAAAGAACGCACTACGTTAAACGAATGAATAATTAGTCAAAAGACTACGACATTGTCAACTGTCAACGAGTTCAGTGACCAGCACTATCAGTCACTGCAGTCGGTCGTCAGTAGCGTTCAACAGCAATGGGCCGACGACGTCTAATGGAACACAAATTAAGTTAAAAATGTATAACGAACAAAATGTGCGTTAAACTGCGATTAACGCGCGATTAAAAAAATTGACAGCTCTAAAAATATATCTTCGGCGGGGAAAGGTGCCGGTACGGCGCACGTACCGTCACAAAAAGTACTGATTTTATTTATTTGGAACATGTTTTTTAACTTGTACTTTTCTCCACCTGTGGGTTTTATTCCATTTTACCGCGCGATGCGTATGCATAGCGCGGACTATGCTGTCGCAAGGTGTATGTCCGTCCGTATGCCCATCCGTCTGTCACACACCGGTATTGTGTCGAAACTCGAAACAACCAAACGTATCATCAAACTTGTTCACAGTCGGGTAGCCAACACCATTCTAATTTTTCCACACCAAACTGGATGACAATATTCCGACGGGTACCCCTAGCTGGGGCAAAAATGGTGATTTTCGACCAATATCTGGCGCGCTTTGGTATCGATGACTGCACTGCTGGAGTGTCGAGTGTCATGATGTCATCAACAATTCGACCGTGGGTTAGATTATAGCACTAACTGAGCGGCGGCGTCATCGCGCAGACGGTCACGACGAAAGGCCACGCATCAGTGAATCTTCTTTAAATGATGTCGTAGCAGGGGCGTCGTGCAAACAAGTCATGTGGGGGGCACCAGTCCCCTTCCCTTCCCTTCCCTTCACCTCCCCTTCCTCTCCCCCCTCCCCTCTCCTCCGTTCCCCACGCCCCTACCCTCCCTTCCCTTCCCCCTCCCCTACCTTCCCTTCCCCTCCCCTCCCT
>Ga0209149_1001204_pt1 | contig 12685 bp, 7 predicted proteins | sample WorMetTyACAVOLI2_FD_187423 | JGI IMG/M metagenome (GOLD analysis project Ga0209149, IMG submission 187423) | Marine gutless worms symbiont microbial communities from Max Planck institute for Marine Microbiology, Germany - Olavius algarvensis... ... | reverse complement strand
TGGGTTCTTCCCAATTTAGTGTAAGTGACTCAGACGTCAACTCCGATACAGTAGCTGCTCCAAAACCAGAAGCAAGTCTTTTAGTTTCGACTGTCTCCTCAATGTGCACTTCTTCACTCACTTCTTGCACAACTTTTTCAAACTGTTCTTCTTCAACTTTTACCCCCTCCAGGACCAGCTGCTTCTTAACTGTTGTTGGTTTTTCAGACTCAATGACTTGTTTTTCTACTTGTGGTTCTTTGACTGGCTCATTGATTGGTTCTTGCTCGGGCTCCTTAACAGGTTCTGGTTCTGATTCTTCTTCCTCTTCAGTTTCTTCTTCTGTAACTGATTCTTCGACATTTGGCTCTTCTTTCGGCTCAATGACTGGTTTCTCTAATTCTGTTTCTTTTACTAGCTCTTTGGTTGGTTCTTGTTCGGGCTCCTTAACAGGTTCTGGTTCTGATTCCTCTTCCTCTTCAGTTTCTTCTTCTGTAACGGATTGTTCAACCTTTGGCTCTTCTTTCGGTTCAATAACTGGTTTCTCTACTTTTGGTTCTTTAACTGCCTCATTGACTGGTTCTTGATCGGGCTCTTTACCAGGTTCTGGTTCCTCTTCCTCTTCAGTTTTTTCTTCTTCTGTTGGTTGTATCTGTGTCTCTTTTGATTCCTCTATCAAGGTGAGTTCACCTTCAGCTTCGTCTTTAGTCGTTTCAGTAGAAATACTAACTTCTGCCTCTACTACTTCTTCAACTGCTACAGCCGGCTTTGCTGGTTCTTCCGCTGGTTTCTTTTCTTTCTTCTTATTTGGAATTTTTACACTTGTAGCAATTTCGGCAGCCTCCGTGCTTATGCCAACTTCGTTCTGAGCATAGACTCGAAAGTGATACTCACGACCTTCTTTAACTTTAGTTACGGTATATGAATGTACATCACCATCCACCTGAGCGACCTTCTTGTACTTAGTCGAATCACTTTCCCTCATCACAATCAAGTAGTGAATGATCTTCACGCCACCAGTGTCGTTTGGTTCTTCCCAATTTAGTGCAAGTGACTCAGACGTCAACTCCGATACAGTAACTGCTCCAAAGCCAGAAGCAAGTCTCTTAGTTTCGACTTTCTCTTCAATGTGCACTTCTTCACTCACTTCTTGTAGAACTTTTTCAAACTGTTCTTCTTCTACTTTTACACCCTCCAAGACCAGCTGCTTCTTAACTGCTGTTAGTTTTTCAGGTTTGTCTGCTTCTGGTTGTTTGACTGGTTCTTTGTCTGGTTCTTGCTCAGCCTCTTTAACGGGTTCTGGTTCTGATTCCTCTTCCTCTTCAGTTTCTTCTTCTGTAACTGGTTCTTCGACCTTTGGCTCTTCTTTCGGTTTCTGCGTCAAGGTGAGTTCAGCCTCAGCTTCGTCTTTGTTTTTTTCCTCTGAAACTGTTACGACTGTTTCTGTTTCCACTATAACAGCTGGCTGCTCTGGTTGTTCAACTGGTTTCATAGGCTCGACTACTTCTCCTAGAAGTTCTCTCTTAGGCTCAATGACAGGCTCAGGTACTTCTTCTTCACTCTCTACTTCCGTGCTCGATTCTTCCTCTTCTTCGCTGCTTGGTTCTTCGATTGTGACGACTACCTCTTTCTTTCGTTCTTCCATTTGCTCTTCCTTTATTTCTTCTTGTACGATACGCACTTCTTCCTTAACAGTTTCCTTCACTTCAACTGTCTGTTTAACTAGCTCTTTCTCCGGCTCCTTGACAGGTTCTGGTTCCGACTCCTCTTCTGTTGTTTCAGTCTCTTCTTCTGTACTTGGTTCTTCTATCTTTGGCTCTTTAGGTTTCTCTTTCACTTCTTCTGTGACCTTTTTCTGTTCGACTTCGACTACTACTTCTTCTTCCTCAGTTTCTTCTTCTGTTGTGGTTTCTTCGAATACTACTTCTGTTTTCTCCTCAACTTTAGGCTTCTCAACAACTGGTTCTTGTATTGGTTTTTCTACTGGAACTTGAGGCTTCTCGATTTCTGGTTTCTTTGTTGGCTCTTCTTTAATCTCGGGTTTAGTCAACGTTAGTTCAGCCTCTGCTTCATCCGTTGTTTTCTCGTGCACTGCAAGATCCACAGCAGCTGTCTCTACTGCAACAGCGGGTTTCTGCTCAACAACCTGCTCCTGAATCACTTCCACTGATGACGATTGAGTCTCCTTCGTTTCTTGTTGTACAACAGTTTCTTCAACAACTGTAACTTCCTCGACAGTTGTCACCTCGTTCACTGTCACACTTTCTTCAGTCTTCTCCACAGCAGCTGGAGCTGACGGAATTCGTACGGCAACGCTAAGCTCTGCCGAATCCTTGCTGACTCCAGACTACATACAAACATCAAAGCGGATAATTAGCATTTAAACATATCGCGAAGTCCTTTATTTAACACTATTGGCCGATAAGGGTTGCGGTAAATTTCAATAATACTGAAGTGCACTTTTTATTCCCATTATTATGGATTCAAACGAATCTTAAAGTTCAAGTTCAATAACATGGATGGAACCACAGCGACTGGCAAACAGATAAACTCCAGTAACGTTTAGTTTTAAATGCAACTTACTATGGTAAGCCACACAATAAGCTAACTATTTTAATCACCTCATTTTCCGCATAAACTCGGAAGATGTACTCCTGGTTTTGTTCAAATCCTGTTGTTAAAGAGCAAGTCAGTTCTGATCCGTCAACCGCTGCCACTTTTTTGAATTTCTTCTGGCCAACTTCCCGCATGACAATGATGTAACGTACAACCTTGGACTGTGACGCATCCCACTCCAGAGATATCCTGTCATGTGTAACACTTGTCACGCGCAGGCCGCTTGGTGCCGTCGGAGTTTTCACTGTAACAACAATACGATAATTTTACTGCAGCTAACTCGGCATTTGGATGGACTATCTCACTGCTGTATATATAACAAGTTAAAACGTCGTTACTGCTAACACATCAAAGCGGTAAGAACTTGTCGGCGTAAGTTTTCATAAATTAATGTCAACGACGGTTATTACAATGCAATATCTACAAAATGCTTTGCATAATTTATAATAACAATTCATAATTCATTAAGTTTGAAGGCGCTGTATACATGCACTGAGGTCAGTAATGACTTTGAAATTTTGTTAAAAGCAGGCAAGCTGCTACAAAACAGAAACTGGTCTGTAATCGGACAGGTATATAAAAATTATACTTAACTGCGGCGTCTTCGTAGTGACTCCAGGCATGTTACCATGCCAAACAAACTGTCGTATTATTACGAATACAGCAGTGAGAAAATAAGAAAGGATAGACAGACACACAGGGAATATGGAAGTGTGAACATATATTATGTGAAAAATAAAACTAATATGAATCATACACGAAAAGAGGAAACAAACAATAAAGGATTTCTTACGGGAATGCAAGTGTTATAGCACAGTAGATTATACAGATGGGTGCAATCTCTAATCTTATCTATAACGTAAATACAAAGGGAAGCAAGCGATGTAAACTGTAGAGACTTGCACATGTTATGAAACATATCTCTGTCAGCTTCGTTTCGTAAGTCGAAGTGTATAAGGTTGTCCTGTAAATAATTAAATCTCACTAGACGCCTGAACAATGTATTAACCTTCCTAATAAGCTCGGCAGCAAAAGGAAATCCTTCCCATAAAGGGGAGGCATTACATATATAATACGAAATCTGACCAATAAGAAGTAAAATTAAATATAGAGAAAAAGTAGCAATAAGTACTGACCGGTTTCAGTCACTTCCGTAACCTCTTCTCTAATAATTTCCGTCTTTACTTCTACTTCTTCCTTTGTCTTCACTTCTTCAGTCTTCTCTACTTTCGGCGGCTCCCTGTACAGTGGTTCTGTAAGTTCGACAGTGGCTGTTTCACCAGCACCCGATTCATTCCTTCCAGTAACTCGAAAACTGTATCGTTTCGTCTTGTCGATGTTCTCGATCACCACCTGAGTAGTCTTTCCCTTGAGCTTCGCCACGTGCCTGAACTCCGACTCATCTTCAGCTTTCATCTCAACAATGATGTCGTCCGGCTGCACTTTGAACGTGTCCCACTCCAGTGTCATGAAAAATGTGGACAAATCCGGGAACATGCGTAGGTTCTTCGGCGCACGCGGAAGTTCTATGAATTCAACACACACACACACACACACACACACACACACATATACGTACCAACGATACATTGTGGGGAAAGTGCATTGTGGGGAAAGTGCATTGTGGGGAAAATCCGTGCGTCCTAGTTGGTCGTTGTGGGGAACGTACACACATACGTACAAGTGATACATTGTGGGGAAAGTGCATTGTGGGGAAATATGTGCGTCCGAGTTGGTCATTGTGGGGGAAATATACACACACACACACACACACACATAAACTGCAGGCATTGTCGGCAAAATACATGTTTCAATGGGCATATGAGAACGATTCTAAGAAAAATGTGCCATTATCAAACCAAACCACTGTATGAGTATGACACAATTGCAATTGCTGCAACCACCATCCTCTCATCTGTCGCACTATCCAGCTGATCGTGAGATAGCCAAATCGGTGGCTATTGAGACGCTGCAACTGCAGCCCATTCTGTTACTGTTAACATAATGTGGGTCGTGAACGTCATATCTCGCCTATCATTCAAATATCAAAATGTATTGTGGGAAAAGGCTTTCCGCAGTAACGTATCGCAATGTATCAACAAAACCAGGAGAATGGAGAAACAGTATCTTAGAACAACGCCGTGATTATTCTGACAGACAAGAAGCTCAGCTATCGCAGAGAGGCCGCGCGATGTTTCATGTCATTGAATAGTTTGCTAAGTCATTCAAGGTCACCCACGGTCATTGCAAATGCAGCAATCGATAGAGCGCATACGAGTCCTATTTGCGTTCGATAGTAACTATGGCCATATCTTGTATCCTTCCGAACCAAAGCGAGATATTGGTCAAAAATCGCGAATTTTCATAGCCCACATGCACTCGACGCGCCCCCGTTAGGGGTCTCTGTCGGAATATTGCCATAAGGTTTAGCGCGGAAAAACTAGAATGGTGTGGCTACATGACGGTCAAAACGGTTTGATAGGCTACGTTTAACCGTTTCGACACAATACCGGCGTGTGACGGACAAACAGACAGGCATCTTGCGACAGCACTAAGTCCGCGCTATGCCTTCTCGTCGCGCGGTAAAAAGCGGAAATACCGAGAGCTTTGAGCTGAACGGGTGCGTCGAGTTCGGCGGCAGACTCGCTGTATCCGGCGGCGTTCTTCGACCGGACACGGAACCGATACAGTCGTCCTCGGTGCAGATCCTCGACCGTGTAGCTCGTGATTCTATTGCTCACCTTCGCGACAGCTGAATACTCGGCGTCCTCGTCCTGCCTCATGTCGACGTTGTACTGCGTCACTTCAGACGAACCGTCCGAGGCAGGCGGCTCCCAGCCGAGCGATATCGCACTCGTCGTAATGTCGGTCACGTGCAGATTGCGTGGTGCGTCAGGAGGTCCTAGCACACGACAAACATGCCAAGTAACATAACAAATGACGAATACTGTTATCATAGATGATGATGATGATGATCAGCAGCAATATCAAAGCACGACTTGTACATGAAACAGACCTAGTGAAGCCACGCAGAAAATGCTCTTAAAGAAACTATTTTTTTTGTAACAAGAACAGCGGATTATCACGATCACCGTTTTTTCTTCCTTTTAGTCATCTCTAAAGAAGGAGAGGAGAAGAGGGAAGAGGAGGGGAGGGAGATAAGGGAAAGAAGAGAAATGGAGGGAGGGGAACAAGGCCGTAACTAGGATTTTTTTCCGGGGTGTCACGTTGAGCTTGAGCGCCGTAGGGCCGTAGGCGCGAAGATCGAGGCGCCGAGGGGAGTGGGGTCTGGGGAGGGGGTGTCCCCCTCCCCAGAAAATTTTTGCATTTTTTATTTCAAAATGGTGAGTTTTTGTGCATGCCTAATCTAACATAAACTGACACTGTAGATAATTTAAACATACACCAATGTTGAGCAACCGCAACCGGAAAATGTTTTGCTGAACAAATAGACAAAGTTGGATAACTAAAAAATTGCAAATAATTTCGGAGGGTGTTTTAACACCCAAAACACCCCCTAGTTACGGCCTTAGAGGGGAAGGTAGGGGACCGAAAGTGTGTATATTTAAATTTTGCTTAGAATAGCCTATGCGGCATTTTAAATTTCGGCCCATGCGCCGCGTGGGAGAGATGATCCACCAGACCGGGGTGCTTATTTGGTCTTTTCACTGACTTTCTGCTTGGTTCCCTGTGGCAGACTAAGCTGGCTGCTTGTCGGTTTTGAGCACATGTTAAATGTTCGCGTATCTCAAGCCGTTCGCTTTCGCACAACCGCAATAAAACTAAAACAAGAAGCTCAGCTATCGCGCGCTTCGTGTCATTTAATTTTTGCAAAGTCAATCAAGGTCATTCCGTTCGAAATGACAATGTTGAGTAGGGCGTGTGTAAGTCCCCATTAGTATTCCATTAAAACTATTTATCTCGTACCGTTTCTGACATATTCAACGTCACAGAATGGAGTGACCTTAAAACCGGGCTTAAGGTCGTTCAAGGTCATTGAAAATGGCGCCGTTCGATAGATCATATACGACTTTCTATTGGTCGACCATTGTAAGTATAGCTCCATGTTGCACCATTTTCGAGTTATTTGACATTGAATAATCGTGACCTTGAAATCTGGGTTAGTGGTCATCAGTGTCATTCAAACTGGTACCATTCGAAAGCTTGGGCGCGGTTTCCTATCCGCCTTCCATAGTAACTATGGCCGTATCTTTAACCGTTTATGACATTATTTAGCGTCAAAGAATGGCATGACCTTCAAAACTGGGTTAGCGGTTGTTCAAGATCGTTGAAAATGGCGCCGTTCGATAGACCATTCGCACATTTATAACTTAGACGAATTTAACCCACTTCTAACAGTTAGAAAAAAATTTCTAAGTTAGAACAAAAAATCTTTGCTAACTGTCTTGGCCACGCCCACTTAAGAAGAAATTGTTTACAAACACTAGTCACGTGACATGTGATAGTTAAAAATTTTGTTCTCAGTTAGAAGTGGGTGAAATTCGTTGCTAACTTAGAAAAAAATTCTGAGTTAGAACAAAAATTCTAACTATCGAATTTAACTCGCCCCATATACGACTTTTTATTGATCAACCACTTATAGCTCTATCTTGCACAATTTTCGAGTTATTTAACGTTAAGTAATATCGTGACCTTGAAATCTAGGTTAGGGGTCACACAAGGTCATTGGAAATGGCACCAATCGAAAGCTTGGGTACGGTTTCCTATTCGCCATCCATAGTAACAATGGCTCTATCTTGCATCATTTCCGAGATAATGCAAGATATTGGTCGAAAATCGTGATTATTTTCATACCACCTTACATTCGACGCCCCCGTTAGGGGTTTCCCGTCTGAATATTGCCATCCTGTTTGGTGTGGAAAAACTAGAATGGTGGGGCTACCCGACGGTGAAAAACTTTGAGGATACGTATAATCGTTTAGACAGAATACTGGCGTGTGACGGACAGACGGACAGAGACATCTTGCCATGGCATAGTCCGCGCTATGCATACGCGTCGCACGCGCGATAATGATACAAAATAAAATTGTTTTAGCGACAGCGACGGTCAAGTGTTGTAAACTAACTGGAAGCCAATTGTCTTCAACAGCTTGGTCACACTGGGTGTGATCTTGATCCCCAAAGTTGACGGTCATGCCTAAAAACCGCCCCGGCCCGGCCGGGGCATATAAACTTTGTCATACGTGGTTAAAAAGACTCTAAACTAAAATTAGAACAGTTGCTATGATAAGTCAACGTAGGCTGACGTACGCAAATCCTACGGATTTCGATTCAGTCACGTTTTTTATACGTCTATTTCGATCCTAAACAGTCTAAAGGGAAGTCTTCAGCCTAATGAGCCAATGTTTGGCCCTTTAATGCACGCGGTAAAGTGGCTAGAGGCTCAGTCTATCATATATGGTCATTGCACCAGTACTGTAAAGAGAAAATTGATCAAACTCAACTGCAGTGATCTAGGACAATTTTTGCGTGCCCCGGCCGGGCCGGGTCAGTTTTTAGGCTTGACCAAAGTTGACCGTTTCATCTGTTTGCCCCGTAGATCAATTTTCAGCAAAATCGGTTCATTCCTTTTCAAAATATCGTGTTCATAAGATCGGCAACGAACGGACGGACGGACGGAGGGCCAACTCAACTCAACCCGAGTAGAAAACATTATGCCCATAATGCCCCTGGCCAGTAGACTGGCGGAGGCATAAAACTAAACCGTATAAGCATTAGAAATCAGCCAGTCGTAAAGGCAGTCCGACATAACCATCAAACATCGACTGACAGTTATAACTTACCAAGTTGTAACTGTTAATTAAGTTAATTCAGTTAATTACAAAGGTTTGATTTAGATTTAGTTATATTAATAAGAACTTACCAAGTGGCTTCTTGGCCGATATCGGCTCGCTGATCTCACACGGCTTCTTACACAGGCCGGCCTGGTTCTCCGAGAAGACTCGTACGAAATACAGGTCGTTCTCCGACAGGCCAGTCAGCTCGGCTGATTGACAGCTGCCGTCGACGCGGGCACCTGTCGTCCAGCCGGTCGTGCTGCCGCTCCGGCAGATCTCGATGATGTACCCGGTGACGGCCGAACCGCCGTCGGACTTGGGCGCGTCCCACGCCAAACTGATGAGACCGACGTTAGTGCCGGTCACTCGCAGACCAACTGGTGCTTGTGGCACGTCTGAGCACAGCCAACCACATCGACAGACAAAATCATGGCTCGAGGATACGCGTATATACGCTAAAATAGAATACGTTCGCGTACGTACGTATCTTTCGAAAAATAGAAAACGTGTATGATACATGTTTCGTATGCTAACCTAAATTCACCAACAGACAAGTCTGAAACAGTCAAAGTCAAACGTAACGAGCGGAAGCACGTGAAATGTTGCAAAGTGGTAAAAAGAACTGTCTGGTTCAATGCAGCTATTGTGACAAACAATTCTGGAAATTGTTTACCTTCTTTGCGACTGTTTTAATTAAACTACTGTGGTGTTGTTGCAACGTATTCCACACTTGTTTACGTATATGCTAAAATGGGCCTACGTACGTATCCTTCAAAAACAGAATACGTACGCTACGTATCCTCGAACCTTGGACAAAATACCGCTTTACATCACCAGTTTCAACCACTAACTTCTAACGAATCTGTGCTTCGAGCACTTTTCTTAAGTCTCGACTTTTGGCTTAATGCATCGGCGACGTAGACAAAGTACGCGCGCTGGCAGCCCAACTGACGTATGGTGTCCATCCACTGATCGACTTCTAGCTCTGGCAAGATGAGTAGCTATCATCATCATCATCATCATCATCATCATCATCATCATCTTTATTAGAAGTTGACAAACCGCAACTAATTACAAAAACACATTAGATAACAGTCAATAAACGCGTTTATACAACATTCTGAAAATGAAATCGCTCTCAGTTAATGAACTGGTCTTTACAACAAATGTTCTGTTATGAGATCTTTGTCTTAGATTATATGTTCTTGTATTTGCAGCATAGTTGTTGAAGTTGTTCCGTACGTATTAAACGTATAATTCGCTCGGGGAAAAATACGCGTATTTTAACGTATTTTACAATGGGTATAAACGTACGGAACAACTATGATTTGCAGTAGGTAAAAGACTATTCAGCACATGACTGTTATTTTCAGGACTTGAGAGAATAGGTCGTCATCAGCATCTTCTACAAGTTCAGCCAGGGATAACTGGTTGGAGGATTAGGGTCCGGATCGAATGCCTCGTCGAATGACAGCTTCTGGTCTTTGTCTGTCAGTGGCAGTAGTGAAGCGCCACCATGCGCTTGATGCGTATATACGTGAGCTTAGCTGAGGGGCGCCATACGCTCGGAACGTAAAGAATTCCCAGGAGTGGCACTTTCACGATGTCGAGAGATTTTTCAAACGCCACCAGGCACGATTTTCTGTCCTCATAATATACCAAAAATGCTATAGCGGCAGGGGCTCCTTGGCTTCACCCTGCACCCCGCTGGGGAGCTCATAGCGCTACTCATCGACCTGACCTCCTGTATGGGTTTAGGGGACCGCTTGTTGGCAGGGAGGAGAGGGAGGCGGAAAGGGAAGGGAGAGGAGGGTAAAAACGCAGGGAAGGGAAGGGGTGCAAGCAGGCAAATACGATCCGCAGGGAGGGGCATGGAACTTGAAAGGAAGGAAGGGGGCTGGGCATAGTGGTCCTGGGGGGCATTGACGCTCCTGATTAACTGCGACGATTAATAGTAAGTAAGTAAGTAGGTAAAAATGCACTGATTATGTAACACTAGGCCTATGCCAAAGATATTGCAGGGGCACTGTACAAAATTAAACCAATGGACACAGAAGCGCCGAGAGTCAGTAGTCGCGGGCAGACAACAGTTATACTGTGCAGTACAATCACGATCGCCTAATCATAGTCGAACGACGAACGAAAAAGTACAGTCTTCAGTTCGCGACGGCGCAATATTCCTGACATGATGGTAGGCTGTTCCATGCACGTGGCGAAGCCACTCGGAAGTCACGGTCGCTATACAGCTCAATATAGTCTTCCTTTGTCAATGTACTTCTTTCTAAAAGTCTTCCATTACGTCCGTGTACTTTCCGACGCAAGGCAATATATCGGCATCTTATAACGAAGTGCGGTATTCGGCAGTGAATCGGTGTTTAATTCAGACGATAACAATCTTCGTTTCGGTGTGAAATGTCTTAGAAACTGCAGACAAAACTCAGACACTTTGCCATCAGTAAACTCGAACGGTAAACTTCAGTTCATGGATCGTTTTACCGTGTTTCCGTTTCTGCCTTCATGGCGAATAATAATAATAATAATAAACTGAATAGACTGAATAGACTGAATAAACTGAATAGACACACGTAAGCCACGGTGATGCTGCCCCGCCAGAATGAACGCGAATCAGTTAGAGAGTAAATATTCATATAACTGAATAAATTCATCTGGTTCAAAAATATTTTGGTTGTGTAGTATAGTTTCAACCATTTACTTTTGACGTTTCGACCTCCATCAGAGACCTTCATCAGAGGAAGATGGTATAGTTCTTCTGGTTCCACCATCTCATCTCATCTTTATTTGTTCAGAGATAGCACATATACATGCAGATAATGGCAATACAGTAATACATCCCTGAACATGACAGCAAGGTAGAAAACTATGCTTACTGCTGCCCTTGAGTAAAAACAGATTAAACACACAAATAATTTAAAACATGCAAAACATGTGACATGCTAGTCACAGGCAAGAAATTATTTGAAATCAACCCGTTCTATCGAATACTTAAAACTATGTGTGGATATACGACCGCTTTCTTGACACGGCATGTTCTCGTCGTCTCAAGAACCGGAAGAACTAGAGAGGGCCAACGCGGTAAGCCCCGACTAGAGGTCAAAATGTCAAAAGTAAGTAACATTTTGCTTGTGTTTTTTTACAAATTTAAAATATATTTAATAAATTCATGTAGTAACAGAGAAATCATAACATTTTCATGACGCACCGAAAGGCAGCCTGGCCTTGACGGGCGGTTTTAACTCCGCTGGTTGTTCGCTGGGCCCGGCCGCGTTGTGTGCGTATACGCGAAAGTAGTACTCGTGCTCCTCGATCAAGTTCGTCACCTGCGCGTGTCGTATAATAATATAACCGTAACTTGCATCAAGTCAACGAAAGGGTCGAAGAAATTTAGCGTAATCTGCGATTTGCAAATACATTCGCCAGGCGGCAGCACAAGTAGCATAGCACTTGGTGTACAAGTATTCGCTAGAGGGCCTGTTACGCCAACGTGTGATTACGGCCTAAAGTTGTGAGGGGTCCGCGGAGATAACTCCCCTGCATATATTCCCCCAAGATTAGCCCCTTCCCAGTTGGATAAAGTCAGGAGTACGGGTTAGTGCCAATTTTCAAAAACCCGCCTCATGAGTCGGTTAGGGTTAGGACCCGCCTTGTGGGTCGGTTAGGGTCAGGAGTACGGGTGAGTGCAAGTTTTCAATTTTTTTCTAGGGGCGGTAATCTGTGGGAGTATCTCCACAGAGCTATATCATATTCGTCTGACACAATGTGGTATTGGTCAAAACAAGTCCATCCGCCCAGCCGCTTCGCCACAATACATCCGCGTGACCAACCAACCAACCAACCAGCCAACCAACGACATCACCCAAAACGACAGGCCTACGACGACATCACCTACATTGTACATTGCAATAATTATCTGCACGTATGCAGGGCAACGAGCAGTTAATATAGTCGTCATCTCTGCCTCTAGATATAAGATATCAACGGTTATCAAGTCCACGCCGCGAAGCGAAAGCGAGGGCTTTGTGTGATGGCAATGTCCTTCGGTTTGTCTGTTCATTCGTTCGTTCGTTTGTTCGTCTGTCGCCAACGCGTACTGAGGGCCGCGGGGGCTTATCATGTCGGCCATTCTGGCCACAGTCTCACTCATTCTAACATCTCAATCATGTACAACAGTTGAACTCATGCAGTACAGCCACCACCAAGGTACGGCGTTGTAAATAATAATGAGAGTAGCCTACCTGCAGCGTGGACAGATAAGAACACCATGGGAGCGCGAT
>Ga0209149_1001203_pt1 | contig 12691 bp, 6 predicted proteins | sample WorMetTyACAVOLI2_FD_187423 | JGI IMG/M metagenome (GOLD analysis project Ga0209149, IMG submission 187423) | Marine gutless worms symbiont microbial communities from Max Planck institute for Marine Microbiology, Germany - Olavius algarvensis... ... | reverse complement strand
CGTTAAAGTCTTTCAACAACTGTTGCTTGGCAGTCGATAACTCCTCATCAATGTAGAAGTCCAGTAATGCACTCTTCAACATCTTAGATTGCGTACTGCTGTATTTATTGACCAAAAAACACAGAGGATTACACAACACTAACCGTGCACCGTCCGCCATATTGTCAATTATTCAGCTGTGATCACTGATCAGCCAGCTGGCATGTTCGTCGTCGTCGACGGTCGACTGTTGCGCTTTCTAATTAACTACTTGACGAAGGAGTTTCGTCGTCGTAAGACGCTCGTCGAGTCTGCGCCCGACCGTCGTCTAGACAACGAGTTGGTCGAGGACGCTTGACAACCAAGACTGTAAAGGAGCGTAGGGCCTATAGTTCTTCGTGAAATTCACCTCAGAACTACGGGATTCCACTTGTCAATGGGATCACACAGTGTTATCTGCTACCCGACAGAGGTGACCGCCCCGCCTTCACCCTAACCAGGCAGGTTGGTACTCGATTTATCGACCCCGTAAGGATGAAAGGCTGAGTTGGCCTAGTTGGCTGGTTACATACCGAAAAGGTTTACCCGTCCACAGACGGTCACCCATCCGAGTACTAACCGGGTCTGACGTAGCGCAACTACGTTGATCGAAGCCAACGCGTTACCACTAAGCCAAACCGCCAACCGTATGGAACTGTATGGAAGCTCGTTATGATGAGGAAGACTGATGACTGCGTGCGCGTCTTAGTTAATATGATGATCTCTTGGCAATTACCGCCATTACACCTGCCAGCTGGGTCACGTGACGGAGTGGGGCACAATAAACACGTCCGTGATGCCAGGAAAAAGCAGCAGAAGGAATTTGTTAAATGTTTTATTGATCTGGACAATGCGACGATGCGGGGATGCCTTTAACCCTTTGGAGTGCACAGGTAATTATAGTGCCACATCGAATTGTGAAGTTGGTACACTGGCCGTTGATGATGGGCTGTTACGTTCGGTACAACGAAAAGGGGGCTGGGCGGAGCCGGGTCCCAGGGTGCTGCCACCTGGCGAATTTAATGACATAACCCCAGCATGATTGTCACAGACACAATCGTTTATTAAATAAGAGGCTGACATACCGATTGCAACCTCAACAATCAAAGCGTTAATGTAGTTTTTTCAGCACATTAATAAATGTCACAATAAAGATTTCTGTAAATGAAATTAGCATCAAAGAGACGCGTAGTATACGTTCTGGAAGCAGTTTGTGTGGTCTGAGAATGTAGTTTTCTGCAGCTGCGGAGACTGCCAGAAGTAGGTGGTTGAGGATATGACATGGATTATGTATAGGCCTACGATGTTGCTGAAAAGCAGATTGTCGTAAATATCGCAGATTTATCTGCAAACGTTTTTGTTTTTGTTGTCGATCTATTGTGAAGTTGTGAACGTTTCACTAGTGGTTCACGGAGTTGTTGGCGAACAACAAACTCAAAACCCAAGAGCTCCCGTTTCGTCACAAACTCACAACGTGGCCGGCCGCAGCAATTCCTTCAAGCCGCCTTATTTCTATGGCAACGCCTAGCCGTTTCCGTTGTACGATTGTTAGCCACTTCTTTTCAGTCTTCCGTTTTTACGCTGGTTTTCGTCGGTGCTGATTCTAGACATCTGATAGCAAATTGTCTGCTGGCTATTATTCGTTTGTTTTTAGTCATTTTACCAGTAATATTGTATGATTTGTGTGCGGCCTTTGGCGTAATAAACGATGATTGATTAAAGCGCTGCTCGCGATAGCGAGAGGCGCCTTTACGCATCGATGCTGTCCGTCTGTTCGTCCGTTTGTCCGTTTGTCTGTCGCCAAAATCCGTAAACACAAAACGCGATTTTCTCAAAAAACTAAGCAGTTTAGAGCTATGGTCTCTGTATGAAGTCCAACATGGGTTTTTTCAAAGAACCCATTATTGGACCTCTAAAAATTCAAGATGGCGGACGGCCGCCATTTCAGGAATCGTTTTCGGCCATAACTCAGCAGCCGATTGCCCGATTTCAGTGAAATTTTGCGCGGGGAATCAGTTTTTCACATAATTTCGGTAATGAACAGATACCCATGTTCCACATAATGTATTTTTTGTTTTCCTAATGCAGTTTGGGCTTCAGCGAGCGGCGCCTTTCGTATCGTCTCCGATACACTTTTTGCTAGCAGCAACACTCCAAGACGTCAGTAAAATGTTCTTGAATTACCGTTAAAGAAAATCATTTCACGAAGTGTTTGTTAGCGACGTTGCGCCGATTCCATCCAGCGAAGCATCGGAAAACTGTCGCGGCGGCAGGGTTGACATGCCCGGAACCATTTTACCGCAAGCGGCGCCCCCCTCCCCTCCCCCCTCACACCAACCCTAGCATGACCCGTCATGCACCAGCACACTGTCGAGTCTTTCGACGACAAATTTGCCCAGGATCTGAACAGACAAAATCGGCGCCGGCGTTGAGAGTTTAAGACATGAAGCTTAACCAGGGGCGGCGCCACGGTTTTGAAAGTGGGGGGGGGGGCAATTTTGCGAGCGGAGCGAGGATAATGCCCCACACGCCAGGATAATGACGACAGAGCGTTGACGTTAGTGTAAAGGCGTGATAAGAGAAATATGTGATATATGAATTATTCCCAAGTTATGTCCCCCGCCCCCCTTTGCCTCGAAAAGTGGGGGGTCATGACCCCCAGCTCCTATGGGAGCGCCGCCCCTGAGCTTAACGCTGGCTTAAGCTGTTTCCTAACAGAAGATGGTATATGACGTAATAACACACGTGGACTATGTAACGACAACCGTCGTTTGTTGACCGTCATCCGTCGCACCTGCTGCAAAGAATATCAAATGACGTGACCACATTTCTTTATCGCTCCGGTGTACTGTGTAAAGTATCGTGAACGTACAATAATTAGGCCTAAATTACACTTTCCTCTCATCGGCGCATTTAGGCTACCACAGAAACTGAAAGAACTGATTCTGCGTAATAAATAATTAAATCTTTATGAACTTATTTAACACGAGTAATATTGAAATAGTGTTAAATGTTGTCAACAGGAGTTGAGCTCCGATTTACCAAATATCAGTGTTGTTCGCAGTCTTAACAATTTTTAATCATACTTATTTGCGACAATTTGTTGTGCCCCGCCCGTAGAGAACGGGCAACAAGCTTTGCTTTTGTCCGTTTGCCGTCCGTCTGTTTGTCCGTCTGTCCCGTATGTCCGTCCGTCGCGAATAACTCGAGAACCCGAAGGCCTAATGTGCCCAAATTCGGAACGAAGGTTCCCCACCGTGACGATGATGATGCTGATGAGATGAAAAATCTACTACTGTGAATTTTAAGAATCGCAATTACCAGAAATTTCGAAAGAAATTTATATTGTAAGTGAAATGTAGGAATAACATAAAAATAATAATCTAGATATACAATGTCAGCAATGATAACAACACAAAATATATATACATGAAACTAAATAAGAAAGGTCCAAATACACTCAAAGGTGTTCCTACACACTGCCACAGAGAAAAATCTAGAACACCAGCCTTCTCCTCACACAGTCTGTCTACCAACAATAGGATAAACAACAGACTCTCACAAAAGTCTAATCCACTGTCCTAGATAGTGACTGCTAAGACGCTAGATTTGACCGACAGTCAATATCTACTCACAAACTGAGTATCAGAATACTCGTACACCCCGCTCTACTTACTGGATAACACCAGACATAGCTACAACCTACAATTCACGCACAGTGAATTGAACTAGTAACCGCCTACTCTGAGAAAGGTTACTTAACACCAATAGGTCAGGCAATAGCCTACACCCAACGTACGATACAAAGACTTACACAGTGCTCATCATGTCATCATCATCATCATCATTCGACGTCAATGATAACGACAGAGCGATCTGTATAAAATCTCCCTTTTTATACTCCACCAAACCAACTACACGCTTCTGGAACCTCTGGAAACTTCCAATGGATGCCTAAGCTGCCAAATCTACACTACCACACGAGAAAATTCTGGAACCACTAAATTTTATATAAACACAAACAGTCTAAAAGTAGATCAAAATCCCACAAATAGAACAAATCAGTAAGTAATACAATAAATGAGTCATCCACGGAGGCGAACGAACTTCGCACCCACTTTTGATGCGACTGGCATACCAGTTTCAAGGTCAAAAGGTAGGTCAAAGGTCAAGGTCACCAGGCCCATTAATGCTGACACATCGTGTGCCATATCTCCCGAACGGCAAGGCCTATGAACTTCAAACTTAGTATACGAATGGAGGACGACGACCCGCATCAGCCACAGGCGCATGACCTCCAAGGTCAAAGGTCAAGGTCGCAAGGTCACGTGATCAGTTTGAGCCGTCTTGGCCCAATGCTGTACCTGTGTCATTAGCGGCCGGCGGGGTCATACCATATCGGCCGAACCCGGCGGCCACACTTCCCGTTGTTAGTGCAACGCATTTGTAGCATTCCGTCTATTGTGTTTACCTTTCTTCACGCGTATTTATGTTTTTGTGCGTTTTTCTTCCTTACCTATGATTTGCTACTAGTTGTAGAAGACTTGCGTATGTATAGCTTCTGCAGCTGAGGCAATTTGTCATTTACGTGCCAGTGTGGTGGAACGTATGGCTGAGATGACCCAGGGCGACAACGTTGTGGTAATTAATTACATGCCGAGTTCGTGGAATGTACAAGCGGCGAGATGTGCGCTGCGCGACACGTTATCATGCCATCGGCCTTTCTTTGCTCCTGTATAGAAATGCAGTAGTAGCACCTCGATGGCTTCGCCCACTGGCACCTGATAACGGCACGTGGACGAGCGTGGCCTCTACGTCAGGTCGACCACGGGTCCTTGACGTCGGGCTACAGCTGCAGTAAACCATCTCGCCTGGCCGGCCGACGGCGTCAACGGGCGGTAAACGGCGGGAACGCGGCCGAAGCCTTGTCTGACTGGCCGTCGCGCACTGCTCCAGCGTTTGCCGCGGCTAAATTTGCCTCGCAACGGGCGCCCGGCGAGCTCGGCCCTATGGTCGGCGCGCATATACTCGCCATGTAACTTGTGCCAGATCCCGTCGGACAGGGATAATATAGAGACCGCCAATCATCTGACGAATGGCGAGAGCAAGAGTAAGCGAGAAAAGGAAGGAGAAGCGGAACGAGTGCAGCGGATGTGATAGATTTCATAGAAAGACGTGGTATAATGCACTTCGGTTCATTTCTTCGTAATTTAACCTGACGACTCTTTCCAGGGGCGGATCCAGGAATTTGCGTCATGGGGCCTCCCCCTCCCCTTCCGCCTCCCCTTCCCCTTCCTCTTCCCCTCCCCTCCCTCCTTTCCTCTTCCTTCCCTTCTCCTCCCCTTCTTTCCTGCCCTCTCCTATCCCCTCCCCTCCCGTCTTCTCCCCTCCCCTCCAATCCTATCCCTTCCCTTCCCTCCCTTCCTCTCCCCTTAGAAGTAGGCCCCTGTTTTGCGGCTAGGGAGTCTGGGGGGCGCTCTAGTGAATTGTAGGCAAAAAATCGCGCGTGTAGTAGCAATGGTTACAAAAGATACCAGTACGTGATCGATCGCAAAAAAACGCAATACGTTATCGTGTACGTCAGTCACAACATATCATCTATTGTGCAGTGGGACACAACAGTTTCTGTGCTGTTATGGCTAGAAAGACGACGTCCGGCGCAGAGTAAAAGACGCCAAATACAATACATCCGTGGTGCTTCAGGGGGATTTTTTCCAGGTTGTATAAGTGGTTCAAAAACAAAGATATTTTAAATTCGTCATCTCAGCTTCCCACTGTCAACAGCTAGGCCTATACAGCAAGTGTTATACAGTTTGTGATTTTACGTTACATTGAAGTCATTCAAAGTGTCCTGAAGTAAAAACTGCTAAACCGCTGCTCTCGGTTTTGCGGACCGGTAAGCCTAACTGGCGCGGCGTGCAACTATTCAGACGGACGAACCGAAAGATGACTAACGTGCTAAATAATTGCAATTGCTCGCTTTTTCACTTTTCAACCTTTCTCACTCGATTTCACCAGTCATTCGATTGCCATTAGAAGATAACTGCAACAGAACATTTTTGATCTTTTCCATCATTTCCTTTCTTAATTCAAATATTTTACACACAAAAATTGAAAATGTTTTTTAAAAAGCCTTTAAAAGCTATATTTGACGGATTTTATTTTTTTATAAAAAAAACTTTTAAAAACTAAAAACTAGGTATTTTTAAAATCGCGTTTTCCAGCCTTGGATTCTACAGACTTTTGTAACGGCAAAGTTGGGACGTGGGCTTCTAAAGGGGCATGGCCTCCCCTGCTCCCCTCTGTATCCGCCACTGACTCTTTGATGGTCTCGGCCGGAATAAAAGAACTCGGTTCAGTTACGCGTCGTTCGTTTAGCGTTATTGTGCGATGAGAGGCGTCCACTGCGACAAACGTAAGCTCTGTTTTCAGTTTTTACGCTCACTTTTTCAGTTTCTTCTGTCTTCTAGTTACTCGGTCCAGACAGCCTTCCCCTCTTGGCACTGTCGTTTTTGATCCATCTCTGAACTGAGCAGTGAGGCAAGGGCGGCGCTGGGTTTTTGGAGCTAAGGGGTTCCAGTGTTGGAGGGGGTCTGAGGGAAGGAAGTATCCCAGTGGGGTCAAGTAGCAGAGCCCCTCGAGGTCTGGGGTGAAGCCCCCAGAAGCTGAAGAAATATTGCAAATTGTGCACGTTGGTAAAGTATTTCGTGCGTCACACTTGGTGCCAAAACGACGAAACGGTTGCATTACCTGTGATGCTGTATATGGGGAACGGTCACTGTTAAATTTTCTCCTCGGATTTGAGTCGATCTCACGGGTGCCTCTGACCGCGGCTGGGGGTCCGGACCCCTGAACCCCCTATCCAGCCCCGCGCCTGTAGTGAGGGTTCTAACTTCGCTAACCTCCTCGGTACGCCACTGACAAGTAAGCAGGTCGCCAGTTGCAATAGTGTGGTGCACATCACAGCAAAATCAAGTGAATCTCGCCGGCAGGTAAACGAAGGCCGTGGCTGTTGCCGCTAAGCGCGATGAGACGTCGTCCTCCGAGAAACGTTAAACTGAGAGAGGCGTATATGTGTGGATGGATTATGATGGATTATGATAACTGCAACAGCTGGCAGTGACGACTGACTATCACAAAGTGTTCGTAAGTGTTCACACGCTGTCCGCTGCCATCTTTCGTTTCTCTCAACACTGGGATCTACAGTCGAACACGTTTAAACGAAAAACGCTACAATTATTACTACTATAAATTACCTTAACGTTTAAAGCGAAAATTCTGTCCACAGCTGCGGCGTAAGTCGACGCTTTGCTCGCCGTTGTTTTGCTCGAAAATGAAATCTCGTCTCGTATCGTGTATTTCGTGTGTGCATTTCTTGACGTTATTTCACTCAGGCCTATTTTTGCGTATATAGGCCAAAAAGATGGCAAACAAAGTTGTGTATAAAAATATCGAGTTGCTGTGGTAAATGCATCTGCTGTTGCACGTCCTGCGCTGTTGTATGAGGACATTGTTGTACGCGCACCAGTCAGATCCTAGCAAGATGCCGTTGTGAAATATTTGGCAGACAGAACTACGGTGTGTCTCAAAAAACCGGACCGCTACAATTAATATGACATAACTTCATCAATTCACACAATTCACTAACTATTTTTGGCACAGACAGACCTTATTCAATTCTCCATTGACTACTCTACAAGTTTTTTTCAGCTGGCTTAGAACCAGCTGTGTAGTTTCCATAACAACAGTAGCGATTGGATTGGACACACCTGAACAGCGGATTTCTGAGCCGACTGCGAACAACGTATCATCGGCAGCGCAATAGACGAACGAGTGACAAAACGATTCTACTCCTGTGTCAATGCCGAACGACAGCGTTAGAACACGTGTTGTAACTGTTGATACCGCAAAACATTTTATTATTCCGATAGAAACACTGTTTATTTGAAAGATTTTCCTTTTCTGTTCATAAGGCAGCATAAACTGTGGAATGGCGCGCAGTTAAGGATTGCTACGGTAACTTGGTTCAGCTGGTACTTTGCTGCAAGCACAACTGTTTTCTAACGTCGTGGTTTAATTAAGAATATCGAACACATGTTATCCCTGAAATTTTTATTTAAATTAAAAAGTTTTGATTGCGTTATGTCAAAATATTGTACGGTCCGGCTTTTTGAGACACAGACCGTCAAGTCGCTACTGCTGCTATCGAAACCACGCAGCTGGTTCTAAGCCAATTTAAAAACCTTTTAACTCCGTGAATTGAGAATTGAATAAGGTCTCTCAGCGGCAAAAAATAATTAGTGAATGTTGCGAATTGGTGAAGTTATGTCATATTAATCGTAGCGGTTTGGTTTTTTGAGATACAATGTACATACAGCCTTCCCGATAGCAGGCTGATCTTGGCCTATTGCGTATGTAATTGCGTATGTGGCTGGTAAGCTGGAAGCTGGTACCCGGTACCGCTGCTAATCTCGCTGATATCGTTGCGCGTCAGGGAATAATCTGTATTTACCTTCCTTCGTTCGATGGATTACAAAATGTATGGCAAGCGGAATTGACATTTATTCACAATTACTGATATGAGCAATTCGAATTAGTGATATCACTAATTCGAATTGCTCATATCAGTAATTGTGAATAAAATGTCAATTCCGCTTCAATGCCATACGAGTGATTTTGGCGGTTGTTCGTGCCGAAAAAAAACGGAAGTCCACCGAAAGTTCACGACGTCTATCAAACTCCACCGAAATCTAGTGGACAGCGAATAATAATAATATAATAATTAAGAACTTATAGCGATGAAACCATCTGCGACGTGGCACAAAATGAACCAACAAAATAAATTAACGTTGTCTGCGTCAAATAATGTAATTTATCAAACACATCGCGAGAAAACGTCACCAACAAAGAAGGACAAACATAGTCGTCAATGCAATTTTTGTCGCACGATGCTATGCAAGCGCGACCTATGTCGTCATGCGGTGTCCGTCCGTCTGTCTGTCTGTCTGTCTGCCTGTCTGTCACGTTTGTGAATTCTGTCAAAACGAATAAACATATCTTCAATTTTTTTTCACCACCGGCCGGCCAGCGGGTAGCCAAACCATTCTAGTTTTTCCACGCCAAACGGGATTGTACTATTCCGACGGGAACCCCTAACGGGGGCGTCGAATGCAGGTGGGGTAAGCAGAAATCGCGATTCTGAGCCCTTGTCTGGCTTCACGCTGCGTGCCGTCAACGCTGCGACCGGCCATGGCAGGTGGTATCAACACGACGCAGCCTGACCACGGTCCCGCAAGTTGTGACACTTATCGCTGGTATGCAGTAAGCGACGGAGTTTGTTGATAGCGGGAGACGACGACAAAATGTTTATGACAAGAAGTCTCCACGTTACGCCAAAGACAACTGAACAGCATTTAATTGCACGCAGTGACAAATCTATAGCCTACTAAACTAACAATAAAAGACTCTACTCGACGTTTTGTACTATTAAAGCTAACGACCGATAGACACGAAGCATCGCGCGGCCTCTTTGCGACAGCATGGCTACTTGTTATACCCTTCAAAAACAGATCATTAAAAAATAAACGTCATGCAATAAGTATATTAACATTCGAATAAGATCAAACTTACTTCCGACGAAGATTGTAGCCATCGTGAGTGGCCTGAATACTGTGTAGTCTGCGTATGTGTTGAATAAACTGCAAATACCTTATTATGCCCCCGAAAGGGGGCAATAAGCGTTGCTTTTGTCCGTCCGTCTGTCTGTCCGTCCGTTGCGTACATAGCGAATAATTCGAGAACCGAAAGGCCTAGCCTAGCGTGCCCAAATTTGGAAGGAAGGTTGTCCACCTTAGATGTGACTCGCATACCAGTTTCAAGGTCAAACGGTCAAAGGTCAGGGTTAGAGGCGGGCGGGGGCATACCGTGTCGGCCGAACCCGGCGGCCACACTGCTTGTTTATGGTCCTGGCAGGCTGGCTATGGATTAAGGGCGGACAAAATGTTCCGCGTTATGTATAGCATTAGCAAATACTACCCACGGCCTTATATGACGCATATCAGAAATCGCCAACCCCTCTCCCCGGCTTGTTTGTGAGTTTGCTTTATGTCATATTTGGACGACTGCAATCCAATGTTAGCGTTATCGCGTGTAATAAAATTATTGCCTAGCAAGAGTAACAGCTGGCGGCCTGCGTCAGTGAACACCTGTGAATACCTGCGTATGTTGTTGTTGATAGTCCGGCGCCGCTCTAGATGATGATGATGATGCTGCTGCTGCTGCTGCTGATGCTGACGCAACTGTTGCCCTGTTACTGTAGGCCTACATCAGATCGCCGTGAAGCACGGCTAGTATATAAACGTTGCTGAAACTCGATCCTATTTATCTCTAATTCTCTTCCTTGTTTTACAGGTCCGATAACGGCCCGCGGATAATAATAATAATGATAATAATAACGGATTCGTATAGCGCCTGTAGGTCCGAAGATACAGAGACGCTCCGGGGGCGATAAATACAGGTGCGGTATAAAAATTTTGCGATTTTCGACCAATAAGTCACTCTCGCAAATGATATAAGATAATGCAATAGTTACTATGGAAGGCGAATGGGAAACCGCACCCAAGCTTTCGAATGGTACCAGTTTCAATGACCTTGAGTGATCTTTAACCCATATTTCAAGGTCACGGGATTACTATCGATGCCATTGGCGTATTGTGTGCGCAGGTGACGCGCGATCTGTTTGCGATAGCTAAGTTCTTGTTAAAATTAATGAAATTTGCTAATCAGGAGATTAATTATTTTCATAGAATCGATGTTGATTTATATCAGCAGTATGCTGGTAAGATTAAATCGTCCAAGATTAAATTAAATAAAAGCCCGGGATTTGACAGCGTCTCAACTGAGCACTTTAATTGCTTTACGGAGATGAGCTATATGTTCATTTGTGTTTGCTTTTTAATACAATGCTTCATTTTGGCAATGGTTTATTTGTTCCCTTATTAAACAAGAGGTCAAAGTAATTTGACAAAAAGCGCCTCACGGGGGCCCATTCCCCGGTTAGGGGTCACCCCAGGGGGTCGAAAGTTGTACCATTGAATTCCTGGGGTAGGGTTTCCTATTAGTGTTCCATAGTAACTATAGGCCTAGGATGCACCGTTTGGCCACAGTGCACGCGCGTGACCACCAACCAACCAACCAACCAACCAACGACCTACGACCAACGACACAGCCTATCTCAATAAGCGCCTCTTTTACTAACGTAAAGTGAGGCGCTTAAAAATAAACATGATGATTCGTTCTCACTGTGTTTCAAAAACCTCACCTATTTAGTGCAGCTACTTTACCTTGGGAAACTGTCGAGACCTAAATATCATGAATTTTGCGTTAAATTGCTGATTTTCCCAATGCTGCAATACTAGGATATTAACTGCAAAACTATCGCCATATTATTTTACTTACTTATTATTCAACTTACGGTTTATAATAGAACAATAACTAGATTTATTGCAGACGATAACGTTTTTATCAGCGAGTGAGACGGGAGATACGATTGGCTTCAGACAACAGCTGAGCACGACGTCGTTTGAAGCATTTGAGCTGAAGATCACGGTGAATTATCCTGTGCACACTTGAACAGAGAATGGCAGTTTCATGTGAAATCTCACGAGCTGATCGATGCCTCTTTGGCTTGTCCTCCTGACTGAGCACAATGTCCTCGACCGCTATGTGACGAACGCGGTCTACCGCTGCCTGGTTGCGAGACAACTGTATACCCGTCTTGCGGATACTCTTCAGCGGACTGTTGATGGTTCCGAGTTTCCAACCCTTGTCGGGCAATTCACTCAACAGTCTCCGTGCACCATATAGCTTTGATAGATAGAGATTATTTAATCAGATAAGCATCTTCCTGTGAAATTTTTACGATTTTGTTTAATTTTTACTGATAAAGTATAGATCACGAAATAGGTGAGGTGGGAAAATAAAAAAAACCTGTGGATGGCTTATACTTTTGGTAATAAGTGTGCCACAAATTGTTGTAAACGGACAATTCTGGTTCAACTTATCGTTGAAAACGTAGTCACATGTTTTTTTTGTATACACAGTGTAGATCGGATATGTATAGGGGTATCACACTTTCACCGACTATTGCTAAGCTGTTTGCAGTATACTGATGGAATTATACGGTGACCAGCTTTGCTATAACCCTACTCAATATGGGACGACGTACGGCTAACGAAAACGTCGGTTGACAGACGGCGGAGAAAGTGCGTTGATAAAAAGTAAATAAAACATCGCTAAAACATAATAGTCTTCGCTGTTGCTATATACATGTAGCTAGAGCGGCGACCATAGCACGTGCTGCGAAACATATCAAACCTCGCTCCACGCCCCATTGCATGGTGCTGCCACCTGGTGATTCACAATCACAACGATAGCTGTAACCGATTTTCTCGTACTGGTGCAATATACACCGTGTGCGGAAAAAAACAGACCTACAGTACATTGGGCATAAGTGACAAATTCAAATATCTTGTTGTAATTTCTTGCAAGGAATATCATCACAGTCTGAACGGTAGTTCAGACAGTGTTAACGGCGACCTTCAATTCCTATGGGAATAGGCAAATTTCAACCCCCTACAAAATCAGTACCCCTGAACCAATCGAAAAAAAATTC
>Ga0209149_1001202_pt1 | contig 12694 bp, 6 predicted proteins | sample WorMetTyACAVOLI2_FD_187423 | JGI IMG/M metagenome (GOLD analysis project Ga0209149, IMG submission 187423) | Marine gutless worms symbiont microbial communities from Max Planck institute for Marine Microbiology, Germany - Olavius algarvensis... ... | reverse complement strand
AAGCAATGAAGGTGCACTCTGCGTCGATGACGACAAACTGTTCCAGACGCGAGGACCGGCGACACAGAATGCACGGTCGCCTATGGTGGTCCGTCGCGCCCTCGGGATGTCCAGTCTGGCCGAGGCTGAGGATCGCAGCCTTCTGCGTGACTCCAAGGCCGCCACCGGCTGCAGCTGGTCAGCAAGGTATGGCGGAGCAGTACCATGGAGACAACGGAAAACGAGCACCGTTAATAGGCATGTCCAGTACCTATCGCATGTCGCTGTGGTTAGAGTCCCCGAAAGTAATAGATAGCCGAGGATTCAGGCACAGAGGCTCTTTGTCCATGTATGACTTGACTTGACTGACTAACCGTGAAATAATACAGTTCTTCCTCTAACACCGTGTCTAAGCTGCCATGAAACGTGAAATCTTGTGAAATTCACAGTGCTGTCGTCCAAGCCCCCTCTACCTTCTTCGGTACTTCGGTGGAGTATCCATTATCCAGCTATGGGCGTGGCCCATTACTGCTGGAGTGTTGTGGTCCTGCTCATTGAGATGATGTCGAGACAGTGAGGTGCTGGAGACATGCACAGAATGATTCAACCGACAGTTTGGCTCGTAGTGAGAACAGCAGCGAATTCCAGTCGACAGTGGTGCACGGTAAGAAGGAGTAATTATAGTAGTCGGTTCGAGGAGTGAGAGGAGTGAATGTCAGTGGGTCTTACGACCTGGTTTGATGAGAGCAGGGACGCAGTTGACCAACTGGAACTGGAGACAGGTTGTTGACGGCTTTGTAGAATGCTACTAAGCGACTACTTCTTCGGCAAACTGACAGAGGTGACCATTCAAGCTGATTGAGAAGACTGGTGACTGAGGTGGTGCGCAGTAGTCGTTCTTTACAAACGAGCAGCTCGATGCTGAACACGCTGAAGTTGATGTATGTCTTTGGCTAAATGTGGGTCTCATGCTGCAGATGAGAATTCCAAAAGAGGTCTTACTACGGTGGTGTACTGTAGGTACGACGATATGGTGGCGGGCTGTAAACAATCAAAATGTAATCAAGATGTCCGATGGACATCAAAACGTTGTCATTAGGTACCATCTTCAGTTGTGTAGAGTAAAAAGTTTTTACACTACCTGCATGTAACAAAATTAAGGATTCTTGATGCTTTTGCAGATATATTGGAAGTGTGAAGTGTAGTTGGCATCAATGTGTATAAACATGCATACATGGCCTATGCCCTCCACCAGTCTTAAAAGTGCTCCAAAAAAACTAGGTGACACTCCCTTCTTCACTTCTTTTACCTGGTCCATAATCCATTACCCCTTGCAGATGTGTCAGGCGAGAGGTTGATCCTCGGAAAATTTTTGTAGGCTATTTTAAATGGCCATATTTGAGTTTTAGCACATTTCTGGTTACATAACTTTATTTGATATGTTTCACAGGAAGAAGTATCAAAATTGTAGGTTTCACAATTCACATAAACTGTAGCCAAGCCTAAGTCCTTTTAAGCAACTAGATGGGCATTTTGCAGTCAGGCTCAGGCGCTCAGCTGGTATGCACACGTCACCATGTGGTATGCTCATAGCCTTATACGACGAGCTGGTACACTAACAGCATCACCTGGTACCGTGTACCCACTAGTGCCGACTCACTTTTACCACTGCCCTCTACCCTTCACCAATGTCAGTGTCCACTGTAAGTGGTGGAGGGGAGACAGTCAGTGCATGCACAGCCAGTTTACAATTGATAAGATCGACAATGCAGACAGTATAGACACCAGTAACTACGATGATTGTGCCATCACCAATGACCTTGATAGACCTTCAAGGACATGTAAGCTATTTCTGTCTGAAAATAACTGTAGCCTACTTTGCAGTCTCTGATAGAAAGTCCAGGTGATTGAACAAAGGATGACATTGCCGATGACCTTGAGTGGTCTTTGAAGGTTATTTCAGGTACTATAAATGGTTTCATTGTTTGTATCTCAAAAATACAGAGTATATAATGTATGAAGTCGATTACAGTGGTTGGATGTCATATATGAGAAATTATGTACTGTCACATCTGCCAAAATATATAATGGAGCTAATGTTGCACAATTACGATTCACAAATGTGATCTGTTTTGTTTTGACCTCGTAAGTGAAATAAAAATATATTTACAAATTAGTCTTTGGTCCACGGGCACCACCATTGTGCAGTGGTGACATCTACCGGGCAAAATTGTTCTGGTGATTTGTGATGTCACACATGATTTTATATGTATGAAGAAACATCAATTGAAAAATTACTTTAACGATCAATTTTTTCTGGGCACCCAACTCATGCAAAACTACATTCACTTTATCATATAATAAGCTTATTTTCGTACTTGTCAGGTTTTCTGTCTTTCCGAGAAATTAGGATTCCACCATCAGACTAAAAACCTAGTTGGTGTAGCTGAAGCATTCAATTGCTCATCTGCTGATTCACAGTTGAACGCCAAGCATTCATTCGCTCGCGCCAAAAGTTTCCGGTTTCATGTTGAGTCGTTTCGTGTTTAAATGAAACATTTAAAAAAATTTTATTTATCTCTACAGTACATATCATTTGGAGTGTTAGTCAGTTTCTTACGGCTGTTGGATGACTTCGTTTCAGTTTATTTGGTTTATATTAAGTGCATTACAGGCTCGCTTATAAACCAAGTTCTGTATGATCGGAACTCGGCTCATAGTATATGTTATCACTACCACTTGTGACATCACACGATCATTTTGCTGCTAGATGGCAGCAGTATGGTCAGTTAACTGTTATAGTGAATTTTCGTTCATTTTCTGTTATCTGTTCTGTAAGCAAGCTGTGTCGTGCAGTATTATTATTGTAATGCGTCTGCCTTTCAACTGATGCAGTGATTGTGTACGCAGCGCATTAGAGGTTTTTATATGACGATGCATTAAAAATTGACATTATCTATCTGTCTTAGTGGATAAATATTATATCCATTCTTCTTCTCGTGTCATGTCATGTCATAAACCATAACTGGACAGCATCCATTTAACAGTACTGATGGCTGTACTTGTACTTGATGTGTTAATCACTAGTAACTCTAATACTTTCAGTGTCTGATGCTGTATGGCAGCACTATGGCCACAGTTTTCACCACAGCATGGTTATGACTCTGACACATCACCATGTGTCAGAGTCATAGCCATGCTGTGGTATCACAGCATACATGCGTAGTCATGCCAAGATGACGGGAATGGATGATTGCTGGTTTAGTGTATACTAGTGAACCTGTTATTTCACAGTTCAGTTGAGTAGTCATTTTTTTGGCTGCCAGTTTAGTGTAGTGGTAACACGTTGGACTTGATCAACGTAGTTACTCTATGCTAGGCCCGGTTAGTGCCTGGATGGGTGACCATCCTTGGACGGGTAAACCACCTCGGCGCAGAACCAGGCACCCAGGCCTATACAAATCCACATCCGCATTTACTTTGCAAAGCCACTGCATTGCATTTAATAGATCTATCTGCTCACTAAGGTTTGGTCCAATACTTGATAACAACACCAGACTGAAGAAGTGAGATGGGTCGTAATCATTACTGCCTATTAGAGCATGGTATTCGTTATTTCCTTATCAGTTTCTTATTACTGGCACTCCTGCCCCCTCTACCGGTAAATTTTAAGTCGTGGTTAGGTGACACACCCGTGAATACTACACTGACAATCTGTTGCATGCTTAGTTAATTTTGCATTGGACACTGGGACAGTAGAACATTTCTCACAGAACAGAGCTGTTGTGTGTGGTTGTCTACTGTACATAGGTCATAAGCCCAGTTTCCTAAGTACTGGGTTTATTGTGGGTGTTTGTTATTTCTTGTAATTGTGACTAACCTCGTGACCTGAGCTAATGTAAATTTGTCTGTGTTTCTGTAAATATCTAGGAATTTTAATTTTTGCCGGACACACACTTTTGTGCTGCTTATACATAAAGAATTTCTGCAGACTACTCACAGGTTGCTTGTTGTAACTGCACAAAAACATCAGAGATCTTTCAGTATGTCTTCTCTCTGTGGTGAGTGGAATGTTGTCTTTCTTAGTACCTCTGCCAAGTACATGCGTGCGGAAAACTGAAAATTGGTTCATTCGGTTTTAGAAAGCTGAACCATCCAAAAATTTGACATCTGTTTAAACTGCGTGCAGTCTGCAATGCAGATTAAAAGTGACACAGTAACTATACTTGCATTCAGTGTGCAGCTAAACAACATTTAAAATACACTACCGTACGAAAACAGAGATTTTAGAATGCAATTACATTACTTAGCTGTTGTCATTGTTGAACCGAAACTGAACTGAAATTTTAAAAAATCTCTTCCGCACATCCTACTGCCAAGGAGATAATATTTCTGCCATGGTTTGCTGGTTGGTTTATCTGTTTGTCAGAAGGATCACTGTAAAGTTATATGTGAATTTTTGTGAAATTTTTGGAAGAGATGGGCCTTGGGCCAAGGAATAAATCAGATTTTGGCTTGATCTTGTTCCAGATCCAAGAATATTTTTCATTTTGTCTAACATAATTTCAAAGCAGTCACCGTTACCAGTAGGTGCTTATTCTCATGTAATTGTAAGATGGTGCCACTGACCTGTATTAAGTAGTGCATTGCAGCTAGCATAAAGCCAACTGTTAACCAGTAGGTGCAAGGTATGGTCAGCTTTGGTGCAGGTTTGCACTCTTTTGAGTGTTTTCTAGTTAACATATATCACGACAGTTTACTTCATTATTTCATGCAGAAATTAGTTTACATTATGTATCGTACCAGCGTGCTTGAAATTATTGACTGATGGTAGCGACAAAATTCTTTAAGTTCAAATTTTGTCAGGTAAAATGAAAAATGAATTAAGAGTTTGTTTACTACTGCACTATTTGATCTAGTTTACTATAGGAGTCTGCTACGAAGAGGTAGTTTGTTGATGTAGATCTTGATGAACATCATTTATTCATTCTAGAAAACATGCTGAATTTCATTCATGGCAGTATGAATTCACTTTTAAAATATTTATAATGGAATATGAGGTTAATTTAACTTGACTAGGCTGACTTGAAAACTGTAGGGCTTATTTCTTAAGAGACTTTGGTCTTAGTCCTGGTTGAATAATTTTTTCAAGTAACCTCGAAAGTTCAGTTTTTTTGCAGATTAGATAAGAATGAGACTAGAGATAAGACCAAAGAATAGGTCTAATCCTGAAGTTGATTAGAATAATTAAGTCTAATTGGCAACAGTATAATGTAACAAAATATCTCAAATCAATTTAATGTGATATCAATTTTATATGAGCCGACTTGAAAAGATAACTCTGATCTTTCTCAAGTCGTCCATGACATCAACACGATGTCTGTGTAGTACAATGTGGACATGTTGTGCATGTGTTTTTTACATTGTTACTATAAAACTGGTTTGGAACTCATGATTGGTGCAGATAAAGCTGGTAGCAGGAGAACACAGCCAACATGGCAGCCGCCGTCTGGTTCTGTAGATGTTGGTCTACAAATATTTAACAGTTTGACAAGGAAAAAGGTTGGTAAATGAGCTATATGGTGTTTATAGAATATCATATTCCTGTAATGTTGTGTAAACCTTTTGACATGAATTTTTAATTTGAGAACTTTAACATTTTGCTATTGTGTGCTTATATGTTACTACGTCTGACCACTGATACTCTGTGAGAACAGAACCATCTGTATTGCGGCACTGCAGTTGTGGAATAAATATGAAATCTTTATCTTAATAGCAACATCTAAGTGTTAAAAAAATCCATGATGTCTGTGACAGGGTGCGGTAAGTTGTGTAATAAGCTTATGAGTGGTCATGACTTCTGTTAATTGGTGACTGTTCAGTATATGATGTCTTTGGTTATTTAAAGAAAGGGTGTCTTTTTATTTATTTGTCAGACTTTTCATTGTAATTAAATTGATGATTTAATCGTAAAACTATGCTGTGTTAAAACTTCCTTACATTTTGTTGGATGTGAGATCCTTCAAAAAAGATTTGCAGTTATTTTATTTCTTTGTACTGGTCACTTGCTATGTTATTTGACTGCGGCAAGGTGTAGTGAAAAGTGTATGTGTCTTATGTGTTACAACCTGTTTCTAGGAACCGTTCATTCCACAATACGGACGCAAAGTTCTGTGGTACAGTTGTGGTCCAACTGTGTACGATGATGCTCACATGGGTCATGCCAGGTGATTAAAAATACTACTGCTAAATATACTATGCGAATCTCGGTCACTTCCCAGTTCCCACTTTATAATGTCATCTCAAGACTCACTTTTCCAGTTAGTTTATCCTACCCCTAGTCCTCGAATGCACCCTGATTCTTTACTAGACTTTTGCGCTATATAAATCATACATACTTACTTACTTACTTAGTTCAGGCTTTAAAGTGATTAATTATTTAATTGTATTGATCATTGTGTGCGTTCAGACATTTGTCAATAATGTTGCAATTTGTTTCGGAATTTTTTGGTGATTGCATCCCCAGGATAATGATTGTGTTATGGCAGCTTCTGCAAGATCAAGCAACGTATGATATCTTAACTTCCTAATTGCTATTTTGCACTATCAGCACTCAAGTAATTTGTTACTTTTATTGGGAGTCAACATAGTTGTTATACTTGGTGTCTGTTATGTTTACATTTGATTACTGTCACACTGTGGATTAGAACTGTAACTATTTAATTCATTTTTCATTCCTTCATTTTGCCTGAACAACCATGTAGTTAGCATTACAAGTTCCGGTGTGTTATGATATTAAACATTTTACTCTAAATGTTTTCTATTTTTTTGCCCATACTGCTTTGGCACTTTTGTCTAGGCATCAAGAAGGGTAACAGGTGTTCAAGAAATACTGCTTCACCAATTTTAATTCTTAATTGAGCTGCAGACAGCTGTAATTTATTATAATACTGCTGCAGAAAAATGGCTGGGATGTCCTTTGATGTTGTGGTTAATTTCGTTACATGCAGATCATACATTTCCTTTGACATACTGCGACGAGTGTTCAAAGATTACTTTAACTTTGACGTGCTCTATGCAATGAACATCACCGACATTGATGACAAGGTGACGGCTTTCAGCTTTTCAGTTGTACATGAATTTAGCAAATAATTTCATTACGATATTGGTAACATTTTGTACAGTAGCAGGAACTATCATTTACTTGATGATAATTTAAAATCTGCGGTACACGTTGAACCCAAACGGATGAACCAAGTTTGTGAGAGTCATAAGCATAAATGTTAAAAATGTGATTCACATTTATTTCATTACAGTGACATTGTGTTCAGTGACGCATGCTTTCAAGTATTTTTTTCCCGCCCCAGTTATTACTGGCAGGCTTGTACTGCTTTTGGGTGCGACATGTGGTTCTGTATGTTCTTGGTTCTGTCCGTCCATCCTCAAAATTGTCCAGTTTACTTTAAGTTAAGGTGAAAATGTTCCACAGCTGCCCCTCTAGTGCCCTTTTCGACCTTGAAAGGTCAAAGATTAAGGCAAAGGACGTGAAAATGCCTAAATTGTTTGTGGTCATAACTCTGCAGCAAATAGTCTGATTTACTTCAACTGAAGACAATGATGTTGCAATTCTGGGAGCATGTGCTTGCAGTACCTCACACTGCTGATTTTATTGTTATGATTTATGTTCACTGCACTAAAGCTAAGTGGAATTATAACTTTATGTACAGTATAGATTATAGTTAATGAGTTAGTAACTGTAGCTGATTGTTTGCATCGTTTGTGGTCACTTGTTTTAGATCATCAAGCGGGCAAGGCAGAGACACCTTCTGGCTCAGTATATACAGCAGAAACATCCACTGAATAAAGTTGTCAGTGATGCTGCTGAAGCTGCTGCAGTAAATATGTACTTTTAGTCTTTGCTGGTGACCTCAATGTTGTGGTTTTTGCCGTGCGATGCTATGCATAAGCACGGCCTATGCTGTCATGCAGTGTCTGTCTGTTTGTCCGTCACGTTTGTAGACCCTGTTGAAACGAATAAATGTATCTTCAAAATACTTTTCACTGTTGGGTAGCCACACCATTCTAGTTTTTTCATAGCAAACGTGATGGCAGTATGCCGACAGGGACCGTCCTAGTGGGGGCGTCGAATGCAAGTGGGGTAGGTAAAAATTGTGATTCTCGACGAATATCTGGCTATCTGATCGATGACTGGTGGAGTGCGAACAACAGCTGTGATGGTCCACCGTGCATTTTACTGCACAGACCACCATGCACCAGTGAATCTTTGTTTATCGCAACCAGCGTGGACGACCATGATGAAGAGAAGAGAAAAGAACAGAACTTATTTGTGCGCAGCAATAAATCTGAAGCGAAAGTAACTAATAACAGAAGATTGCACTCAACGTATTATACTATTAAAGCTAACTACTGACAGACATGAAGCATTGCGCGGCCTATCTGCGACAGCAGGGCTACTTGTATTGGATTAGTTGTATATTATATTCACATAATGTACTGATGATTTGAGCTGCAGAATGAACAGTGTTAGTAATTACGCTTTCAATAATCACATCCATTGCATAAATAATTGCTTAAAGTGTACTCGGCAAATTGTTCTTTTTAATTATTTTTTTGGTTAGATGCATTTGTAACCCACATCAGTATCATGATATATACGACATAATTATTGGTTTGCCAGACGCCAGATACAGTATGCAATACTTGCCAACGTCAGTCAGTCTGTTGTCTGTTCGTCTGTCCCATGGTTGTATCTCGAAGACTAAGCAAGATAGATCCATAGTTACTATGCACCACTATAGAAGTTGGCACTACTTATTCTTGTGCTCCATTGATATACCCCGTTAGATGCTGTCAAGGGAGATAGTTCGGTTTCAATTAGTGATATGTTCAAATATTGATGTGGCCTCTTATTTGACTTTGGCATCAAACCACAGCAGTTACCAACAAAGCTCGACCTTTGTCACACCGCAGGTGTTGTGAACTGAGTGCAACCATCGGAACCTGTTGTTAACAGTTGTCGGTTGCACTGACAGCACCTGTAGTATGATGCCAAAGTCTGAGGCAGGCCAGGTATTCTTGTTAATGTAAGCAGGCACTGCGGATGTTCAGTTTACACATCACTGTTATGTATTGAGCAGTTTTTGTCTGTTTGCTTATGTCTCTGTGTGAACTGTTCAACTGTGAGCCTTATTCGTGACAGGAGCTTTATCTGCAGTTTGCTGTTGAAAGTTGACAACAGTGTTTGCGAGCTCTTGCAGCACGATGTTGTCGTAATCTGTATATAATTTGGTTATTTCTTTCAGCTCCTGAATGCTAAATTAGATCGTGAAACAGATACAGACAAAAAGGACATGCTGACCAGGATGAAAACAAAAATGGACACGTCGCTCAGTAATGCAAAGTCAGTGATTGACAGCCATGGTGATGGAGTACACCAGGATGCTGTGCGAACGGTCTGATCTTTGTATTTTTACTGCTTAGATTATTTTCATGTTATCTATTATTATGCCCCCGACCATAGGGAAGGGGGCAATAAGCGTTGCTTTTGTTTGTCCATCTTTTGTCTGTCTGTCCGTCGTGTACATAGCGAATAATGCCAGAACGCAAAGGTAGCATGTCCAAATTTGGAAGGAAGGTTCCCCACCTTAGATGCAACTCGAATGCTAGTTTCAAGGTCAAACGGTTAAAGGTCAGGATTGGAGGTGGTCGGGGGCATACCATGTCGGCTGAACCCGGCGGCCACACTACTTTGAATGGGGAGCATCATCAACAGTGCATTGCAGAATTTTATTGTACATATTGTATTGTATTGTTAACATTTTATACCATTATCACTGTATTGTAGTATAATTAAGAAGTTTTATGTTATTTATTTGCCATTTCAGGAGCTGTTGGACGCAGCAAGTGATGTTATGTCGGATTGGTTGGACAAATATCATGGCGCTGAAGTCACAGACAATAAGATTTTTGACGATTTGCCGAAATTGTATGAAGATAAATTTCATCAAGACATGGCTGCCCTCAATGTACAGTGTTTATTTTCATCATTTATTTTGAATATATACATTGTACTGTTAAGTTTGCTGTGTATTTATAGGAACTGCTTGGTTCATTTGGCTTTACATGGAAAATTGTCGTAATTAATTAAGTTTTAAAGAAAAAAGGTAAAGGAAGTGGATTTATATAGCGCCTTTATTGTAGTACCTCACACTCAAGGCGCTCAGGTACGTGTTACCTGCAAATTACACCGTAACTGCCTCTACCTTGTAAGCATTCACCAGATGGCGCATCCCCAGACTGAGGTTACGGACATCTAATTGCAGCCTACTACTCATTTATTTACCCCAAAAGGATGAAAAGTTGAGTCAGCCTGGTTGGCTGACCTACAGCGGACGGTTTACCCACATAAGTGGTCACCCGTCGGCCGCCGGTCGAGCGCAAGACAGCGAAAGTTCGCCTGTCGAAGTTTTGTATGTGGGATCAGTCATTGAACATTTGTGTGTAACTGATATCAGTCTGGTTTACACAGTTGTTTAATATCCACTTTTTATGCAGTTGAAAAACAAGCGTTGATGGAATAGAGTAATGTGTTGTACAGTGATGTTGTTTTGGGTATCTTCAGGTGTTACCACCAGATGTATTGACAAGAGTTAGCGAGTATGTTCCAGAAATTGTTGAGTTTGTGCAGCAGATTATTGCAAAGGGATTTGGGTAAGATGATCTTTGTTTAATAATGACATATGCAGTTTTGACGAACAGATTATTCATTCTGTCTTTTTTGTTGTATTTTTGTATAATCTGTAATTTTTATACACAGTATTAATGCAACTATGCAGAGCGTATGGTACTATGAGTGCAGTGTCTGTGTGTCTGTCCGTCTGTCCATCACAGGGTCGTAATACATTGAAACTAATGATGAAAGGGTCTTCGGTTTTCACCACTGGGTTGCCTAGATACTCTAGTTTTTTGAGACCAAATTTTGTATGGTAGTTTGCAGGGAACAACCCTTGCAAGAGCTGTAAACAAAACTGGGGTGGGTAAAAACTGCCAGGTCAAAGGTCAGGATCACTGGGAGGTGAAATAGGTGAACTCTGAACATGATTATTCAAAAACGGATTAACCTGTTTTGCTGCAAATTGTCACAAGCGGTCCGTGGGGCTACTCTGGCATGAAGTGGTCACCTTTGATGGTCAGGAGGCTGAAGTCAGATTTGGAGGCCTGGTGGAGGCATCACTCCTGACTGACACCCTTCGGTCAAATGGGTTTTCTACTTTATCACTAGTCTTGTGTTAATGGTGAATTATGAAGGCATTTTTCTGAATTATTTGAGACAAACATGTGGAATTGTAAGATAAGACAGTTTTTTTCCAGTTTATTTGCACGCATATTTTTGGATTCTTGGTAGTACAGCACTGGCAGTAGCAGCAGTACTGGAAAGGTTTTTATATTTTCATAATATTGATTCAGTTATCTATATTGTATAGGATACAGCTATTGAAAACCATGTCAGCTGTATAGTACACTTACTTTTGCTAAGGTAAAAAGTTGTAACTATTGACATTGTCCAGTATCACAAGTTTGCATGTATAAAGCAGTGGCTTAATGCTGTAATGGACACACATTTCGTTGCAAGTAACTTGACTGTGTGTTGTATGACGATGCAGCTATGAGGCAAATGGGTCTGTATACTTTGACACAGTCCGCTTTAGTCAGACTGATGGTCATTACTATGCGAAGCTTGTTCCCGAGGCTGTTGGCGATGCTAAGGTGTTGGAGGAGGGTGAAGGTGATTGTTGTTACAACTCCTGTTACACATATAAATGTTGCTAGTCAGCTGTGTGCTCTGAATTTGCATCGTAATGTGTCGAACACTGTTTTATTAATATCATTTTATGTAGTCATTTTTTGGGATAGTATTCAAATTATATTTGTATGTGGTGATTTTTGTACGGCATTCATTTAAATATTATTTTACGCTGTATTGTGCCGTATCATATTTTTTAAATGTTTGCATTTGTTAGGTGACCTCAGTGTTTCTGAAGATAGGCTGAGTGAAAAACGAAATGCAAACGACTTTGCTCTGTGGAAATTGTCAAAACCAGGAGAACCGTCGTGGGATTCACTATGGGGAAAGGCAAGATCTGTGTAGCATGTTTAAGTTAAGCATAAATTTTAAGTTACATGAATGACATTATGTACATTTTGTACATTTTTATGTGGTCATAACTTCTGAGGCTGTAGGCAAAAGTATGTGAACAGCTTTCCCTAAATTGTAACATCGTATGTGTGTGTTGGTCAGGATTTGACCTCTCGATCACCGGTTGATGTCTTAACCATTGTCCCAAAATGCCTATTTGGGTAATATAGGTCACAAAAATTGTGACAATGGTCGGACATGATGTGGTGGTTGATGCAGTTGTCTTTTATGAGTAGTAACAATGTGCATTTCTGCCCCGAGAGCTGTTGAATAGGCCCAACCCATTTCCTGGCCGGATGGCATAAAAGACGACATGAACCAGGCTTAGGTTTGATTTCATTAATTGTTGTTGAGGTTTTTTTCTTACTTGGTTGTAGTTTGCAGAGCTGTACTGCCATCCACCGCGTCCCCAGGCGGCGGATGGGGGAGCGGCCTCTAGATATAGAGGTTAGCTGCGAGATAAGCGGGTTTCGGCCTGACGAATAAGCAGTCGCGGAC
>Ga0209149_1001201_pt1 | contig 12699 bp, 9 predicted proteins | sample WorMetTyACAVOLI2_FD_187423 | JGI IMG/M metagenome (GOLD analysis project Ga0209149, IMG submission 187423) | Marine gutless worms symbiont microbial communities from Max Planck institute for Marine Microbiology, Germany - Olavius algarvensis... ... | reverse complement strand
ATGGCGACTTACAGACACTGATCTGTGTCCTTGTGGCGAGACCCAGACGATGTCTCACATTGTCGAATCCTGTCCCCTGACAAAACTGAATGGCGGCTTATCTCGGCTACACTCTGCGGATGAGGATGCTGTTTCGTGGCTGACCAATTATGGTAAATGACACGCATACGAGAAGAAGAAGAAGTGCTACGACACTGTTGGTTGGGTCATGTGACCCGTAAAATCGTCTCCGAAATGACCTATAATGTGTCGAGTGGGATGTTAAATACTACTATACCTATACCATGCTGATTAACATTCTCACCAAGACTGAAGTTTATCCAGCTGCTTGCTCTCTGGTGTTGAACTGGTGACTACGTTTGACGTTTTGACTTCAAGTTATTACCATGCGTTACCTTAGATTGCGCTAACTTTTATACCAACTTTGTATTTTGTGGATTTGTGTTTAGCACATTTTGTGGCTGATGGCACTCGAGTCTGCGAGTTCCACTTCTACAAAGTGTGAAGTTTTATGGACTGAATCTGATAGAGTCGATATATTTCAGATTTTGGATGATTTTAGTTTAGAGAATTAGGAGCAGCCATGACTCAGTGGGTGGTTAAGGCGATGGACTTGCACCCAGTGAACCTGGGTTCAATTCCTGCTGTCACCTGTATGAGTCATTGGTGGCACTAGGAAGAGCATCTGGCCAAAATTGTTCCTGTGCACCAGAAAAGTCCTACCTTACAGGTGGGCACGTCCAAGCCCTTGAAAGAAGGGACTAAAAGAACGTTAAAGAACTCATTTTTTCGTTTAGAGAATTACAATAGTGTAGTTTTAAGTAAACGTTGAAAATGAATGCACTGTTTATTTACCTGGATAACCCTGTTTCTTGCCAATGAGAAATTCTCTGAAGTATTTAGTCACTGTTTCTGTGTTATCTCTAGACCACCGAGTAAATTTCCGCTCTGTCTTCTTGTTCATCCTAAATTATGCAACACAGAACAATGAATGTAATTAATACTCTGCAACTAACATGCATGCTTGAGTGACCAGTATGTATTGGACCTTTTCATCTAGAGTGTGACTCAAAGTTTGCATGCAGCCAAATTAACTGCTGGCTTGATTACTGTGGCTTACTACGGTATGATGCCCCAGAGATGCAAAAAGCAAACAAACAATGAATGACTGTCTCCAGCGCTCTACCAATGTGACTAACTACTGCTATTATTATTACTATTAAATATTATTATTAATATTGCTACTATGTCTATTTTATTGTTACTACATCTATGCATCAGTGTTATTTTAGTTCAGCAATTCATTGCTATTCTAGTTTTTATTCAGTTCTCAAATAATCATTTTAGTTCTTATTCACTTCTAGTTCTCTTAGGTTTCTATCACTTTAGTTTTTATTTAGTTCTAGTTCTGGTCTTTTAAATCATTATAGTTCTTATGTAGTTCTCGTTCTCGATAAAACATTCATTTTAGTTGTCTTGGCTACTGGCATGTGCTGCAATTGGCACTCCAAATTGAGCAACGGCAGAATGGTGATTGACAGAGATGAGGCATCAGTCTGCAACATGTCTGAGTGGAGAGCAAACGGCTCAAGAATCTGAACCAGCTCTTCCAATTCGGTCCACTCACTCGCCAGAAGAGTGTTCTGGTGTCTGTGACAGCTGCATTCCGCAAGAGCAGTTGTTTCAAGAGTTCGTATGTGATGTTCCAGCGTGTTGAGCAGTCAGAACTTTTGACTCAGAAGTCACAGTCTTGCCAAATGTTGTTATCAGCTTCTCTGTTACAACCGGCGACTTCTTGATCTGGTGAACTATTCGACACGCCTTTGTCAGAATGCCACAGTACACTTATGGCATACACAGTATGGCGCAACTGCAACTGCAGCGAATTGGCTAAGCACGGCATGTGTCTGCAGAAAATATCGTAATACTCAATAGGCCTATACTACACAGCGTGATTTAATCCAGCATTGTTTACTCAATATTTACATAGACAACGTTTTGCATTTGATTTTCGTTTGGTTTGGAATCTTTATTCTCGTTTTTATTCAGTTCGCCCGTAACCTTTATAGTTCTTATTCTGTTCTCATTCTTCTGTATCTTTTTAGTTCTAATTTTCTTGAACGAATTGTTATTCTTTTTTGTTCCACCTTTGGTTCTCGTTCATGAAAATAACACTGCTATACAGTGCCTAGCGTAACAAGAAACGTAGCTGTTGCAAACAGATCGTGCGTAGCTGCACAGACCACGCCACATTTGAGGTAATTTTTTTCCAAACAAATAACATTTTCATTAATACATGTTAGATTCATTACTGAAAAGTAGTTCGTTTTTATAACGCATCAGCACAGCTTTGCTGATGCGTGGTATTTAAATGCAAATTATGTCAGTCTGGCACTGTGTCAAAACTCAAAATGGCTTAATATATGTCATCACACTTCAGCGTCAACCTACGATTTGGTGGTGCCATCAACTTGTCGCGCATCCATCGGAGACCGTGCGTTTGCCGTGGCAGGTCCACGAGCGTGGAACAGTTTACCGCCAGCTCTCTGCACAACCTCCACATCGTTTATTACCTTTAAAAAAGATCTTAAATCATTTCTGTTTGGACTGTCATTCTGTTTGTGACAACGTATACTGTTCATTGACTATGTTCAGCGCTCTAGCAGCAGTTTGTACCGTATATTGCGCTATAGAAATTGTCTTAATTACATTACATTACACTTTCCTCACTACAGGTAGTCCCAGAGTTTGATTTTACCTTGCATCCTGTGAACACGTTGCTTGGTGTGAGACGAGGTCACGAGGTTGATTAATATTTACAGTATCACCAGCAGCAGCAGCGGTGTTTGTTTCTGTTGCTGTAGTGTACCTACAAATATTCACTTACCAGTAAGTTCGTTTACAGCATAATTAATAACTGAATTAGAAATTTACTGTAGACAGCCTATTTATAAGCTAAATATAATTCATAGAACATGAAAATGATGCAACTGTTGACAAACAGCATTGGAAGATAATATTTTTTCAGATATGAGTCATATTTATAACCAACAATTTTTATTCGAAAATTTACTTTTCAAAGTAGCTCATCATCACCTCATTAAATAAACTACAGCACGCTCACAGAGGAAAATTACTATACACAACTGATAAAGTATATTCACTACCCATCGGACATCTTGTTCACGTCTTGTAGATTTTTTGACAACTCGACGGAGCACGTCACCCGGAAATCACCCGATCTTATATGTGGCTGAGTTGGTACGATCTTGTGTCCTGATTCATGCATGTCGGGGTCTTCCTAGTCCAAAGTGCCTCTTTAATTCATCAGGTTTATCGTGGTGAATGCCTGGCAACCACTTTGACCCTGTCTCAGTCAATGAGATGGGACAAGGCCAAAGTGGTTGCCAGGGAGGCACAACGACAAACCAGATGGATTAAAGAAGCAATTTGGATTAGGAAGACCCGACTTGCATGAATTGGGCGCAGGATCCTATCAACTCAGCCACATATGTGATCAGGTGATTCTGGGTCACGTGCTCCGTCAAGTTATTGACAATCAACAAGACATGAACAAGATGTCCGACGGACACTGAAACGTAGTTAGTAGGTAATATATTTTATTAGTTCGTATAGTAAGAAATTTTTCTTTAATTGTTTTAACCAACTGAATGAAAGTCTTCAAGTATAGAGCACACTCAGTAGGGATGCTGACCGATGCTGTTTGAGCTTTCGACCCTGTTGCCTTGACTTTGACCATTTCACCTCAAAAGCACATCAGGAGCGAGGGACTTAAGGTGAACCTATGTACTGGCTTTGATGATCCTGTCATCAGCCACTTTTGAGCTACAGCTGCGAACAGACAGACAGATCTATTCACCCATAGTCACACCAACAGACAGACCCACATACAGACAGAGCTGACCACTATACCCCGCCCTACTACTGTTGGCGTAGGTACATACAGATATTTTTGACGATCCACGCTTCACAGCAGTATACTTGCTGTTCGTGCATCAGCATAGGCAAACTATGTAGCATATTACAAACAAATAACATTTTCATTAATACATGTTAGATTCATTACTGAAAAGTAGTTCGTTTTTATAACGCATCAGCACAGCTTTGCTGATGCGTGGTATTTAAATGCCAATTATGTCAGTCTGGCACAGTGTCAAAACTCAAAATGGCTTAATATATGTCATCACACTTTCCTCACTACAGGTAGTCCCAGAGTTTGATTTTACCTTGCATCCTGTGAACACGTTGCTTGGTGTGAGACGAGGTCACGAGGTTGATTAATATTTACAGTATCACCAGCAGCAGCAGCGGTGTTTGTTTCTGTTGCTGTAGTGTACCTACAAATATTCACTTACCAGTAAGTTCGTTTACAGCATAATTAATAACTGAATTAGAAATTTACTGTAGACAGCCTATTTATAAGCTAAATATAATTCATAGAACATGAAAATGATGCAACTGTTGACAAACAGCATTGGAAGATAATATTTTTTATCAGATATGAGTCATATTTGTAACCAACAATTTTTATTCGAAAATTTACTTTTCAAAGTAGCTCATCATCACCTCATTAAATAAAATAGACACAATTCTTTGATATATTAAAACACTGTCCACGCTTCACAACAATATACTCACTGTTCAGTGTGTTGATCTCTGTCGATCATCTGCAGCACTCGTCCAACATGTGTAATTTCTTGCTCAGCCAGAGGAGCTTGGTAGATCGTTGCATTTATGTTTGCAGAGTGCCCCATATGCTTATAGAAAGTGGTGCGCTGATTTTCTGGTACATCAAGTGCTGCGTACTTTGTTGATACGTAGTGCCGCACTCCTGTGGCTGTTAGCAGATCTGGCCTCACGACTCCAGCGCTTTTGGCAATGACATTCACTGCATGCCAGCCAAAGACATGCTCGTGCGATCGTACTGTCGGGAAAAGATAGTGATTGCTGGCAAGTACACTGCAATCCAGGCGAGTCAACGGGTCGCATAACTTCTGCAGGGCTGCGACTGTGTCCTTGGGGACGAGAAAGGGCACGAAGTGGTTCCCCTTTCCAGTCTGAAACATTATTTTCATGTCTCTGAAGAGTGCCTGTTCGTCAGGCGACATGTTGAGGACTCTGCTGCTGTTGAGCCAAACTCCCTGTTCGGCATCACGCCAGTTGGTTATCGTGAGTCTTGCTGGCTCCCCACCACGCCTTGCATTAAACAGCGTGAGCCGAGAGTCTGCAAGGTTTCGTAGTTCGACATATTCTGTTGTCGTCCAATGCAGATATGGATCATTTAGTAGCGCGTCGTATCGCGTGAGTGTATATTTGCGGATCAAGTTTAAATCATCGTCTGGTGGCAACTGTTCCGGTCTTCTTAATTTTGTTTCTCGGTTTTTGTTGACAGTGTAAATGGCGTCACCGAAGAGAAATGTGTAGTTCAATTTAAGCACTTGTTCGAACTTCTCAACTTCAGCGGCGCTGGTGTCGTTTTCGTTTATTAAGTGCTTAATTCTCACAAATTTAGCTAGCTTCAGCAGTAAATAATACAGGCTGATTTTTAAGCCAGCCTTCATCCTTGAAGAGTCATCACTTGTCGTTGCTTTTTGAACAGCTGTAGCCAGTGCCTGAAAATGAGTCCTGCTGAGCATATCTTTTAGCTCAATTGTCTCACTGCTGGGTGTGGTCTGTTTGAGCTGGTCCTGGAAGTGGAAGAAGAGAGAACCTATTCGCCGCATTTCGCACATTACAGACCGCTTCACCTCGGTTTTCTTGTCTTGTTTTGCCTTCAGTTTGTAGTACAACTGCTGGCCAAAGGCCAGCAGTGTTGGATCAGTACTACAAAACTGACCGACTTTGTCTTGCAAAAATTTGCTTACCACATCATTTGTGAAGTCTTCAGAGACACTCGTGGGTGTCAGTAAAACAATGGCCGGCACAGTTGCTTCACTCAACAGTGAGTCCTTCTTGGACTGACAGTTTCTCTTGTGCTTGTAGAAGAACTTGCGGTGGAAAAATCCGGAACAGTTGCCACACACCAGTAAATCTTTTGCCTTCGCCGATGATCCTCCTCGCAGTTGTCGCTCACAGTGAAGATCTGGCTCTCGCATGCCAATTTGAGCAAAGTTGCACCTTTTGATCCCTTCCCGTCTAAGCAGGTTGAAAGCCACACGCTGCCGCTTTGGTGATAATGCCATGGCCGCTTGTACTTTTGGTTCATTTTTATGAACAGTCTGCAGGTGCCTTCTTAATGTTTTCACACTGCTGTCACAATACAGACAGGGCCTCGCACGCCGCTTGCCAGCACCTAAAATAAATAACACAGCTTATTATGCTCCCGCCCCCGTAGGGGAGGGGGCATTACGCGTTACTTTTGTCTGTCTGTCTGTCTGTCATGTACATAGCGAATAACTCGAGAACTAAAAGGCATAGGAAGTCCAAAATTGGAACGGCGGTACCCCATCTCACATGCGACTTGCACATCAGTTTCAAGGTCAAAGATCAAGGTCACGAGGTTGATTAACACGACATGCGCTATATCTTCCGAACGGCAAGTCCTACGAACTTCAAACTTGGAAACTGATGGAACCCAAAGACCCGCATCACCCACATGCACCATGACCTTCAAGGTCGAAGGTCATAAGGTCACGTGATCTACCTACCTGACACCTGTCGGCCCAGAACTCGCGAACAGATAGTTGTAAAAACATCAAAATTGGCAGGAAGGTTCCCCATGACACTGCAATACCGCCCACTACTTTCAAGGTCAAAAGGTCAATGTCACAAGGTCGATTAATATTTACACACAACATGCGCCATATCTTTCGAACGGCAAGTCCTAGGAACTTCAAACTCGGTATACTGGTGGACCATTAAGACCCGCACCCCCCACAAGCGCCATCACCTCGAACGTCAAACGTCAAGGTCATAAGGTCACGTGATCTGCCTGACACCTGTCGGACCAGAACTCGAGAATGGATAGTTGTAGAAACCTCAAAATTGGTAGGAAGGTTTCCCATGACACATGCAATACCGCACACTACTTTCAAAGTAAAAAGATCAAAGGTCAATGTCACAGGCTTATTAATGTTGACACAAAATGTGCCATTATCTTCCACGTGCGCATCACAAGGAATGACTTCGGGATCAAAGGTCATGGTCACAAGGTCACGTGATCTGTCTGACACGTGTTGGCCCATAATTCGAGATCGAATAGATGTAGAAACACCAAGATTGGTAATAAAGTTCATCACGTCACGTGCCACACTGCGCACCAGTTTCAAGCTCAAAAGTTCAAAGGTCAAGGTCACCATGCCAATTAATGCTGGCATTATAACTTCCGAACGAGAAGGCCTAGGAAATCCAATCTTGGTACACAGATGGAGCACTAAGACCCGCATCACTCACAAGCACCACGACCTCAAAGGTCAAGGTCGTAAGGTCACGCCATCTTTCTGTCTAATCTGTACCTGCTGTTAGTTTGGGAAAGAAAACCTCTAGCTGCGTTATTGCACGCGGGCGGGGGAATCACCGGCCATCTTGTTATTAGTGGGTTTTGTTGCCTAAGTATAAGCTGTAGCATTTTCGCCGCGCGATGCTATGCATAAGTGTGGCTATTGCCGGCATGCGGTGTCTGTCCATCTGTCTGTCACGTTCGTGAGTTGCACCAAAACAAATAAAGATATTTTCGAAATTTTTACACCATCTGGTCACCAAGCCATTCTAGTTTTTTCATACCAAACGGGGTGGCACTATTCCGATGGGAACCCCCTAACAGCAGCGTCGAATGCAAGGGGTATGAAAAAATGACGATTTTCGACCAATATTTCGCTCTATCTCAGAAACGGTTATAGTTAGATGCGCACATGCAGCGAGACAATTTGTAAGCATCGAATTCTCTTTCCATCCACACTACATTTAGCGTGATTGCCCCAGGGGCGTCCCCACGGGATACAAAAATGTGGTAAAAATAGCGATTTTTGGACTTACGCGTTGACTTAGGCATCGTATAACTCGGAAACTATTGAATTTAGATAGGTACATGCTGCGAGAGGTTTGGCAAGCATTGAATTGTCTTTCCATCCATACAACATATTGCGTGATAATCGCATGGGCGTCTCCAGGGAAACAAAAAATGTGGGCTGCTGTAGCTGTACGTGAAAACGGCGATTTTTTGCACTTGCGGTTCGAATGACTGGGAAACTGTTGAAGATAGATGGGTACATGCTGCGACGGGTTTGGCAAGCACTGAATTGTCTTTTTATTCATGCAACGTTTTGCATGATTGCCACAGGGGCGTCCCCAGGGCAAACAAAAATGAAGGCCGAGGTACTTAAAAATGACGATTTTTTGCAATTGTGGTTCGAATAACTGGGAAACTGTTGTAGATAGACAGCTGACACCAGGCCCACCGAGAGGGCGGGGTAGCCGGGGCAAGTGCCGCGGGGCGCGGGGGTCCTAAGGCCCCCCCCTCAAAAAAATTAAGCTGTTGTGAAAAGAGGTGAAAGCAAGCAGGCAGAAATGGGGAGGTTCAAAACTGTTCATCAGACACAAGACACAACATGCCTCCAGTTACCCAGTACGTGGGATCCAAGACCTGCCACGTGGTGCTGGATGACTATCAAAAGTCGCAGACCGGACCAAAATCCGTTGAATGCAAAGAAACAAGATTATTTTAAAGGGGTTTTCTTCTGAATTATATTCCTGTACTGTATTGTGATTTTGGATTTTAGCTAAGTTTGTTTCAACTCCCCATTGAAAGTAGTTAAAAATTTTCCGTGACACTAAGTGTAGCCTATAGTAAAGTAAGCGATATTTAGTTATAAATAAGTAAATGTTATTGCCCGTTTTAATAGTAATTAAACAGCACAGTTCAATATCACCTGAAACAAAGGTTTGTTTATTAGGCTCATCCTGTACTTGCGATAATGTTTTCTCAATCAGGCAGCGTTATCGTGACAGCCCTTGACCTAAGACATGAACCAGCTGTTTGAAAAATTTGGTCCCAGTTTGCCTTTACTGTTTAAACTGCACGAAATTTGGTCATTTGATTCTAAGAAAAATCATGGAAATTGTTGCCACCAGATGTCAGATTTTAAGGCTAAAATGCACCAAATTCGACTTCGGCTGGGGTTCCGCCCCAGACCCCGCTGGGGGAGCTTACAGGGCTCCCGCAGACCCCATAGCTGGATTTAAGGGGCCTACTTCTAAGGAAAGGGGGAGGGAGAGGGAGGAGGGAATGGGGAGACGGTGAGGAGGAAGGGAAAGGGAGGGAAGGGGAGGGGAAAAGGGCGGGGATGTGTAGGGGCCCGGAAAGTGGTTTGCCCTGGGGCCCGCGATGGCTCTCGGCGGGCCTGGCTGACACAATAAATGCGCCGTATCTTCCGAACGCATAGGTCTACGAACTTCAAACTTGGTAGACGGATGGAGCCTAGATTTGCGAAAGTCACCATATTAATCCTTCTACTTAGAGCAGCCTTCAGCGACTAACCAAAATACTCAACAACACGAGGCATCGTGCGGCCTCTCTGCGATAGCTGAGCTTCTTATTGTTCCACATCAGCAGCACAGCTATGCAGAGCGTGATATTGATATGGCACATCCGTCTGTTTGTCCGTCATATGCTGATATTCTATCAAAACGCCTTAATATGCCACCATGCTTTTCTCACTGCTCATACCTCCATTATTGTAGTTTTTTGATTATTAAACACCCTTGCAAATTTCCGATGGGTCACACCATACTAGGGTGTTAAATACAGGAAGTTTTGACCAATAATTGTTATATCTCAGAAAAGATACAAGGACATAGTTACTAAAAAATGCTAATAGGAAATCATACGATGATAGAACACGTATTGCATTGTTAGCAGTGTGTTTATATAGTTGTAGTTTTTAGCTCAGTTAGATAATGTTCACGTGCAACAGACACCCACCCTCCAAAAATTGTCACGATGACGCCAGTATGCCACGTTGAAAAAAATAAACTGAATGGCATCTGGTGGGGCCCTAGGTGCAGTATATTGTTTTGAAATCTTAAAACCCAGATAAGCTTAACCCTTGACCCATATTGACCACTCAGTGACGGACGTTATAGCCAATCGAAAGCAGCACCATAGAGCGCACGTGACTTCCTATTAGTAGTAACTTCCTCCCTATGCTGTATGCCTGCCTTATCATTTTCGAATAAAATTTTGACAACACATGTGCGAAATTCGCCTTATTTCTACTTCCCGTAAAATTTTTAACCCCAAATTTGGGTTTTCTGTGTAAGGTTTCCTATTAAGAAAACATTGCGGATGTATGTGGAAAATTAAAGGTAGTTTGTAGGTGAAGCTGTCCCATTATAAAGCATTTTCACGTGGACAGTTTTCTAAGTCTGGTCGTTTTCGAGTAAAAAATTGATGTTTTTTGGGCATAATGGGGGTTAAAGTTTAATTTATATGCAAACCCCCAAAAGGCCAATCCTTGAGCTGTTAAATCCGCAAGTTTTAAGCTATTTTGCGTGAAAATTTATCAAGGAATCTGACCAGGCTAAGGTGACGAGAAAAAGTTGTATATAAAAAGTCACGAGATGTGACATTTCACCCATTTGACGAGAATTGAACGAATTTGACGAGAATCTCCAATGAACCAGTTGGCAGCAAATTTGGTGCGGTGGCATGGATCCATGAAATAAGATATATATTCTAATTTTTGTTCTGATCAGTTCAGGGCTTATGATTTTGTGGGGGGGGGAGGGTGAAATTTGGCCATTAGCAATGCGTGAACTACCGTTCTGCATTTGATACATGCTATATCCACAGTGACATTTTATTTAAGCGCTCGTACATCTATCTTCCACTGTTTATGAGCCACACTCAGAGTTCTGTTGAAAGTGCAGTTTTATACACTCTTCCAGTTCACGCCAAATTACTGATCAAATCGATGTGATTAGATGTTCCAGTGTCATAGAAATCTACCATCCATCAGAATGTGACAGACGGACACGTTTTAATGACACTTTGTACAGACTATGCCTATATATGAGTGAATAATGATAAGAAATTAAATCCAAATAATGCAAACTGAAAACAAACTTACGTGAAGTAGCCTGTAGATTGTCAGCAGAATCTGTCGTTCTGACTGGCACGTCGTCCTCATCATAGCCAACAGCTGTTTACACAACACAACAACAGAACATTAGTTGTGCATTCCAGTCATATGACCTTTTTTGCTCGACCATTAGGCATTGGATACACAGCCGTGCGTCTGACATGGTCAGTGATCATTTCATTAATCAGAGTGTTCAGAGAACTAGGCAGTGGCAAATTAGAAGAATCAAAAGTAGAAGACAAAGTTCATAGATGTCAAAAAGCTAAATTCTCTACATTTTTAGCTGACCATTAACAAACGGTCTGGCTGTTGTCTGTGTTTGTCTGTCCATCTGTGACGTGAATGCACCAACGTCTTACTTGAAAAATGACATCAATACTGCAAGCGGGCCTATAGGCCACGTGCAGAGCGGTGATCGTCGGCCGGTGGCTCTGAAGGGCGTCGTCACTGAAATAATGCAGTCAGAATAATGCAAAGTGAAAAAAAACAAACTTACGTGAAGTAGCCTGTTGATTGTCAGCAGAATCTGTCGTTCTGACTGGCACGTCGTCCTCATCATAGCCAACAGCTGTTTACACAACACAACAACAGAACATTAGTTGTGCATTCCAGTCATATGACCTTTTTTGCTCGACCATTAGGCATTGGATACACAGCCGTGCGTCTGACATGGTCAGTGATCATTTCATTAATCAGAGTGTTCAGAGAACTAGGCAGTGGCAAATTAGAAGAATCAAAAGTAGAAGACAAAGTTCATAGATGTCAAAAAGCTAAATTCTCTACATTTTTAGCTGACCATTAACAAACGGTCTGGCTGTTGTCTGTGTTTGTCTGTCCATCTGTGACGTGAATGCACCAACGTCTTACTTGAAAAATGACATCAATACTGCAAGCGGGCCTATTAAAGACCGATCGAAATTCGTTTTCGTTTTCGGCGCCGAAACTGGCATATTTCGATAGTTTCGGCCAGTTTCGTTTTCGGCCGTAAATGTTTTTTGTAGTTTCGTTTTTTTTTCGTTTTCGGCCGAAAATCTGTGAATTTTCGGCCGTAAATAAATAATAGGAAGAACAGATGTCAGCAGAAAATACTTGTCTGCTCCTCCGACAAGCGTCGTCAGCGAGCAACTGTTCAGTGCCGCTGGCCAGATCTACGCGGACCGCCGCAGCAACCTACTGGGCGAAAACGCCGAAAAACTCTTGTTCATGGCGTATAACATTAGACTGTTCAGCTACTGTTATTAATTGTCGGACTGTGTTATACATGGACAACCGTGACGTGTAATGGATACAATCTTGATACGACGTGATGTGATGTGCATTTTGGCTTAATAAAAGCAAGTTATTTTCATGAGTTTTACTTAAAATAGGTATAGTTTCGTTTTCGTTTCGGTTTCGGCCGAAAATTAACTTTCATTTTCGGCGGTGGTTTCGTTTTCGGCCGTAAACGTAAAACCTATTTTCGGTCGGTCTTTAGGGCCTATAGGCCACGTGCAGAGCGGTGATCGTCGGCCGGTGGCTCTGAAGGGCGTCGTCACTGAAATAATGCAGTCAGAATAATGCAAAGTGAAAAAAAACAAACTTACGTGAAGTAGCCTGTTGA
>Ga0209149_1001200_pt1 | contig 12702 bp, 11 predicted proteins | sample WorMetTyACAVOLI2_FD_187423 | JGI IMG/M metagenome (GOLD analysis project Ga0209149, IMG submission 187423) | Marine gutless worms symbiont microbial communities from Max Planck institute for Marine Microbiology, Germany - Olavius algarvensis... ... | reverse complement strand
GTTTAGGTTTAGGAAATCTTACGTTTTGTGAATTTTGCGTTTTTTTGTCTTAACGGTTTAGTTATTTTACCTTTTTAGGTTATTTGAGCTTTTAGCCGAATGTTACGTTCGGCTGTTGCCATTGTACTTCTGTCTGTATGTCTTGTCTGGCTGTCTGTGACATTGGTGTTTCCTACTCAGAGGGTTGATCTTTTCTGCAGTATTTTTGCACCACGCTGTAGTCGTTGTAAGTATAGCTCATCTGGCTCAGTTGTAAAGAAAACAGCGCGAAAATATTCGCAATCTTTTTCCCAAGGGGGTTGTTAGTACAAGTGGGTATGAAATGTCGCGATTTTTGACCAGTATCCTGCTTTCTTTCAGAAACGATACAAGATATGGCCGTAGTTTCAATGGAAGATGAATACGAACTCTTACGCCGTCTATCGAATGGTGCCATTTCAAATGATCTTAAGTGACCTCTGGTCTAGATTTAACAGCTGGGTGCCAAGCCGCCAAAGTGAGATGAGCCATGGAGTCCCGATGCTGTTGTATAGGACTCCAACTCCATGGATCAGTTCATCATCATATTAGTATGTGTCGTGGTGTGGTCTGCTGTGTGAGCGCATTAGAGGCACTATGCGGTTATGCGCTATACAAAGCTACATTTACATTACGTGGCCTGTAGAAGTGTTGTTAAGACCGTCTCTTTTTTTACGATTTTTATTCTTATTTACGGAGTCGAGTTAACATGGCGTTCGTATGCATGATGCAGTCGTGCCTGATTTTGTGATGGCGCGTTAGTGCTGGGTCTTAGATATTTGCTTTCACACGCGGTATCACCCACGCACCCAGTGCACGGCCAGAATGAACCACATAGGCCTGACGGGTGCCGTGCACCATTAGGTGGTCGTCAGTAATTGCCTGAGGCGCCGGCCGGCGTGTGAATGAGTGACCAAGTCGTGCGTTGCGTTGGCGTCGCCGTCATGCGAACTGATCCATTAATAAGTCTTATGTTCTCACGATGCAGACCGCCAGTACGTGTACAGAGTAGAGTGCACAGCGTGACAGTGGAGGCTTTTAGTTACGCAGTAAAATAACTAAGCTGTTGCGGACACGACGCCCGTGGAGATATTACAACTCCAGCATATTTTCCTATGTCAGGGAGACGAGCATTGCACCCCGCCTACACTCTTCCTGGAGTGTGGCCCTCCTTTATATACCGTTATATTTCCGAGTGTCGCACTACTGAAAAAAATATCAGTATTAGAATGCCACATGCAGAGTGCAGATAACAGAAGTGTTGAAAGTGTTGCATAACTTCTGTGACAGTTATTTTCTTAACCCTTTAATCGCCACATTAAAACCGCAGAGCAACGGAACATCATAGTTTGGTACACTGGCCGTTGATGGGTGGGCTGTTACATTTGGTACAGCGAGGAGAGGACTGGGCAGGACCGCAGCCCGCGCAGGCCCCTCCTCGCTGTACCAAATGTAACAGCCAACCCATCAACGGCCAGTCTACCAACTTCGTATTATTCGATGTATTAGGTGTCACTGTGACCAGAAAATGTTGTTTCAGTAGCTGAATAAACCCGTGAGTTTTTCTCGACCTGTTTGTCGTGGTGCCTTAATAACAGAGACACTTTTGATTACGTCATTGTGTGGATGAGTTTACAAAGAAATGGTTGCTGTGTGTGCTACTTTAATTGTAGGCTGAAAGCCTATATTGTGATTACTTTTGGGGCCGAAAAATCAATCTTTCCTTAATAAGTCCGGCAAAGCGCAGCCGATCCGGACCACATTCGGTATACGTTGACATGTCAAGGGGTGACAACGTTCAGGGAATTTTTGGCGCGATCGGCCCATTTTGGGCAAAATAGGTGCTGTGACGAGTCCCGTGGAGCCTGAGTTTTTTTGTGTGGTAATCCAGAGGACCTTTTGGCAACTCCGCAATGGCCGATTTTCACCAAAATTTGGTCACAAAACGTAGTTCGGTGTCCCATCGCGGAATCCGGAAAGACATTTTCAAAACTTATCACTTTAGGGGTCATTTGCCGCCAAAATGTGAAATTGAATATCGGTCAAACAGGCACCTCACTCAAAGCAGGCTACAGGTGAAGGGATGCACTGCAGAGGGATACTGTTTACTCCGCGTTGTAGTACAAGGGCCAGGGAGTTTCCAAGGTCGGTCAACTTTTCTCCACGGCGTACGGTTGCGGAGCTAGGGGGGCGTCAATGTTGCCCAATTTTCGGATTTTGGCTATTTTCCCTATACAAAACCCTAAAACGTACTTTCCGGTGACCAGCCTCTGTGTCCTCGGTCTTAATGGTGCTATATAGATACTAAAATTTTTTTGCTTACATCCTTTTCTTTACCTTTTAGTGAGCTGAGCCTGGTGGGATTGGCCCTTGACATGGTTGACTAGCCATTGTCCTTCAGTGCTATGACACTGTTGGTTGGGTCATATGACCCGCAAAACCGTCTCTGAAATGACCTATAATGTGTCGAGTTGGACGTTAAACTCTACTATACTATACTATACTATACTATACTATACTATACCGATGACCAGCCTACAGCCCAGGGGTTACATCGCAGAATGATTCCGATATTTCCGTGTGGTAGTCGGAAGATCCAAAGGAGTGCCTTCCGGTAACGGAGATTTTCTGCGACTTCTGGTAGGGGAGCTGGGGACCCCCAAACTTGCCCAAATTTTCGACTATGGCAGGAAGTAACAGATAATTTAAGGGGTGTTTTGGGTCTTTGATTTGTCTAAACAAGCTTTGCGTGATAATATCATGACTTACTGACGCACTTGTTAGTTATGGACTGTCATTTGTTAGTTTTACATCAGCTGTATCACTTGCTGTAGCATCTTCCCGAGTCATCAGTTCTGCACGTCGTAATTGCCTCTGTGAGATAATCCTCCTGGAGATTACCCCCTCCACAGAATATTTGACAAGAAACTTAGCTATCGCAGTGAGATCGCGCGTAATCTGTGCACACTGCACACGATACGTCGAGGGCAACTCCGTGACCTTGAAATCTAGGTTAGAGGTCACTCAAGATCATTGAAAATGGCAACATTCAATAGATTGCATACGAGTTCCTATTGGAGTTCCGTAGTATCTATGGTGCTATCTTGTATCATTGGTTGAAAGTCGCGAAGTTTTTATACCCCAGCTGTATCTAGCGCCCCTGCAGGGGTTGACTCCGTCGGAGTTTCGAGAAGATGTTTGATACCGTAAAACTAGAATGATTGGGCTACCGTATGGTGACGAAATTGTGATATTTCTGATGATATGTTAAGCTGTTTCGATGCAATTCCGGAACGTGACGGACAGACGGATGGACGGACAGACAGAATTCCTATACCAGTATCACGCATCAGCACTAACCCGTACTCCTGACTCTGTCGTACTGGCGGTAGTGTTCGGGGACATATCTCATGTGATTACTTCACGCACCTCGTTCAGCCACTTCTTGACGTTAGTTGATGTCGTCTTGTTAACACCGCTCACCTCCCAGCTTCAGTGCTTGTCTGTCGGTTTAGTGGGTTACATGGTATACAATACGTAAGTAAGTAAGTAAGAATATGTCTGTTCGGCGCAGTTAGAAACAGTTCACACTGTGCCGTAACAGTAACACTGTGCCAGCCACCCTTCGCGCATGTGTCTGAAGAGACACTCAAGAGGTCACTCAAGGTCATTGAAAATGGCACCATTCAATAGATCGCATACGACTTCCTATTAGAGTTCCGTAGTAACTGTGTATCATTGGTCAAAGACTGGTATTTGGTAAGTATATGTCATTCCTGCTTGCTGCATTGTGCTGTACCCTGTAGATCTTGTGGCTATGTGTACATTGATTATAGAAGTAGTTCGTGCCGCTTACTACACTCTATAAATTGTCTAACTTACATTACATTACACGATTACAATCAGTATCTCCTGCAGCATCTCCTGAAATAATGTTTTCGTAGTTCGTTCGTCAGCTTTTGTTACCCCGCAACGCTGTGTAAACGCACTGTGGATGTTGCGACAATTCTGTCCGTTCGTCTGTCTGTCCGTCACACTGATGCACTGTTTCGATGTGTGTTATTCTGAAGCTGTTGGTTGCTGATGCTGTGAAAAGTAAAACCATGCTGTGAAACTTACATTATTCTTATACAAAATGAACTGGCGTCGACGTTCACTTTAATCGTTGGGTTGCTGCTGCTTGTCCGTCAGTACATAACTAATAGATGAGGCCGTGTACGTGATACAGTCACGGATGATAACAGCGTGATGGGTGGCAGGCTCCACCAGGTCGCCGTCCCGCGGCGTCTTAGTCGGCAGCTGACTGCGTTAATGCGCCGATGCGTCAGCCCGACGCCGTTGTCGTGAGGTCATCTCGGCTGTGTGGATGTGTTGGACCACCCACGCAGTCAGTCACCGAGCCAGCTGGCTGTCATGTGTCGCGCGCGTGTGCGGTGGTGTAGGTGCTCGACGACTGCTATCTGCTGCGACATCGACGCGTCAACAAACGATCGATATTTCCCAGCTCTGAGCGTCAGTCGGGGCTGCTCGGCGAGTCGCAGGTCTGTACTGCACAACTCTTGAGTTGATTGGTTCTGAGTCAACAGTGTCCATGTTTCGCTGCCTTAGACACCGTGCCAGCATAACTGATCGTCGATATCTCGTAACTATAACAACAAGAGCCATTGGTGACTATTACAGCCACGTTAGTGTAAAATGTAACATCTCGACGCATTAAAATTGAGCTGTTTAGAATAGAACTGTAAAATTAACGCTTTAATGAACGCATTAAAGAATAAGTCGCGATTAAAAGAACTAACGCCGTTAAAAATTTTACCGAAAACACGACAAAACGACAGCAATCGTTAATTTCTTTAATTTTAAACTTATTTCACTTACGAAATAAAATCAACAAATTAATTTAATTTGATGTTATTCAATCATACAATTGTTAAAACTCAAAAGACTCCGTCATTGTCAATTGTCAATAAGTTCAGTGACCTGCACTAATCAGTCACTGTAATCAGTCGACAGTACCAGGAGTAGACTAGCGTTCAACAGCAATGGGCCGACGACGTCTGCCTGCAAATGGAACACAAATAAATTGAAAAATTTAACGAACAAAATGTGCGTTAAAACCGCGATAAATGCGCGATTAAAAAATTAATCGAGCGATTGACGTGACTAAAGGAATTAATCGCTTGACTTGCTCTGGTTTAGAATATTTTCTATATACATTTTCTTGTTATTCTCTGTATATATAATGTTGTCCTTTGTTTTGAATTTGATGTTTGTTTGGTATCTATGCATAACACTAAATGCATACAGATACACTTTGCTGTCCATTGAATATTTTTTTTGGATTTAGACACCAGCTTTGAAACAGTTTGATTACATGTATTCAGATGTTGTCACTGATGTTGTTGCTCACCATGAAGAAGGTAAAGATGTCTACGTAACAGCATTAACTCTTTAGAGTGCAGAGGCATTTATAGTGCCACAGCAAATGATATGAAGTTGGTACACGGCCGTTGATGGGTGGGCTGTGAGGGGTACTGGGCGGGGCCACAATCCGCCCAGGCCCGTCCTCACTGTACCAAATGTAACAGCCCACCCATCGACGGCCAGTGTACCAATCATCTCCGTATTGCTGTAGAATGGTCCGTTGCTGTGCGGTTTTAATGTGCCCATAGAGGGTTAAGTTACCATTACAGTAGTCTTATCGCATCATATGATGTGTGATATCAAAGTTGCAACAAGAATCTTGCTGCTAAGTTACTTAACGGTTGTGTGGAAGTTGATACATAAAAACTGAGACTTTACTGCAATGCTAGATGTTAGAGCAGTTACATTATTATACAGTGTATACGGGTGGCGCAGGTGCTGTGGGTGGAGCAGCAGGTGGCTCGAAGACGAGTCAAACGCGGTGCCTTGTATCTCTTCACTGATCCCAAGTGGCCTCGTATGTGGTATTTGGTAAGTATATGTCATTCCTGCTTGCTGCATTGTTTGTGCTGTACTGTGTAAGTACCCGTGGACGGCTATGAAGGGATCCAATCCATGCTTGTGCTTATCTCCGGCCAGCTGATCTCTGCACTGCAGACTGATCTGTTTCATATTACTGCAGCTAGCTATCTCGTTGTTCTGTGGATAATGCTGTTTGTTGGAAGTGGTCGTCGAGCACTGAAGGCGTGAGGATCTAGGTGCGGGAGGTGTGGTTGTGGGGAGGGAGTTTGCCCTTCCCACTAGGGAGGGGCTGTGTCCCCTCTACAGAAATTTTAAAAAAAATGTATCAGAACGGTGTGCTTTTGTGCATTCTTGGGTTATGCCACCTTTCCAGATTTAAAAAAAAAATTATCTCAGAATGTTGTGTTTTGATACACTCTTTTTAAAGTTCATGTGCCTGTCTTTACACCCAATAGTTGGACCTAAAAACCCATTTGTTTTCTGTATCCATAAGGGAACTTGCTGCCTGCCTCAGTGGCGCTGTCGGTAGCGTCGCCGTACGCGCTGCCTGGCTACGGTGATCAGGGAGTCTGGTTTCGAGGCCCGGGCTGGCCGGATCATTGTGTCAGGTTATAGCGGCGTATGCTTTGAGATTAAATCCTCGGGCAGGCACAGAGGGTTCGACGGTGTCCTCTTTAATCTGTGACCGTTATTGGCTAATACTGGGTTCAGAGACGCTCAGTATTAGTAGCTGCTTGAACCACTGATAACAGATGGCCTCCTGCTGTATGACTGGCCGGTCATCAATGGCTCTGTTCACACGCACCGCTAAATTGGACTTTGGGGCCCACTGTGCGAGGTGCGCATGAGCTATGGCCGTCCTTCATGCAGTAGGTATTAGTCGCCAGAGAAACAGTGGTTATAGGCCGAGCAGGGTACATATCATGGCATGAGGTCTCTCCACTCCCGATCCCTCCCTTAGCCCTACACTTTTCTCTTTAAGGAGAGGTTGTGCAACAACTACACACTACAGCCACCATCAGGTTAGCCTGGTGGTGTCGCGCAACACTACACTTGTCCCTTACCTAGGGTTGCGCATTGGGCCAGCCTGTAAGGCAGGCCTCAGCGCTGGCATGCGAAGGGACCGTGTGTCACCCCAAATAAGAAAGAAAAAGAAGGGAACTTACTACGGTGTTTGCCATACAGCCAGTTCATCAGTGACCTTACCGACCTATGTCGACATAACGTCACGTATGCCATGATGGCCTGCTGCGGCAGTACTGTATTACTGGCTGGCTGAAGTCTTCTGTGATCATCCAACTGCATTGCAGTCGGCGCTGTCATGGTCAAGCACTTTGAATGGCGCCGTCGGAGCTGTCCCTCAAGGACCGTGTATTAGCACGTTTGGAACGTGCTAATACACGGTCCTTGAGGGACAGCTCCGACGGTGTGACGTTTGGCGGCGACCTGGGTTGTCACAGCCTGCATTATTTCAGTTGCTGTACGCTGGCGCTAATGAATGTCTATAGCGGCCACTTGTTGACGGCCTCACAGGAGAAAGATGAGCTGTTTGCGACGGATACATTTAGTGGCTCATAACTGACTAACGTGCTTCGTCGTGTGTATGATTATTTATGTGCGGGGTAAACGTGACGGTGACGTACGCGCATGGCTCGAGGATTCGCCTACGCTAAAAAAGAACAGGCAGGCATATGATACGTTTCGTACGCTAACCCTAATGTACGAAACGTAACGATTACCAACACGTAAAGGTAAGTAAGTAAGTAAATAAGTCTGAGTATTTGTAAACGGCGCCGAACTCGCTAAACAGTCACAACGGCGCCGGACGAACGGCGCTGAGCCACCAGTCAGCAGCAGCGTAGACTACCGCTGAAACAGGTGTGCCTTGAGATGACGCTTGAAAGAGTTCTAAGATCGGCTGGCAGACTGGTCCATGTTTGTGCGCTGAGTGACCAATAGCAGTCCGGGCACGCGGACCAGCAGAGTCCCAGACGCCGTGGAACGCAGTTGCTGGTGACCACGCACGGAGTGAGCCGGCACACACAGGTCAGCCAGGTAGCCAGGGGCTGCATCGTGTAGACACTTACACGCAAGCACAAGAACCGGCGTGATGTGGTCGTAACGACGAGCCCCGGAGACCAAACGGGCTGCTGCAAAGGTGTTGGAAAGTGGTAAAAAGAACCAAAGTTATTATCAAATATCAAGGCGGTTGTTTTTTATTGGTGCAGCCTGTACACGTCTGCAACTCTCTGCATCAACTAGATCTTCAGTAACATTTAAACGACATTCTAAAGTCCGTTCTCTTTGAACGAGCGTACATCAGCTAGTTCATTTTCAACTGTTTTTCATCTCATTGTTTACTGCTGGTCATGTTTTTGTCTGTGCAGACTGCAGACTCATTGTGATTATGATGTTTATGATGACTCCTTGTTTTAATTAAATTGCCTTGTTGTAGTTGCAACGAATTCTATTCTTGTTTACGTATGCTAAAATAGAATACGTTAGCGTGCTACGTATCCTTCAAAAATTAGAATACGTACCGTACGCTACGTATCCTCGGGCCTTGCGTACGCGCCGTAACTCAAGGGATGATCTCTCTGTGCCGGCAGTCAGTGGCGTAACACCCATTGGACAAGGCTGGACAAATGCCAGGGGCCTCCGGGGTCTAGGGGGCCCCAGGCCTGACCCTTAAAATTTTTTTTTGTAAATTTTAATATTTCAAGTGTTATGTGTCAGCCATCTATTCTAATTTACAGCTGATTTTTTGTAAACGTCCACTTCGCTTTTATCATTGTTTTGTGTTTAATGGTAATTTTAGTTAGTACTTTAATAATAATAAATTGTTCCGTAAATTCAAAATGGGGTATGGGGCCATTTATGTAATTTGTCCAATGGCTTCCAGACTCCAGTCGATCTGTTACGCCATTGCTGGCACTGCATGTACTGTGCGGTATGCGCATTCTGTATCATGGGAGTGGATGCCATCAACAGTGGATTCACTGCCAGTATATAGACCTTTATTGCATGCCTGGCGTCCTACACTCTGACTGACAGCAGCGGAGAGGAGATGGCTCGCGGTGTCTGCGCGCCGTGTCTGGTATAATTGAATAACGCAGCACTGTCAGTTAATGGTCATATTGACGGCTGTAGTGCCCGTCCACGCTGATTCATTTATGGATGCGTCTGCGTCATGGTGGTCTGGATAATGTGTCGGGTACACGTGACTTTCCACCCCAGTGTATGATTGTCTATCTGTGTAGTGTACTGTGGCCCTGTTTGGCTGCTGACTGCACTGCATGCTGTCCACGACTGCTCAATGGAGGCTGTACATTAAGTTGTTTACCGCTTTCCTTCTCTGCAAGTGATGACACTTTGACACATGTTTAATCCATTTTAGCGTAATTTCTTTAACAAGAAGTTCAGCTATTGCAGATAAACTGCATGACACTCTGTACCTTTTTATCGCGCGTCAGCATACTGGTGCGCACGCGATATTGATATAGCAATTCTGCCACCTGTCTGTCCGTCTGTCTGATGGGTTCACCCTTTGTGCCGGTGCTAAATACAGGTGGGGTCACCGCTAAGTAAATGCATTACTGGCAGGACATGCAGGAGTACGACGCTTTTCTGTTAAAACTATCTAAATGCTAACTTTTGGTATGCATTTGCCGCTTTTGCCACTAAGGGGATATAGTTATGGATACACATAAAAACTTGAATATAGGTCAAACCAGAAACCTTCTCCTAGGCAAAGGCACCATAATTGTTTTGAAAATTACACTGCTTAATTGCAAAAGTGTTTCAGTTTTCACAAACTCCATAATTCAAAGCATCACAAACAAGAAAACATCACACTTTTCCGTCTGGAGCTGGCATGCGACGTACAATTCCCACCAAACTTGGCGTGGTGATAGAGAAGGTCTGTCTCATTTTGCAGCTGGCTAACTTGTTCAGATCCGACCATTTCCTTCACAACAAATGTGTGGTTATACAAAGAACCACATCTACACAATGTATATCATGTAAATTATATTCTGAAAAAATGAAATGTGTTATTGTGTGAATGAGAGAGTAACTGAAACTCATGAGAATTTTTAGTATCCTAGTATTCTTTTGATTAATGAAGTGTTTTATGTGGCTGCAGAACCGTGCTAGTGGCCTTGATATGAACGTTATACCAGCATGGAACAATGGATATACCGGACGAGGGGTGGTCGTCTCTATTCTTGATGATGGCATAGAAAAAGATCATCCAGATCTCAAGAGGAATTACGTATGTCGTTTTTAGTCGGTTCTTGTTAGCTCTGCACTATCTGATAAACTTATACCGTAAGATCTCGCGTATAATACGCACTCATGTATAATACGCAGGCCGACTTTTCATTGTTGTTGATGGGGAAAATAAGAGTTCTCGTGTATAATACGCATCCAGCTTCGGCGCATGTCGCCAAATGCTTGCATTGCAAATACTAGACTTCTACATCGAAAGTAGTTGATGCGTCGTACAATAAGATACAATTTTCAACCTTGACCCATAATTACATTTTTAAAAAAGAAAGTGTTATTGTTATTGTGAAGCAGTAAACAAAGGTACCGCCATTAATATTGTTTCATTTGAAAGTAAGTAAATGACAATGACGCTAGCATAACGTAACGTAGCTGGCTTGAATTCTGTTTGTCAGTATGATGCTTAGGATGCATGTTTACGTTACGTTATCTTTTTCTGATTAATTATTTATCAACGGTAGTGTTTGTTTACCACCATTGGCACCATACATACTATGATTAAATTCCGGTATTTTTTTTAGCAAAATATATTACTTTTGTATAGTATGCACCCTTTTCTCAGACACGCATTTACAGGTCAAAATTGTGCGTACTATATGCAAGATTTTACGGTAATGGCCATGCTTCTAAGCTGGTTGATTAAGTGAGTAGTTTCTTAACAGCACATCAGGTGAGGCTATTCAGTGCCATTAATAAAGTGAATGTAAAGTTTGACTCCAGAACAAAATTAACTATTGAATACTTTGCACTAAGCACTTTGCTACTCATCTTGCTTGTGCTAGTGCTGCCATCTGGTGAGTATATTGCAACATGAAGATTTTGCCAAATTTGTTTTATCTTTTTGTTAAATATTTCTGCCGATCACGGCTTAATTGGCCCGTATCATGATGTGTTTGATAGGATCCTGAGGCGAGTTACGATATTAACGACCATGACCCAGATCCACAGCCTCGCTATGACTACAACAATGAAAACAAGTGAGTATGATGCCTGCGTGTTGATTAACAAGTGAATAGTTTTTAATTCAGAAAACATTTCAGAAGCTTTGTTGTGTTTTAGCTTGTCATGTCCACAACCATTTGTACACAAATGGGCATTTTTCAGGTGAACATGGGTTACCTGGTTTCCTCATCGATCTTCTTTCTTCATTTGTTCTGAACATGTGTATCCTCTGGAGAGTAGTCAACACTGACCAAGGATCTGACCAACTTTTCTTTGGACATCCCCTCTATCTGAACTGTGTCCCCAAAAAAGGAAGCCACTGTTTGATAATAACTTTGGCAAATGTAGACCTATTTTCAAAATGCTTCCACCAATTGATTACTAGAAAATTCTGTATGTACATACTACAAAGATTTCCACCTCACCTGCAATATGTTGCAAGACCAGTGAGTTACCATTCAGCCAAACTGCCAGTCTAAAGTTCCATAAATGTTCAAAACTGAAAATGCATGATATTTATGTGATCTGGTGAGATGTATTATTAATCATCAGTGCATTTTTATAGAGAGAAAACAAAAAGTCTACTAACGTAATTGTGTTAATTCTGTTAATGAAAAGAGAAATAGAATTAAATACATGCAGTCCAGAAAACAGAAATACATGAGTAGTGAAATTCGAAAATCCTTTTCTGGGACATAGTGTAGTTTGGTCTGCCCTTTTTGTACAACATTTGATCTGGTTAGCATCATCTGCATGAATTTATTTCATATTTGTCCAAAGCATCTTAATCTGCTTTTCTTAGTTTCGAATGCAACTTGTTTCAGTTGGACAATTTTCTGAGCTCTGCACTTTTTATTAGCTTCACTGCTGGCTTATAGTATAGGTGATGCGGTCTGGATGGATAGATGGATGGATAGATGGATGGATGGATGTTGTCAAACTTTTCTTCAAATCACTACTCCTACAGTTTTTGTCCGATTGTTACGTGCACGTATGATCTGTGTGCCAGTACGGAAAATTTTTGGAGAATTTTTCAAATTTCTAACTGAGACTTACTCTGTCGATTAGTGTAAATAACTTAATGACACAGGTGGGGTGGTCCTGTGCGGTGCTTCTGGTGGATTTTGGCGGCGGGCGGGGCATGTCTGGGTCGGGGTGCCTGGTTTGTCAACTCAGTTCACTCGGTATATTTGTATTTGCATATCTCTCTGTGTTTTACGTTGCATGTATGTCTCGCTATCTTTTTTTATTTTTTTTGTTTTATTTCTTTTACTTTTTTTTATATTTCTTTTACTTTGTGTATGTTACCACTGCTGGCGGTGAATAAAGATTGTTATATTAACATCTATTTTTACCGCGCGATGCTATGCAAGCGCGGTTTATGCTGTCATGCAGTGTCTGTCTGTCCATCTGTCACGTTCGTGGATCACGTCAAAACGAATAAACATATCTTCGAAATTTTTTCACCTTCGGGTAGCGACACCATTCTAGTTTTTCCATACCAAAGGG
>Ga0209149_1001199_pt1 | contig 12706 bp, 6 predicted proteins | sample WorMetTyACAVOLI2_FD_187423 | JGI IMG/M metagenome (GOLD analysis project Ga0209149, IMG submission 187423) | Marine gutless worms symbiont microbial communities from Max Planck institute for Marine Microbiology, Germany - Olavius algarvensis... ... | reverse complement strand
CCCGGCCTGACAGTAGACATAAAATAAAAAATATGGCATATACAGAATTTATGAATCTATCAGTAATAGAAATTCATATTGTCTACATCTGTAACGCGAATAGTGGCCGACTTTTACTGTTTGTACGTAATACTTTTCTGAGAATATGAGGCGTCGCGCGGTTTCTTTGTGATTGCTTAGCTTCTTGTCACATTTATCAGTCAGCGAAGTCATTCACAGCTTCAGCGTGCGTCAGCACCGTTGTTCGCACTTCAACTGGCTCTGTATTTATGTCTCGGAATTGTCAACCAACTACGCTCGGTCGTCGTTGCATGCCAGTGGAAACCAATAAAGTGACCGAATCGCGGACAAAGCCCCTCCGGACAATAACTCCCCCCGGACTTGAACCCTCCGATAATATCACCGCCACCACTACCACATAGGTGACCCCCAACCATAACCTCAACCATAACCCTAACCCTAAAGTTTACCCCAACCTTAATCCAAGATGGGTTCTGTCTGGGGGAGCGATTGTCGGGGGGGAATGAATGTCCGGACACCTAAATGACCATCGTCGGTGTGCTGCCGACTATCGGCGACTATAACGTTACTGCGCAACCAGTGCAGTAATTATGCAGTTCTGCTACGAGAATGGTTTCCTGCACTGATAATAGAGACGACAAACGAACTGTTTTTATCGCGCGTCAGCATACTGACGCGCAATATTGACATAGCAATTCTGTCCGTCTGTCCATCCGTCCGTTACGTTCCGGTGTTAGATGAAAACGGCTTAACATATCGTCACAGTTTTTACACCGTACGGTAGCTCAATCATTCCAGTTTTACCAGCATCAAACATCTACACGAAATTCCGACGGGGGTCACCTGCTGCGGGGGCGCTAAAGACAGGTGGGGTATAAAAATTTCGCGATTTTAGACCAATGACTCTCTCTATCTCGTAAACGAGACAAGATAGCGCCATACTTAGTATAGAAGACGAATAGGAAACCGCACCCAGGCTTTCGAATGGCACTAGTTTCAAAACCTTGACTGATCTCTAACTCAAATTTCAAGCTCACGATAATATTCAATGTCAAATAACTCGCAAAAGGTACAAGATAGAGCTATAGTTACAATGGAGGACTAATAGAAAGTCATACATGGTCTATCGAACCGCGCCATTTTCAATGACCTTGATCGACCCCAATCCAGATTTCAAGGTCAGGCCATTGCATGACGCTGAATATCTCCGAAATAGCTAAAAATACGGCCATAGTTACTATGGAAGGCGAATAAGAAACTGTACCCAAGCTTTCAAATGGTACCACTTTTAATGACCTTGAGTGACCTCTAACCCACATTTCAAGGTCACACAATAGTATTCACCGTCAAATAACTCAACTACTACTAAATCGTGTATGATCTATCCAATGGTTCCGTTTCAGTTGACCTTCAATGAACCTTAACCTAGATTTTAAGGTCACGGGGTTATCATAGATGCCATCGACGTATTGTATGCGCAGCTTACGCGCGATCTGTTTGCGATAGCTAAGTTCTTGTTTAGCAATGTTACGGGAAGATGACAACGGTTACAGCCCGTAACATTGCCAACAAACAAACCGTCATAAAACCTTCACAAAAGATCGGCAATGGCACAGAGGCCATGCTGTGCATTTCAAGCCAAATTCAGCCAACATCCACATCACTATGACAACATGCCGTAAAATTGAACGGTCTGGCAAGCCGCACGTGTTTATGCCATCGTCAGGTGGCAGCAGCATGTAATGCGCTCAGATTTTTACTATTCCAAATGTCGAAGCAGCAACCGGGCGAGAATGTTATGCTTCGCACAGCTTGTGCAGGATGATTTTAGCATGCCGGTTGTATTATTTCACTTTGTAGTCATCGTGTTTTCTTGTAAAAGAGATGCGAGATTAGGGACCCGTTTAAACGTACGCTGCCATAAGGCTTATCTGTCTTTCAGTTAATCATCGCATGCCAAAATACACATTAAAATTGTAAAACGCATGTTCGTATTATGCATCTACATTCCCCTTATTCATTCCTGAGACACGCATGAAAGATAGTAAATGAAGTGGCTACAGTTAAATACCTGAGGTAGAAAGGAATCATCCCAGGACCTATAGAGCTGTGCCACATAGTGATTGACGTCCGCTGACGTAGTCGGCGTGAAATCGTAGCCAGTCACAATTTGGCGTGTGTCGTTCGCGATGCGGTATGACGTCACCGATGCACTTCCGTTTTCGCTCAGTTGTTCAGGACTATGCTGATATTTAGTGGTGGCTGTGTTACTGTCATTGTCCCGAGAACTCGCCGAGGAAACGACCGCTAGTACGTAGTTATTGTCTAGCGAAACGTTTAAACTTGACTGCTGAGTTTCGACACCGTCACGATGTTCGCGCGAGTCAGCCACTTCCGCTGGCAGTCCAAGTAAGACGTCGGAAAGACCACCAGTGGACGTCGCGGACTGATTGACAACTGGCGCCTGTGTAGACGCAGCGGCACTTCGTCGTCGTGATCGTCGTCGATCGTGACGGCGGTCACCAGACGCCGGCAGTGACGAACTGTTTTGGGACGACGACGGCGGATGAGGTTGACTGGGCGTGGTCGACGCTGTGATGTTGTAGGAGACGTAGACTCTGAGACACGGGTACTGCGAGACGCACGTGTCGAACACGCTCATTTGCTCGTCACATGAACAAACACTAACGTCGTACGACGAGTTTAATACTGTGCAGAAAACCTGCAGCGTAATCACACACCAATTAACCTCTGATATCTGACACCTGTCTGAAAACACTATACCTTTCCATGTATCTCATCAATATTTTGGAACTTTGTCAATGCTGCCCACTGATTCAGTGACTGCTGACATTGTGCACCTTACAAGTGTTTGTATAATAACAACAACAACAACAACAATAATAATAATACTAATAATAAGAAGAATAATAATAATAATAGCATTAACAAACCGTTATCTCCACTAAACTTTAGCTCAGCGTTACTAATTTTATCCCATAAAAGATATTTATCTGTCTGTACTCGTGCAGCTGTATTCATATCATTTCTGTTTTATGTCTTCGTATTTTCATTATAAATGTTTATGGCCTTTGTGTTATCTGTCATGTGTATAGATGAATAAAGAACGAATAAATAGCCGACATAGCGAAATATCAACGGGCGTTCAACAGCTTTATACGCCTGTGCAGTTTAATTTCCGCAAATTAAAACAGTAAATAACACAGATACAACAAGTGCGGAGCGTCTATGGACACCACGATTAAGCCCCCACCGCGCGCATAAATATCGCGGGGGAAGAAACATCTGTGATACCCCTGGTGACGGCCACGGTGCGTCCGCTCCGCGGTCGAAATAACAGACAAAGAAACACAGACTGAGATGGAGACAGATGACCATCACCGTTGCGTAAAGCCCCTGCGGCGGAGTTAAAAGTTTAACGAAGAGTCATAAAATGTTCTTCGTACTTTTCAGTTGTCGAAGTTGTTTTAAGAAATAGTTTGGGCCAGTTTTCTGCTAACAGTGTACTAAAGACATGATGTCATTATCGTAACGAACACAATGCGACTACGTCCTACATAAATTTGTTAATAATTTGTCATTACGAATTCCGTTGTTATGTATAACCAAGAGGTCAAAGTAATTTAACAAAAAGCGCCTCACTGGGGGCCCATTCCCCGGTTAGGGGTCACCCCAGGGGTCGAAATTTGTACCATTGAATTCCTGGGGTAGGGTTTCCTATTAGTGTTCAATAGTAACTATAGGCCTAGGATGCACCGTTTGGCCACAGTGCACGCGCGTGACAACCAACCAACCAATGACGTCACGAGTCACGACACAGCCTATCTCAATAAGCGCCTCTTTTACTAAAGTAAAGTGAGGCGCTTAAAAACAAACTAAAGCAACACAAGTCACAAGACAACTGTAGTCTGGACAATTAACTGACTCACTGCAAATATTTGGTAAATGTGACAAAACCTAGCTACTGGTTATAGAAATATCGGATCGTAGAAACTCTACTGGGTACTGTCAACTATCAGGTTGTTTGCCACATGCAAAAGAATACCGGTGTCGATGTTCTAGCTGTATTCCGCATTCATTGATTCATTGACCGACTCCAGAAGAATTATAATTAGCTCTGCCAGCTTGGCAAAAAATTCCCCGTGGGTCTGTAAAAATGTCTAAAATGGCGATGGTCTATTGAAGAAGTGAATGATACTTTGTACAGTTAGAATTGGGTAAAAATAAAAAAAAATCTTATATTTTAGTTACTTGGCCCATACAGTCTGGAATGTACTACCCCTTGACATAAGACTTTTCCTGGTTTTCCACACTAATGATAATTTCAAACGTATGTTTTGACGTAGACTTAGATTATCCTCACTATTACCAAGCGACTGCCGGCGCCTCCGATTTATTAACGCGCTCAGCAGAGCACAGTTAATGAAGAGTGCGTCTTTGCTACAGCAAATCTGGACATCTGAACGTCCGAACATCTGTCTCTCTGTCCGTCACACACTGATATTGTGACCCTGAAAAGGCGCGGGGTATTAAAATTCGTGATTTTTGACCAACGCATCGATATATCTCGAAAACGATAGTTACAATGAACGACTATTAGGAAATCGCATACTGGCTATCGATTGGCACCAATTTCAATGACCTTGAACGACCGTGACGCACCAATTTACCAAACATCGCTTCTTTCCGGAGCTCGCTGCGTGAAATTTGAATGAAGATGACCCATACTGTCAGCAGTGGCTCCGGGTTCGTAGATTTCAGCCACGCACAGATCGTGCATAAATTTGCAGGGTTCACCTCTTGAAGGGGCACCAAATGTGTGACATCAGCCATTTTGGGGCCTTTACACTAGCATTGTCGTGACAACACAATTTTTAACCGTCAAGCAGTCCAGGGGCTCTAGTTTTTCGTTACCAAATTTCATACCGCAGTTCACCGGAGATCAGTCCTAGCGGGGCCCTCAATGAGGCTGGAGTTTTCGTCACAATATCTCGGAAACGGTACAATATATGGTCCAAGTAACCGTTAACCACTGATAGGATTTCGCATACGGGCTGTCGAGTGGTACCAGTTTCTATGACCTTGAATAACTCTGAATGGCCGTACCGAGCAAATCGCTATTTTCCTCTATTTATGGCGTTTTCGGAGCCAGCTATTTAAATGCAATTGAACATAGAAATTGGATGAAGATGACCCACTTTTAGACATCTCGTAAAATAGTAGATGTTCGCTACGATACAGTTACTGATGAATAGAAAATCGTATGTTGGCTATAATTTAAGTGTCGTAGTCGAATCGAGCTGAATGACTGTTTCAAGGTCGCAGGCATAAATAAAGAAATAAAGAAAAGGTTGGTTGTAACTTTGGCTATATGGGGAGAAACAGCCAATTGCGCGATCTCGACCAAATATGGCATGTGGGCAGAGGTGGTCGACATAATCACGTATGCAATATTTAGTGACTGTCAGTTAAGGGGTGTGAGTTTGGTGAAAGGGGTAATTTTGCCCCCTTCAATTGACTTGAGGTATCGACCGCCTTTACAACGTTTTCACATTACCGTGCAAAGCAGTATTTGTAAGTCAACTTTTGTAAATTTAAGCCACTAACCTGAGGCCAGGAGCGCATCGCCTCGAAGGGCAGAACGACAGTAAAACCCAATGTACAGAGGAGAACGCTGCCGACGAAGACGAACAGTGCACCGAGACAGAAGTAATTGACCGTCAGCTTGGACGGATCCGGCATCTTCTCAGCGAGCCAGCTCTCACTCGTTCTTGCGCCAATCTCTATTGTATTATGGATGTCGCTCAGCAGAAGTGTATTCAATGAACGATCCGCGAGCTGTATGAAGCTTGTTGTATGCAGTCATTTTGTACAGTCCCGGATTTCGACTCTCTGTCATTTACGTCAGTTTTCCTTCTATAGCGTCGGCGAGATACGGCGACGTCTTTTTCGTTCGTTAGTTGCTGCCAACATGTTGATGCAGCGTCTCATGCACGGCCGTCATTATCTGCAGGCACAGCGCAGCTGACGTAATAACATATAGTGAGATGGACAGCGCAGACTGCCGCTGCAGCCGGCCATGTAGTGGCGTCGCAAGCTATGGGGCAATAGGACACGTGAACCCAGTCGACTCTGTCTTGCAATTTTATATTTAGCAATTCAACTTTTAGCTGCAAGTATGTTCCCGTCCCCTTTCCTTCCTTTTTCTTCGTTCTCTTTCCTTTCCTCGGGTAGTTTGAAGATAAGTAGGCGCAATCACTGTTCTCCCTTTTTTAGTGTCAGTTATAGCATAAACCGTCATAAAATATTATAGTACTTATTCAGTATTATAGTACTTATTCAGTATTATACCGCCTCGTGGGTCGGTTAGGGTTCAGCAGTAAGGGTTAGTGCCAGTTATAGCATTGTTATAGCATTGCGCTTACTTATCTTCATGTGCCCCCTTTCCTCCCCTTCCCTTCTCTTATCTCTACCCTACCCTTCGTTGAAATTCTATTCTATTATGGATGTGTGTGTCTGCACCACCACAAAATAACTATCAAAGGAATGATGATATTTAGTGTACGAATTATAATTCATGCATCAGCTCATTGCACTAAATAAATTTAAGAATGGCTACCAAGCCCACGGTCGTGCCGCCGAATCAAACTGTTGGTGACGCCACTGCGGCTCTTCAAGTCGCTCGGTCCGTGACGGACGCTAACGCAATTTGCGTCTTCAACGTCGTTTGTTCGTGTCGTCAGTCTTGGGTTCGCTCACGGCGACGCCTGCCTGCTGCGTGTCGAGTCAACCAACCAAGCAGCGTAGCAGACAGCCGGTGACACTGGCTGGTGGACGGACGTCGTAACGCTCACCGGCACGACCCAAGCACAGCCCGCCCTGTTGCCAGTTTCAGCATCAGCGTGGAGACGCGTCTAGTTTACGAGACTTGAGGAGACGACGAAAATCAATAACAGCGTAATGGACCAAATACTAAGCCTTTAGAGATTATCGACGCTGTGTATGTCAAAACGTAAGCCCATTATCAAAACTGTAAGGCTAGTGCCGATCCAGCTGATAAATTAACCCTTTAGAGTGCATAGGCAATTATAGCGCCACATCGAATAATATGAAATTGGTACACTGGCCGTTGACGGGTGTGCTGTTACATTTGGTACAGCGAGAAAGGGACTGGTCGGGGCGCAGCCCGCCCAGGCCCCTCGTCGCTGTACCAAATGTAGCAGTCCACCCGTCAACTGCCAATCACTGCATTGCTGCATAATGGTCCGTTGCTCTGCAGTTTTAATGTGCCCATTAATGGGTTAACACTGTGGAGTGTTGGCGTGTTTTACTTGCAGCGAACACGAAAAATCTGTATTCTGTAAGAACCCAAGATTGTTGTTGTTGGCAGGATTGATTGTTGCATCGATTATTATTGACTATACAACGTGACGTTAATGTAGGCTTGCTGCCGTCGATCGGCATTCATATCGATTAGGCTTAACCTCAACGTCGCACATGCTGTACGGGATTGAAGGCTGTAGGGCAAAAATGTCTGTGTGATTTCACCGTTGATACAGCAGCGACACTGTAAGGACTCTCCACAGTTGCTGATGAGACTGTTCTTCATTGCTTCGTGAACCGAATGGTCAAATCAATCAGTATACATCTTCCACAAAACTTAATATCTGGAATTCTGTTAGCAAAACAGAACGTAAAATCACTAGTTTTATAAAATACAAATTACTTACTTACTTACCTTCTGTGTTATTTATTTGTTAGACATATTGACTAGCGAGTGTTAAAGTTTATATAGGCATATGTGCATTAGCAAGCAGATTGGCAACTCGTCTTAGTTCAACGCCAGTGAAAACATTAATTTGCCAAAACATTTTAATAATTTATGTCATATCTAAATCCTGCTGTGGTGATTAAACCAGCATCAATCATCATGTGGTGTGTAGCTCGGCTCATGAAAGTCGATTGAACGCGGCGTCTCGTGAGTGTTGCGGACTCGGCGAAGATCGATAGAGAGTCTAATTACGCCAATGCATCGCGCTGCTTCAGCAACCACGAGGAGCGGACGATTAACATTATCGTCGTGGAACATGCTGCCATAAAAACACCAGCGAACGACAGCCAGCCTAAATCAGTTCAACGATCCATTCAAACCAGCATTTTGTATACTCTCATTGTATACAACACCATTTTTTTTCCGTGCAGTGCGTTTGTTTGTCCGTCTCTCTGTCTGCCACAACCGTGTACTGTGTGCGAAATCAAAGGTTAAACGTTTACCAAGATATTTGCACTGTATTGTAGCGTTGTTACAGTAGGTTCTTCATTTCGAGTATCACGCAGGAAAGTTAATTAGAGGTGATTTGTGGAGTAGTGTCCGAGGAATGGCCCAGTGGTTAGAAAGCAAAAGGACACGAGATCGAATCCTGACGGCACAAAAAATAAACAACTGTATCGGAGACGATACGAAAGCCGCCGCTCGTCAAAGCCTAAACTGCATTAAAAACAAAAATAATAAAATAGGACTAAACACGATTTTCAACATGCCGGATAGAATTCTTACACCCTGCAATGTGGCACGATCATGACATTGATTTCGTCAGGTGACTGCACCCTGCAATGTGGCATGTGACTCTGGAATCGTGACAGTGAATTCACCTAGTGGCAGCACCCTGCAATGTGACACGTAGGTCTGGACAATGACATTGAATTCGCCAGGTAGCAGCACCTGCAGTGTGGTAGGTGGCTCTGGGATGACATGTCATTGAATTCGCCCAAACGTCCGCCATATTGGAATTCTACATCTGGTTTCGATTTCGACCACATCACCGCAGTTGACATGACATTCTGCACTAGTCTCCGAAATTTTATCCAAATCGGACCATCCTCGGCAGAAAAAAATGAAGTCATGTCGATTTTCAAGATGGCGAATTTCAGCCATCTTGGATTTTTAAGATCCAATAATCGGTTCTTTGAAAAGCCCATGTGCGACTTCCTATAGGTCGTCAATGGACACCATAGCTTTAAATTGCTTAATTTTTGAGAAAATCGCGTTATTTTGCATTTTAGCGACAAACAGACAAACAATCAGACAGACGAACAGTTGGACAGCACCGATGCACTAAGCCGCTCTCGCTGTCGCGAGCGGCGGCTTAATAAATGAAGTAATGGACAATGATGTAATTTGTAAATTTATCGCACATAAACTAAAATAAAATAATATCAAAATTTATAAAGCACCACAACATGGCAAGAGTCACTGCAACGGCATAGATATAGCTCTCGACATAGTTACTACTTTTAACAAGTGTATCGGAGACGACACGAAAGCCGCCACTCGTCAAAGCCCAAACTGCACAAAAACCAAAAAAAATTGGCGAAAAACAATTTTTAATATGGCGGATGGACTATTACACCCTGCAATGTGGCATGATCATGACATTGATTTCACCAGGTGACTGCACCCTGCAATGTGGCATGTGGCTCTGGAATCATGACAGTGAATTCACCAGGCAGCACCCTGCAATGTGATACATGGCTCTGGGATGACATGCCGTTGAATTCGCCCGGTGGCAGCGCCCTGCAATGTGACAATGACTTTGAACGACCCCAAACCCAGATTTCAAGGTCAGGCCATTGCTTGACGCTGAATATCTCCGAAATGGCTAAAGACACGGCCATTACCATGGAAGGCGAATAGGAAACGGTAACCAAGCTTTCAAATGGTACCACTTTCAATGACCTTGAGTGACCTCTAACCCACATTTCAAGGTCACGATAGTATTCAACGTCAAATAACTCGAGTACTACTAAGTCGTGTATAATCTATCCAATGGTTCCGTTTTCAGTGACCCTGAGTGACCCTTCACATAGATTTTAAGGTAACGGTGTAATATTTATGCCTATAGATGCCCTCAGCGTATTCTGTGCGCAGCTTACGCGCGATCTGTTGGCGATAGCTAAGTTCTTGTTCCAAGTGCAAAGTGAGATTACTTACTTTCTCAGTCATCTCACAGTAAAAAAACTCGAAACGGCACAAAACGCAAAAGACGGCGGATGTTTAATATGGTGGAAATAGTTGCCCAGATGAAGGAAAAACAAAGCAATAAAGCAAAAAGGATATGCTGAGGAGTTTGTCACTGCAGCAGCAGCCGAGTGTGATTTATTGACCGACGGGTTCGACCGCTGCTGCCCTGTTACAACAAAGTGAATTCGATATGCTCGACGGCAGCCGGCACGTCGGCCTCATGGGAGTCACCGTCTCGACCTGATTCACTCTGACCACCTACTGAGAACACGTGACGACATGAAGGTGGTTGGTACGTTGACTGCGAAACTTCTTTGTCCAGTTGCAGTCCCGGTGCGTGGAACCAGTAGAGTGCCAGTCGCTGCAGATCGCAGATGCTGTCGACCTGAGATAACAGTAGTGGGTATGCGGAGGTCGCTGAGATAGGCTGGAGCGACACCACGAACACACTTCCAGACCATAAAGGCCGTCTTGAAGACTACTCCCTGACTAGCATAGCCAATGTAGATCTTCAAGAACTGGGGTTATGTGTTCACTTCGGCGCACTCCAGATACCATACGAGCAGCCATGTTCTGCACAGACTGAAGTTCAGGAAAATAAACTTTGGCCACTCCAGCCAACGCAGAGTTGCAGTAGTCAAGCCTACAGCAAACAAAAGCCTGTATAAGATAATAGAGAGCCTCTCTAGTCAAGCAACCCTTGACTGACTTCAGCTGACTCACCTGGTGGAAGCATAAGCGGCAGACATCAGTCACTTGCTGAGACATGGACAGCTGGCGGTCACGAACCACGCTGAGGTTCGTGGCCGCACTATAGATATTTATGCACACAAACAAATTTATTGTCCAGTTATTGCCACCATGACTATGACATGTTTAAATTCGGCGATTAAAGCATGAGTTCGAATTAATTCTGCTCCCTCAGAAGTTTACTAATGAGAGTTACGATCGACGACGACCCAGCAAAGCGAAGCAATTACCCTTTGGGAGGACTGCTTAAGAGGCGACTCTCGTACAATCACGAAATTACGCCGCCAAATTAACACTTAAGTAAATAATATAGCATTACTAACGACTATATTGCATCCTATCGATAACTTTTATAATGAACGAATACATCGGTTTCATTTTCGTTACGCCTCCGAAATATACATCATTCCAAACGTCACAGTCAGCGGTGTAATATGAACAGGAAGGATCGAGGCAAACGCTGCGACTGTCAACTTTGCTGGAACGGTCGTCTCATACGACGGCGAACTCAAGAATCTGAAGATCTCTGAACAATTTGGAAAGACACAACAATCGTAGCAGGCTGTCACTGAAACGATATATTGAAACTCTTTTAGGGAGATGGCAATTTTTCTAAAAAATGATAAAAAAAATCGGTATGCGTCAATTAGCTCAGCTGTGTAGTTCCGTTACTTACATGTACACCGTGTCTAAAAAACTGCATTTTTGTTTTTGTCAGAACTTCGTCAAATTTCCATGAATTTTAATAAGTTTTTCTAGGTAGATGGCAAAATAGTCGCAATTGTATGCTATATATATATACATTTTCCACCTAAGGCTAACCAGACCCATGTTACTACACTACCTTGTTAAAGGCGGATGTTCTAAATTTTTACCTATCACTGGATTTGTTACAATCAGATTGCTCAGATTTGGTGTCAAAGTGAAGAGGTCATATACTGTCGCGACAAGTTTCTTGCTCAGAGGCCACTGCCAGACATGCGCAGATTGTCCGGAAACGATTTTTTTATGTTTCAACAGGACGACACCCCGACGCATCAGCACGTGACACCGTTGCTTTCCTGGAGCGAGAGAGATGCGAGAAACGCGTCGTCGTCTAGACGCTTGTGTCCGTGTACGTGGGGCACATTTCGAGCATGATTTCTGACAATTTTGAACCCATCTGTCATGACAACTAATGACTCTGCTAAATAAACCATATTCAGTTTACTGTGTGCTAATTCAGTCGTCAGATACTTTGTTGCAAATAATACATTTCAACGTTATGTAACAAATTGAGAACATCTGGGTTTCGCAAGGTAAGGCGGTGACGTGGGTCACATTAAGTGGAAAATATTTATACAGCATACAATTTTAGCCACTTTGCCATCTACCTACCAAAACTCATTAAAATTGGTTGAAATTTGTCGAAGTTCTGACGGAAACAAAAATGCACAGGTTTTGAGACACGGTGTAGAAGCTATCTCGAAAGCATGTAATATTATAACAGTCATTAACAAAGGTCTGCGTGGCGTTCGCGGTGCAAGTAAACTAGAGTCAAACTTGAGGAAGATTGGATGGAATGTCTCAAGGAAACGCGAATGAGTCAGTCTTGGACCAACGGCAGCATCTGTGTCGCATCTGTCGTTCTCAACTATGCTCCGTGATGAAATTGTTTGCACTGATTTCTGTCTGTCCGTCCGTCCGTCTGTCAGTGAGACTGTGTCACATTCGAGATTGTAAATTTAAGAATAAAGATCCTAAGAACTTCTAATGTGGTAAATATTTCCCACGGCGCACGTAAATGCTGGTGAAATATTTATTTCGAAAGTCGAAGATCAATGTCATAACTCATAAGACGCCGAAAGCTCAGACATACCTGCTGGGCGCGCCGACGCTGTGACTCACGGCGCG
>Ga0209149_1001197_pt1 | contig 12709 bp, 9 predicted proteins | sample WorMetTyACAVOLI2_FD_187423 | JGI IMG/M metagenome (GOLD analysis project Ga0209149, IMG submission 187423) | Marine gutless worms symbiont microbial communities from Max Planck institute for Marine Microbiology, Germany - Olavius algarvensis... ... | reverse complement strand
CACGTGTGCCGAGTTTCAAATTGAAATCTTCATGGGTTACGATTTTACAGGGGGTCGAATTTTCGATTTTCCCATTGATTTTAGCATGGGCCTTACAACAGTGCAGCGCTACTGCGCTGCCTGTGATCATCATTACATATTAGTCAGTCCACGTGCGGACCCAGTGCGTGATGACGTCACACGATGACGTCACTGGTCCCGAGTACTGACCTGCAGCATGTCGTCGAGCGTTCGCTGCCAGTCGTTTAGCCTCGCTACGACGTCAGCAAGTTTGTGTGTCACGTGATACGCCAGTCGACCGAGCTTATCGTGCACGTTGCTGCCATGCTCACCTGCGTGACTGCCCTCGGACTCTGTACCAAGCCGAAATAACACCAAATATAGTAGATCTACTATATTTGACAACACGTTGTGTTCCTGTATACCCCGATTCCAGCCAAACTGATCAACTGCTACCGTTGAAAGCACGTGGCCGGGGCCAGGCATGCCACACGCATTAGGCCTATTACTTAACTCACGCATTTCCGCCCGCTAAATATTATCTCACGCCTTTTTTTCTGTGAAGTTACGCATAATTTTGTACGCCGGCTTTCTTCAAATATGAATTATATTGTATAAAAATGCCTAACGCTAAGCATGATTTCTGTCCGTAATCAATAGGCCTATTCTCCAGGCTTGTGGACCACACACACAGCGTGACATCATATCGAGCGTTAAAGCTGGACCTCGAAGCTGCGAAACGTGTAAACTGCACGGAATTAAGTTAGTTAATTCTCATGAAAATCATTAAAATTGTCGCCACTATATGTTAGATTTTAAGCCAAAATAAACCAAATTCGATTTCTGCCGCTGGGGGAGCTTACAACGTTCCCCCGTACCTCCTATCTGGTGGGGAGGGGGACTTGCTGCCCTCTCCCCAAAAACCCTACCACGGTACCACCCCCACTCTCGACCCTTCGGGCCTCGACCCCGCTGTTCTCACGCATTTTTTCTTTCCAAACCCTGGCATGTCTGGTGGGCCTGCCACTGTCCTGCGTTCGAAGCTCATGAAAGACATTTCAGTGATCAGTTTAGGCCTACAGGATGCGGCTGAAACATACCTCCTGATGAAAACAGGCCCTACAATTTCTGACATAGGCTACGGTTTAATAATGTATTACGAAATTTTATAAGATTGTTCTCAAGCGTTGTCTGCATTAAAAAAATATTTTAAAAATATGTTAACATGTACACAAATGGCAAGAACCAAAATCCTACTTCTACTACAATTAATATTATTACAATACTTGCAAATTTTATCGCGTTACGTAAAATTTTGCACAGCGTCTTTTGGACCCAACATGCTGATGCAACCGATCAAAAAAATTAATGTGACCCAACCCAACCCAACCCGTGGATTGATTTAACCCATGTCCACTCATCATGAAGGATATTAAATATCTAAATTTACTAATATTAATAATGAGAATCTTTATTCACCACATGATAGCAGCAGTGATAAAATAAATATAACAAAAATACCAAAAAAATAAACTTAACTAGAACTTAACTAAGACGCACGCAAATATCACGCAGTACTAGAGCGCATCGGTTATAGTTTTCTTCAAATTCAGTTTTCTTTTTTTCTATTAGTTCACTTGGCAGGTTGAATTGAAAGTATCGACGACATTTTGCAATGATTTCAGTATTATTTGATTGAAATAATGATTGAAATAATTTCATCAAAAATCTAGCTGTTAACAGCAAAATCCAATGATTTCAAATCAGGCCCGTAGCCAACGAGGGGCAAAGGGGGGCAATGCCCCCCAAAGCTAAAACTTGCCCCCCCCCTAAATTGTGGTAGACCTACAACAAATAAAACAAAATGTAGGCCTATTGTATTGACTTTGACCGCCTATTCGTATACCCGGTCCGGTGGTCTTTACCTTTGGTCGTCTGAATCCATTCCAAATGCAATGCCTTTTGTTACCCTCACATCCTGCCTCTTTAGCCTCTTTTCCTCACCAATAAAAATTTTTTTTTTAATGCCCTGCATCCCTTACCCAGTTTGGCACTGGCAGGCTTAATGATATCTAAGTTCTCTGCAGGCTGTGAGTGTAGGCTATTTGGTACAGGCCTTGTTATGTCTGAAAATGCATCAGATTGCACCCAAAATGCAGCATACCGAGACAGAAAATTAAAAAATTTCCTGAGGAGGGGGCACAGCCCCCTCCCCAAACCTCTCCCCATTGGGGAGGGGCAAACCCCTCCCCATTGGGAGGGGGACACCCCCTCCCCAAACCCCACCCCTCTCAAAGCCTTCGGCGCCTCGATCCTCGGCGCCTACGGCGCTCGACCTGCTGCCCCTCCACTTTCATCATTTGCCCCCTCCTATCTCACACTTCTGGCTACGGGCCTGTTTCAAATCAACTTCTAGCACTTTAATGAAGTTGTTACATACACACTGTTCAACTGTGCAAACACTATAAACTCCTTACACCTTAGTTTCAATTTTACGATAGCATCATCTGATAACCAAATGCCTTTCACTAATGAGGTGTTCAATTATGACTCCTGTTATAAGAGATTATTATGGTAAAATCACCGACAGCACGATGTAGGCCTATAAAACATTTAAAGCAATCGTCACAAAATTTCCTACTAATTCACAATTTCATATTATTCGTGAACGCTAAAATGTGTACAGTATTTCGCGTCATAGAAAATAAAATGTTATTCCTATTTTAATAACAAGAAGCTCAGCTGTCGCAGAGAGACCGCGCGACGCTTCGTGTCATTGAATTTTTGCTAAGTCACCCAAGGTCACTCAAGGTCATTCGAATAACATTGTTAAGTAGGGCGTTTGTAGGCCTAAGTCCCTATTAGTATTTCATTGAAACTATATCTGTATCTCGTACCGTTTATGAGATATTCAGCGTCAAAGAATGGCGTGACCTTGAAACTGGGGGTGGGGTGGTTCAAAGTCATTAGAAATGGCGCCGTTCAATAGACCATTATACGACTTTTTTGGTCCATCATTGTATATATAGTTCCATCTGGTACCGTTTTTGAGCTACTTGACGTTGAAAAATATCCTGACCTTGAAATCTGGGTTACTGAAGGTCATTCAAACTGGTACCATTCGAAAGCTTAAGTGCGGTTTCCTACTCACCTTCCATAGTAACTACGGTCGTATCTTTAACCGTTTATGAGATATTCAGCGTCAAAGAATAGCGTGACCTTGAAAACTTAGTTAGGGATTGTTCAAGGTCATTGAAAATGTCGCCGTTCGATGGACCATACGACTTTCTGTTGGTCCGTCATTGACATTGAATAATATCGTAACCTTGAAATCTGGGTTAAAAGTCACTCAAGGTCATTCAAAATGGTACCATTCGAAAGCTTGGGTACAGTGTCCTATTTGCCTTCCATAGTAACTATGGCTCTATCTTGCGTCAGTTCCGAGATAAAGCCCGATATTGGTCGAAAATCGTGATTTTTTCATACCCCCTTGCATTCGACGCTCCCGTTAGGGAGCATACTCCCATCCCGTTTGGTACGAAAAAACTAGAATGGTGGGGCTACCCGACGGTGAAAAACTTTGAGGACATGTATAACCGTTTACACACAATACCGGAATGTGACGGATAGACAGACGGACGGACAGACAGACATCGCGCTATGCATATGTGTCGCTCGTTAAAACCAAGTGTATCGGAGATGATACGAAAGCCGCCGCTCGTCAAAGCCAAAACTGCATTAAGAAAACCAAAAAAAATTAAAATATGGCGACAAACGATTTTCAATATGGCGGATGGAATTCTTACACCCTGCAATGTGGCACGATAATGACATTGGCATGTGGGTCTGGGATCATGAGAGTGAATTTATTAGGTGGCAGTAGGCCCACCCTGCAACGTGACACGTGGCTCTGGGATGACATGCCATTGAATTCGCCCAAACGTCCTCCATGTCAATGTCAATGTCAATAGTAGATTTATACAGCGCAGAGTCATGATGCATCTCTACTACGCTGTGTGTGCTGGTAGCGACGAAATAGGTTCCTTTTCAGCGATTGAAATTCCACTTCTGGTTTCCATTTCGGCCATATCACCGCAGTCGACATGTCGTTCTGCACCAGTCTGCGAAATTTTATCCAAATCGGACCACTCTCGGCAGAAAAAATGATGTCATGTGGATTTTCAATACGGCAGAGCTCCGCCATATTGGATTTTAGGGGTCCAATAATGCGTTCTTTGAAAAGCCCTTGTACGACTTCCTATAGATCGTCAATAGAGACTATGGCTCTAAATTGCTTACTTTTTGAGAAAATCACGTTTTTGTATTTTGGCGACGGACATACAGACAAACAAACAGAGAAACAGACGGACAGACCCGTTGCATGAAGCCGCTCTCGCTGTCGCGAGCGGCGGCTTAATAAATAATTGTAAGAAACAGTTTATTTGCACGTAGCCACTGCAGAAATAAATTGCTGTATCAACATGCCCATGCAATAACGGTGTATCTGCAACATGGCAAGAGCAGCAGTCGACCAATCAAGCGTTCGCAGAGGTCGGGGTTCCGTTTGTATACGTCAGTTTTCTATGGCGCTGTCAGCTGCCGTAGCTGCGGCCGCCGGTAACAAAATTCCGCCGAGTGTCCAATTAGGTTGAGGCCTATCATTAGGCTGATTGAAGGCCAGCACGTGCCACGGCGAGCAGCATCGCCCGCAATTTAACGACCCGTGGAAATTGTAATGGATGGCTGTCTGTACGCCGCCGTATATGGCGTTTGCAATACGGCTAATGTATTTGATGCCAATCGGTGTCAGCGGTAAGTTCGCCAGAGGTCCGCGAAACTGACGAAATAAAAGTCGACCGTTAGCAATAACCTAGTAGGCTCATTGGCTGCAACAATCACAATAAAAGTGAAAATCTATGACTCAGTAGATGCAAATAAAGCCCGTTTCACGCCGCCCAACAAGACTGAACGGATGGACGCAGGTGGTAATAATCTGAAACGAAAAAAAGGAGTTGCTCGGCCGTTTTAAGTATGCATAAAGTACTCAAGCGGCAAGTACACTGTGCGCCAAAAAATAAAACTCGCGTAATCTTGAATATTTTGTACAGTTGTAAGTCTTTCTTTCTTTCTTATTTGTGGTGACACACGCTCCCTTCGCATGCCAGCGCTGAAGCCTGTCTCACAGGCTGGCCCAATGCACAACCCCAGGGAAGGGACTAGTGTAGTGTTGCGCGACACCATCAGGCTAACCTGATGATGTGTGTAGTGTGTAGTTGTTGCGCGACCTCTCCTTATAGAGAGGTGTGTAGGGCTAAGGGAGGGATCGGAAGTAGAGAGACCTTGTGCCATGATATTTATCCTGCTTGGCCTATAACCACTGTTTCTCTGGCGACTAATACCTACTGCAGGATGGACGGCCATAGCTCATGCGCACCTCGCACCGTGGGCCCCAGGGTCCAATTTAGCGGTGCGTGTGAACAGAGCCATTGATGACCGGCCTGGGATACAGCAGGAGGCCATCTGTTATCAGTGGTTCAAGCAGTGACTAATACTGAGCGTCTCTAAACCCAGTATTAGCCAACGGTCACAGATTAAATAGGATACCGTCGAACCCTCTGTGCCTGCCCGATAATTTAATCTTAAAGCATACGCCGCTATAACCTTACACAATGATCCGGCTAGCCTGGGCCTCGCACCCAGACTCGCTGATCACCGCAGCCAGGCAGCGCGTACCGCGACGCTACTGACTGCGCCACCCAGGCAGGCTACAGTTGTAAGTCTATTGCAATGAAATTTAGTGTGTGATATACTGATGACCTTAGCTATTAAGCACATACATAACTTGCCACATCATCATGGTGAAAAAAGTCACCATGATGCAACAACGTTCAACAACGTTCAACTGAACAACGTTCAACTGTTGATTCCGAGATGTCGTCTGACAAACTTCAAAATGTTAGTTCATCAATTTTGACACAGTCCGTCTAACTACAGTTAAATTTTAAATCTAGAGCTCAAAGTGTCCGTAGAAACATGTCTACAGTTTGTTGCGGATGCTGTAAAAATCGGTAAAATTTCCGGATTTCAGAATTTCACACGGTAGTGTAGCAATATTTGCAGGTGATGTGGCATCTTTGGAGTGTATACGTAGATAATTTTCTCACGAATCAACTGGTGAAAGAATTTAAAAATCGGTCCACATTTGCCAAAGTTATTATAAAACATTAACAACGTGGCTTCCTTTTTAAGACACCGTGTAGAAGTAGACCTACCTAAGGTTTAAGTACAAGTACTTGGCTTGCAAGTACAGGTACAAATACTGAAAATCGGTAATTAAGTACAAGCAGCAAGTACAACAACGGTTTGTAGTCCGCGTTAAACTCGGTCATAACAGAAATGCCTAACAGCAAACAATCAATCTGTAAGGAAGTCCAAAAGGTATTAATAACATGCAGGTCGTATGCTATTTGGATCCAACAAAAAATTATCTTGGCAACAAAGACTTGGTCGCAAGTACAAGTAAAAGTATTTCAGTCGCGAGTACAAGTACAAGTACTTAAAATCGGTATTTAAGTACAGCTCAAGTACAAGAAAAGTACCAAGTAGAACGTTCTGTTTAGAACGACCACAAAGTAAACAGTATTTATTTCGCCAAAGAACACACAGTTGGTTCTTTACCGTCTTCACTGTCCATGTTGATTTGCGTCGTATCGCAGCCGACGTCAGTAAGAAACTTCCACGAAGCGTCGACGTTCAACTCCGCTGTAAATCGCTTTTCAGCAAGTTCTCGGCGAATATTCTGCATAGAAACAATCGTCTGCATACATACAAACATGCATAATATCGTGCACGCGTGCGTATAAAGGAAAATAAACATACGGTATACAGTGGTCCATATCAAATTTTTTATGTCGTTAGTTTATTATGCCCCCGACCGTAGGGAAGGGGGCAATAAGCGTTGCTTTTGTCCATCCGTCTGTCTGCCCGTCTGTCCGTCTGTTGCATACATAGCGAATAATTCGAAAACCCAAAGGGCTAGCGTGCCCAAATTTGGAAGGAAGGTTCCCCATCTTAGATGCGACTCGCACACCAGTTTCAAGGTCAAACGGTCAAAGGTCAGGGTTAGAGGCGGGCGGGGGGATACCGTGTCGGCCGAACGCGGCGGCCACACTGCTTGTTTTTTTATTAATCTGTAGTAGTATGTTATAGACTACCGCTAGTTCGTCGCACTGTTGCTGGAGAGAGATCAGATCGCCGCCAAGCGATTGCTGGTGCCTCATCCTCTGTTGTGTTGTTTGCAGCCAGCCCAGCATCACGCGCAACGCACGAACCAGCTCTCGACATCTCTCGGCCCTCACGTCTGCACCGTTCGCCGTCTTACAGCTACAATAAATACGACACGTCGGCTTATATTGGTCAAAATCGCAACTTTTTTCTTACCACATATACAGGGTGTTTCAAAAAAGTAGTCCCCCAAAACGTTTTCGAATATTTTCACTTCGGTTAAGTCTTTTTGCGTGAAATTTTGCAAATTTGTTGGCAATTAATATTCACATATACCTACCAATTTTTGTAGATTTATCTAAATATTTTATCAAATGGCGTTAATTTTTCCACAAGTACCCATCATTTTCACCCTGTCAAGTTTTGAGTAGGCCTATTTACCCAGAAAAAGCAAATCCAGCTTTTCGGAAATAACGTCATTTTTTTCGTCTTCGCGTGTCTTAGTGTCCGATAATTGTAAACAATCAATAACTGTCCAATTTTTATCGCGCGATGCGTATGCATAGCGCGGACTACGCTTTGGCAAGATGTCTATCCGTCTGTCCGTCCGTCTGTTCGTCTATCCGTCCACCTGTCACACGCCGGTACTGTGCCTAAACGGTTATACATATCCTCAAAGTTTTTTCACCATCGGGTAGCCCCACCATTCTAGTTTTACCATACCAAACAGGATGGCAATATTCCGACGGGGACCCCTAACAGGGGCGTCGAATGCAAGGGGGTATGAAAAATCACGATTTTCGACCAATATCTCGCTTTATCTCGCAAATAATGCAAAATGCAGCCATAATTACTATGGAAGGCGAATAGGAAACCGCACCCAAGCTTTCGAATAGTACCGATTTGAATGATTTTGAGTAAGCTCTAACCTAGGTTTCAAAGTCACGATATTATTCAACGTCAAATAACTCAAAAACGGTACCAGATAGAGCTATATTTACAATGGCGGACCAATAAAAAGTCGTATTATGGTCTATCGAACCGTGCCATTTTCAATGATTTTGAACAACCCCTAGCCCAGTTTTCAAGGTCACACTATACTTTGACGCTGAATATCTCATAAACGGTTAAAGATACGGCCATAGATACTATAGAAGGCGTGATTTTAGGGGTCCAATAATGGGTTCTTTGAAAAGCCGATGTGCGACTTCCTATAGGTCGTCTATAGAGACCTTTATTCTAAATTGCTTCGACAGACCATACATGACTTTCTATTGATCCATTATTCTAAATATAGCATAGCTCTATCATGTTCCGTTTTTAAGTTATTTGACGTTGAATAATATCGTAACTTTGAAATCTGGGTTAGAGGTCACTCAAGATCATTCAAAATGGTACCATTCGAAAGCTTGGGTACAGTTTCCTATTCGCCTTCCGTAGTAATTATGGCTCTATCTTGCACCAGTTCCGAGATTAAGCCCGATATTGGTCACAAATCTTGATTTTTTCATATTCCCTTGCATTCGGCGCCCCTGTTAGGGGGTCCCCGTCGGAATATTGCCATCCCGTTTGGTATTGAAAAACTAGAATGGCGGGGCTACCCGATTGCGAAAAACTTTAAGGATATGTATAACCGTTTACATACAATACTGGCGTGTGACGGAGAGATAGACAGACAGACATCTTGCCGCGGCATAGTCCGCGCTATGTATACGCGTCGCGCAGTAAAAACCAGACAGTTATCAATTGTTCACAATTATCGACCATTAAGACACGTGATGACGAAAAGTGACGTCAGTTACGAAGTTTATACACTGCATTTTCATTTTATGGGCGAATACTCCAAACTTGACAGGGTAAAAACGATGGGTACTCGTGAAAAAATTAACGCCATTTGATGAAAATTAAGATAAATCTACAAAATAGTTTTAGGGGGCTACTTATTTGAAACACCCTGTACATTTCATCCTCCCCTCGTTGAAGGTAACCCTGTCGGAAATACACCACCATTATTATTCGGCTTAGTAAACCTTAATGACGGGTGAAAGTCTTATATGTTTAGTCGTTTTGACGCGTACAACGTGTGTAACGGAGAGACGCACGGACGGACAAACGGCTATATTGCTAAAGCATATATCCCCTGCACAGCGTCACGCGATAAAAACTGCGGATGCCAGTTTAATTCAGTTCGGTAAAAGTATATAATATCGAAAGTAAGAATAAAGAACTGAACTGAAGAGCATGAGAAATTTTGACAACTTCGATAATCCGTGAACGAAGTTCAGTGAGCGTAAAACTCGTATAGCAAAAATAAATAAAAGAAAGTACATGGTTTTACGCCTTTTGTTTATTAAGCCGCCACTCCCGACAGCGAGAGCGGCTTACTGCTTCGATACTGTCCATCTGTTTGTTTGTTTGTTTGTCTGTCTGTCTATCTGTCGCCAAAATGCAAAAAAACGCTATTTTCTCAAAAACTAAGCAAATAAGAGCAAAGGTCTCTATAGACGACCTATAGGAAGTCTTACTGACGTCGGCTGCGATACGACGCAAATCAACATGGACAGTGAAGACGGTAAAGAACCAACTGTGTGTTCTTTGGCGAAATAAATACTGTTTACTTTGTGGTCGTTCTTTTCACAGAACCCATTAGTGGACCCATAAAATCCAAGATGGCGGAGATCCGCCATCTTGGATCTTGATGCCAACATGCAAAAACACGATTTTCTCAAAAACTAAGCAATTTAGAGCTAAGGTAACAGCGAGAGCGGCTTACTGCTTCGGTGCTGTCCATCTGTTCGTTTGTCTGCCTGTCTGTCTGACGCCAAAATGCAAAAAAACGCTATTTTCTCAAAAGGAAGCAATTTAGAGCTATTGTCTCTATAGACGACCTATAGGAAGTAGCACATCGGCTTTTCAAAGAACCTATTATTTGACCCCTAAAGTTTAGGATGGCGGATCTCCGCCATCTTGGATCTTGGCGCCAAAATGCCAAAAGGCGATTTTCTCAAAAACTAGGCAATTAGAACTATGGTCTCCGTTGACGACCTACAGGAAGTCGTACATGGGCATTTCACAAAACCCATTACGGGACCCCTAAAATCCAAGATGGCGGAGATCTGCCACCCTGGATGTTGACACCAAAATTCAAAAACGCGATTTTCTGGAAAACTAAGCAATTTACTAAGATGTAATTGGGCTTTTCAAAGAAACCATAAAATCCAAGACGGCTGAGATACGCCATCTTGAAAATCGACATGACGTCATTTTTTTCTGCCGAGGGTGGTCCGATTTCGATAAAATTTCGGTGAAATCGAAACCATAATGTAGAATTCCAAAATGGCGGACGTTTGGGCGAATTCAATGGCATGTCATCCCAGACCAACTGCCACACTGCAGGGTGCTGCCACCTGGCGAATTCAATGTCACGATTCCAGAGCCACATGCCACTTTGCAGGGTGCAGTCACCTGGCGAAATCAATGTCATGATCGTGCCACGTTGCGGAATGTAAGAATTCTATCCCGCATATTTAAAATCGTTTTTCGGCATATTTTATTTTTTTTGTTTATAATGCAGTTTAGGCTTTGACGAGCGGCGGCTTTCGTATCGTCTCCGATACACTTGGCTTGCTGGTCTGTCTGTCTGTCTGTCTGATTGTCTGTCTGTCGCCAAAATGCAAAAAACGCTATTTTCTCAAAAACTAAGCAATTTATAGAGCTATGGTCTGTATTGACGACCTATAGGAAGTCGCACATGGGCTTCTCAGAGAACCCATTATTGGACCCCTAAAGTCCAAGATGGCTGAGATCCGCCATCTTGAAAATCGACATGACGTCATTTTTTTCTGCCTAGGGTGGTCCGATTTCGATAAAATTTCGAAGACTGGTGCAGAATGATATGTCGACTGCGGTGATGTAGAATTTCAATATGGCGGACGTTTAGGCGAATTCAATGGCATGTCATCCCAGAGCCACGTATCACACTGCAGGTTGCTGCCACTTGGTGAATTCACTGTCACGATTCCAGAGCCACATGCTACATTGCAGGGTGTAAGAATTCCATCCGCCATGTTGAAAATCGTTTTTCGCCATATTTTGGTATTTTGGTTTTTAATGCAGTTTGGGCTTTGACGATCGGCGGCTTTCGTATCGTCTCCGATACACTTGTATACACAAGTCACAAAAAACATGCTTGTGCGAATTTTGTATGCGCTAAATTGATATACAACGTTCACATGTGTTTCTGTTTTCAAGTAATAAGCGGTCACGGCATAATAACTAAAATTTTGATGCGCGTGCAAATGTAAAGGTAAAGGTAAAGGTCTGGACACTTGCTATAGCGCCGCTTACATGACTTAGACTCGTGACCAGCAGCGCTTTACAATCTCGGAAGTGGCAGCTGATTGGCATGAGCCAATGGTGCCGCAGCGCATTATGTGGCCATCCATTACCAGCGCTAACGGACAATTGGACCCACGGTGCAGCTAGCAGACACACCATCGCCCCAATCAGCCACACTAAGCCACCAAATGTACTTGGTTTAATGTTGCAACTTAGTCCAGAAAATTAGCTCATGACCCCACTACTTCGCCAAAAAAACATTCTAAAATGTTGCACTACAGAATACGATTTAATGCTTAAAACATGCCATTTCCGTATATTCAGAACTCTCTACCAATCGGACACATTAAAAGGGAAAGATAGAGACAACAAATCAAAATTTTAGGACCATACTTATTTCTAGAACCAAGTCTGCAGAAACTTCAACTTTGATACACGGCTCGGTCATGGCGAGTGACGTGATAAAACACCGTTTAAAAGTAGGCGTAGACTGGGTGTGGGCAAGAGAAGCGCCTCCAAAGTTTATGTCCGGAACCGCTGAAGCTATCGTGCTTAGATTTAAACAGGTAATAAAACACATGAGAAATAATAAGTTGGATATGACACATGGTTGGCGGTTTAGCTTAGTGGTAACGCGTTGGTCTCGATTAACGTAGATCTACGCTGGTTAATGCCTCGATGGGTGACCGTCTTCGAGCGGGTAAACTATCTCGGTATGTAACCAGCCCCCAGGTCAACTCAGCCCGACCATCCCTCTTTGGGTAGGCGCGATGAGTGCTGGGAAGGTAACCGTAGGTCTGGCATCGCACTGGCCATGCGTCACTGACAATAGTATGTTGTAATAATCTAGTTAAGTTTGCTATTTTATATATTTTCTATTATTCTTTATTTTGTTGTTGTTATTATTATCACAGTATCGCACGGTAGTGCTAACTGTTGTAAGGGTCATGATCGCTAAGTATAGGAAATAGGGAATTTCGGGTCACCGTAGCTCCCTAACCCCTGAACCGATTGAGCTGAAATATTGCATGAGTGATTACGTCGCCCATAGGACCCAACATGCACCACGGGGTAACTAGGGGTTTAGGGGGGTAAGCGCTGCACAGGGGTGAAATGTAACCCTCACGGCGTAGACATTCCGTTTTTT
>Ga0209149_1001196_pt1 | contig 12709 bp, 5 predicted proteins | sample WorMetTyACAVOLI2_FD_187423 | JGI IMG/M metagenome (GOLD analysis project Ga0209149, IMG submission 187423) | Marine gutless worms symbiont microbial communities from Max Planck institute for Marine Microbiology, Germany - Olavius algarvensis... ... | reverse complement strand
ATTGTCGAATCCTGTCCCCTGACAAAACTGAATGGCGGCTTATCTCGGCTACACTCTGCGGATGAGGACGCTGTTTCATGGCTGACCAATTATGGTTAATGACACGCATATGAGAAGAAGAAGATTCTGTTGAACTTTGCATTAGCAGTTCTATGTTTCACTTGAGGTTGTTACTGGAATGCTTTGTTTATTGAATGGTCTATACTGTAGAGGTGTTGTAAATTCATTTTCGGAAAGTAATTTGTCCAAGATTACTTACTGATGCAGTGAGAGTTGTTGATGTACTGCTGCTGTTCTGTCTGTTATTCTAGCAAAATGTCTGCGGGTTTGATCTGCTACGAGCTAATGGCATGTCGTACGTCTGTGATGTGAATGGCTTCAGTTTTGTGAAAACGTCACCAAAATACTACGACGACTGTGCTAAGATTCTAGGGTGTGTCTTCTTATGTCTGACTATAACGTGAATTTACAATAGCAGATATTTTGCTTGCTTTCGTGTGGCTTTGTTGTCTAATTGCATGGTTGCTGGTCATTTCGTTGCAGCAGTGTCATTTATGATGTGTGGCAGGCAGTCTGTGTAGCTGATTATGACAGGTATGATTATAAACTATGAGCCAGCATTGGCGTTAGAACTGCAGGCCTGTTGAGTATGATGTACATTACGATTAGTAATATTAAAGTAGTCACTTGTGCTGCATCAGGACAGTAACTATAATATGACTTATTCTTAGTGTTCTTTGCAGTCCGGTGTCTCTGCAATGTATTTGTTCGTAGGCACTATATTGCAGTGAACTGCTGTGCATTGTAGCAATATGATTCTGCGACAGTTGGCTCCGCAACTGCACATACCGTACTGTGTCACATACCAGCCAGAGGATATTCCAATCGTGCCGACTATGTACGGAACCATGTGAGTTTGTGGCACAGTGTGTTTCTTCAGTATTAAAGTGGAATCAGATCGCCTGATGTATGTAATATTAAGTGCTTTCATTGAGATATGTAATGATGGGGAGCTGAGGGCTGTATAAGCCAATCTCCAACAATCACAGGAAACCTAGACACGAACATTTGTCCTTTATCTAACTGCAGCCGCTAATTATATCACAATGTGAGGCAACTTTTCATTGGTGTTGGGTTTACTTGTTTGTTGTCAACAGCACACAAGATGTGCTGAGAGAGTGCATACTCCACCAAGACGCTGCTGTGTGGTGAGTGACAATGTATCGTATGAAATACCAGAACTGATCCTAGATCCAGATCCAGATCAACGCCAAAATTTTATCAGTTCTAGAAGGTCACCACTTGCGCATGTCTACCATGATCGATCGACATCTGTAAACGCATTTGAGAGTTATCGTGCTCACAGAGTGATGGACAGACAGACAGACAGACAGTGATCACATAACTCTGCCTTGGTGCAGTGACAACAACAGTTCGGTCACGAGCAGCCGTGGCTTAGGTGCTGAATGTTTGATTCCTGTGTGAGTCATTGGTCCTGTCAGGAAAGTTTAGTCATTCGTCCACAGTTGATATATTATTCAGGAAAATGAGTCAGTTTTGGCTGGTTGTCGTGTCCAAACCTGGGAGCATGGATAACATTTAAAGATATCTTCTTGTCCATTCTCTGTTACGAAGTGTGTCGTTAAACACTGCTCAACTGTTTTGGAACCGCTGTTGTTGCTAGCAGTCAATCATGTTTGAGCATCAGAAGTGTTCACTTTACACAGCTGATGATGCCCACACGGAACTGACTTGACACAGTTTGTTATTGTCTGTTTGGTCTCGGTATTGTGGTTTGTATTGGTAGTTATGTGCAGCTGAAGTCAAACTGTGGCTGTTTAAACACAGGATGGAGTTACGATGTGTTATTGCTGTAATACGACACGGCGATCGCACGCCAAAACAGAAGATGAAGATGGAAGTGAGGCACAAAATGTAAGATAGCCAGCTGTGTTATTCTATGAATACAATGGTTATAGAAGGCTTCATTTCTGTTGCCTGATTCTAATTGTGTTTGAATGAAACTTACTATTGGTGGGGATGCCATGCTTGGACAGTACACAGTGCCCTTCTTGCTGTCAGTATAGCTACATGATTTTTTTTTCATTGTTTCACATGGGTAAATTCTGCCCAAACGGCTGGACAGCATAAGATACAACTTGGCATAGAGCTTGGTGTGGGCGAAGCGTATGTTAGAAGGGAGTTCAGGTCCCATAAAATTTGGGGTTCTGTGCACCCATCTTCATCTTCCTTTTTTGCTCACGTGGGTACAGCCTACTGCAGATATCTGAGCGATATTGGCATCAGTTTGGGTTACATCAGAATTGCAAACTTTTTTTTATAGAACACGTTTCAGTTTTGATGTAGAAAATTTTTCATTAAAATACAACACAATGGATTTGTGTCTTTTCAGGTTTTTCGATTTGTTTGATAAATACGGCGGCTACGAGTTTGGTCACTTGAAGCTGAAGCGTCCGAAACAGTTGCAGGAGGTGCTTGACATCGCACGGTTTCTGCTGAGTGAAGTCACTACGCAACACGATCCAGAAATTGAAGAAAAGAAATCCAAACTGGAACAGCTCAAGGCTGTGCTCGAAATGTAAAAGTTGTTGTTGTTAAACAATAGGGTGTAGACTGGTTAATCTTTGTTGCATGTTGGCCATAGCAAATTACGTAATTATTTACAGTGCAGGAAGGTTGTTTGTAGTATAATTATTTTTATTTAAATTAATCATTTATTTTATAATTAAATTTAATTTACCAACAACTATACATCATTTTCATACAAGCTTAATGAAGAAATTATACATCACTGTAACGCTTGTAATTAACATATTTTGCTAGTATTGTTGATAGTTGGAAGTAATTCATCGTTACCTCCCCGAGACAGCTGGCGAGATATTGATTTTTGTCGCTTTGTGTTTGTAACAAAGTTTGAAACTGTTTGTGACTTTGTTAGCAAGATTACAGTTACAGCAGAAAACGGTTACAGCTGTCGTTATGAAATTTGTAGAATAGATCGGCAGTGTGACTGGAATCATGCGATTAAATTAAAATTTTTGGCATCACATTGTTGGTGTGTCTGTCTTTCCATAAACTGTTACATAGTTTTGAGGGCAGATTTGCTTCCTGCACCACAGGTGTGCAGATTTTCCCATTTTTATTTGTTGTTACGTCGGTTACCACCGGTGGGCGGGTACTGTTTTATGTGCGGTACATGTGGGTTGATCCATCCGTCTGTGGGTCTGTCACTCCGAATTTTCTGATTTACTTCAGGTGAAGACGAAAATGTTCCTCGATGGTACCTCTGTCACTCCGCTGCATGTAGAAGGTTGTGGTCATTCAGGAAGAGGTCATTTATTGGCCCGAACTCCACTGCCATATATTGCACAACAGTCCCTTAATTGCTCCTTTACATTTTGGAGGTTGAAAAGTCAAAGGTCAAGGTCAGATGCACAAATGCAGAAATCGTTCTTTAGTGGTAAGTCCACCACATATGGTCCTATTTACTTCAAGTACAGATCACAATCTTCCCATTCCGTGAGTCTATATGGTTTCTGTGCACCACAGTGCAGATTTTCTTGCTTATTTAGTGCCGTCAATATTTCATGTAGTATCTTATGTACATTTTGACTGATGCAAGCAGTTAGTGCTTAAATAAGCTCGTGAAAGCTTTAGCATTAGCAGAAACTTTGTTACCCTAGGTACGGACATTTTTCCGGCATCAATCGCAAAGTGCAGTTTAAATATCAGCCGCACGGTACGTCGAAGAAGTTCTCATCGGATGACGACGGTCGGTGAAAGAAGCTCTGTTATGTACCTGTAGTTAGCGTGTAGAGTTGTAGAATATCTTTGATGTGTTTGTGTTGTCATGTAGAAGCATGATCTGCTTGTTGATTTGTCATTTTTTTCGACGCTAGGTACACTTTTTCGGGGATTTTCCGCAAGGTGCAGATGAAGCATCAACCGCAGGGTTTTCGAGAGTCAGGCATAAGTCTGTCGTACTTGTTTCTTGCCCAGAATGTTGAGTTCCTCAGCTTCCCTCTCCTGATGTGTTGGTTTCTTGGTTTTGTTATGTTTTTGCATGGATTTCCCATTCACATAATTGATTGCATATGTTTTGGACTGCTTTCTTCTATAGCAGTTCGAATCATGATTCTGAAGAAGCTACCTGCTTCTGGACCAGTTTGGTAATCAGATGATGATAACAGTTGAAGATTAACATTTAAGTGATTAGCGTATTCGGGTATTTTTATATTAAAAGTGGCATTCAGATAGTGTAGATTTCAGTGGCTTAAGTTGGGACTTTTGGCTTGTTGGTTATCCACATTACACGTTTCAGAATTTGTTCTGATGAAATGTGCAATGCCTAGTAAGAGACATCTGTGAATGATGAATCATGTGTAATTATGCTATAAATACAATATGTTAAGTATATGTCTAACGTTATTAAATGTTTTCAGTGATTACAATAATGTTGGTAATAGTATGCCATTATCGTATTGTAATAAGTAACGTATGGGGATGAGTACAACTAAAACTGTACCATTGTGTGTGTGGTAACTTACTAGCATTTTTCCAAAAAAGAACACACTTTTAGTAACTGTAGTTTAGAAGTATGGAATTGGTGAATAACAGTGTGTTTACCAGATACAGTGCTTCATCTCTCCTCGTTTAAAACTAATACCATACACCTGATGTGTCATACACATGATGTGTCATACACATGATGTGTCATACACCTGATGTGTCATACACTTGATGTGTCATGCACCTGATGTGTCATACACCTGATGTGTCATACACCTGATGTGTCATGCACCTGATGTGTCATACACATAATGTGTCATGCACCTGATGTGTCATACACATGATGTGTCATACACCTGATGTGTCATGCACCTGATGTGTCATGCACCTGATGTGTCATGCACTCTTGTACTTCCACCACTTAACTGTTGTTGTTTGCATTATGGGTTCTTAACTTAATTTGCCTAACATTAGCATGACACACTGTTTATACTGCTAAATTGAAACTTTAGTTTTACTATTTTGTGATTTTCAAGCCAAATTACAACGTGATGCCATGCATAGAGCAGACTATGCTGTCGCAAGATGTCTGTCTGTCCATCACATGCAGGTATTGTGTCGAAACGGCTAAACATGTGATTAAACTTTTTTTGCCATTGGCTAGCCATGCCATTCTAGTTTTTCCATACCAAACTTGAAACTTTATGACAATATTCTAACAGGGACCCCCAAATGGGGGTGTGTTGAATGTAGTCAGTATAGAATGTGAATAGCAAACCATACCAAAACTTTTGAATGGTTCTGTTTTCAATGACGTTGAGTAATTTCTGATCAGATTTCAAAGTTATGATATCATATTATTTAACGTCTAATAACTCGAAAATGATAAGATAGAGCTATACTTCCATTGGCAGGCCAATAGTAAGTCGTGTGTGATTTATTGAACAATGCCATTGTCAGTGACCTTGAATGACCCTTGCCCAAATTTCAAGGTCACAGCATTATTAGACGCTGGATAGAAACGGAAATGGGATTTACACATGCCCTAGGGGTATCATTTCGAATAACCTTGAGTGACCTTGAGTGACTTAGTGAAATATTCAATGACACGAAGCATCACACGGTCTCTCTGCGACAGCTGAGCTTCTTGTTTTGCCATCTGATGTAATCTATTATGACAGTAATGTATTTTGATGTGGAGCCTGTTGGCTTATTTTGTTCTAGGTGTATATTGCCCTCAGTAGTTTGATACTGTTGGTTGGTTGTCAGGAAGGGCATCTGGCATCTAAAAATGCTGCTCAAGTTACCTCAGAGACCTCTGTAAATCCCAGTCTAAACTATGATATCCTCAGATAATTTGCGTGTTAAACAAAAGCCAAGATAGTATAAATTGACCAATTTTATCTCCGCTGCTGCTTGCAGCCATCGCAGCTTACAGTATACATGATTCTGTCTGGATGTCTGTCGTCAAACTTTTTTTCAAACCACTAAGTATAGTTTTTCTCCGATTCTCACGAAACTTGGCACACATGATCTAAGTGCCAATGTGGAAAAAACTGGAACAGATTTTCAAAATTTTTTTGATTTTAAAATTTTTGGCAAATTTTTTTAAATTTTATGTTTGAACTCAATCTGTGGAACAGCAGCAGCAGAGCCATCTAGGCTGGCAGCCTCTGTAATTAGAAAGTAAATAGATATACAGAGTCCTGATGTGGAACATTATAACCATGTATATTCTACAGTGAATTACATATGTTGTTACTGTTGTTTTTCTGTAATTATAAGCAGTAATTTTTTGTGCAGAACCGGCAGATAAGAAGGCAAAGGGGCGCCTGGTTACAGTAGCTAGCCACGACTCGGTTGCGAGTATGTCAAAAGATGCCGAGCCGTCACTAGTGCTGATACTCAAGTGGGGTGGCGAGCTTACTCCCGCTGGGAAAATCCAAGCTGAGGAGCTTGGAAAAGCTTTCCGCTGCATGTACCCAGGAGGACAAGGTACAGTTAGTGCATCAGTGTGCTTGTGTAACGATACTGCTTGTAAAACCCTTGGGTAATCTAATCTTAAAAAGATATCTTTTAATTTAAAGTCATGCAGTGCCCCATTTGAGGGCTATCAGTTTATGTATGGCTGTGGGACTGGCATTTCATGAATATTAATTAGTTCCACCTTTGGCATAACGTCGTCCTGCCACCAGGCTTATGGTAGCCAGTCAACTAGCAGCATGCTGGCCAGCAGTCACTGTTACCATTGGGAGCGTTGTATCGTTTTTATGTGCAGCAGGGTAGCTATAGCTGAGCGCATACTACATGATGTCTGTCTGTTCGTCTGTCACACTGTAATGCTTCAAGACTAATAATCATACGATCATGTAGTATTCACCATCGGGTAGCCCAGGGAGTCTTAATTTGCCCGTGTTATATGTCAAGCCATTATGACCATCGGATGTTGTTGATAACGTTGAGCTGCTCGTTTCTTTTTACAACACTTGAAGTCATGGTCATAGATGGGGACTACAGTTTCACAGGCAGTCATTGTCAACCGTCGTATACAACTAATCTATGAAAATTTTTAAATGATGCAGAATGCCGTGCAGTTTCTCTGACATTCGACACATGCAGTTTTTGCAAGAAGAGAAACGCCAGAATTCATTCTGCCTCTACTGTGGCCTCCATATTTGCCGGATTTAAATCCAGTTGACGAAAGGGTGTGGGTATACTGCAAGACAATGTGTAGATAACATGCATGACTGATCTCATGCCACACTGTACCTTTCGCAGTAATTGCCAGTCGTGTAACAGGGAAAATGGTATTGTTTTAAGTAGTGTCAGCAGCACTACAGTATAATATCTCCATGTATGAAGCATTCTGGTTTTCTACATCAGGTGACTTTCGCTTAAACTTGAGTTTTAAAGTGAAGCTTAATCTAGACCCTAAATTTCGTTTTTAAACCAATGCTGAGATTAACTTTGGTTTTGAATCTGGTTTAAAACTTGAGTTTAAAACCGGCTGTAAAACAGAGTTCTAGACTGGCCAGCTGACAGACGGTATCTGTTATAACAGAAACGACACTTTCTGTGTTTAACTTGTTTAACAATTATACACTAATTATTACAGTAAAAAGTATGAGTGAAAAAATATGGCAAATGCACTCATTAGTTAGAAAAAAATGCCAGCTAGTTGCCGTGGTGATGCCAACACCAAAATAAACATTTGCCATATTGTCATCTAAAATGTGTCAAGTCGTACGTTAAACTCTACTATACTATACTATACTATACTATACTATTGTCATCTAAGTAAACGAATTGTAAGGACTATTTTTTTAGTATTTAAATGCATTGTTTAGATTAAATTTGCTGAAAAACCGAAATTTTGGTTTTCACTTTTGTTTGAAACTTAAGTTTCAGCGGAAGCATTGGGTTTTAAACTGAGTTTAAAACCGAACTTCAGCATCGTTTCACTTTTTGCGTCAATGAGATTTTAAACTTAGTTTTGGTTCAAAACTTAAGGTTGACACTTAGGTTTAAGTGAAATATAAAGTGAGCCATTATAATCTGTCATTATCGTTCTTTATCACAGTCTGTGTGTTATGTTGTGATTACATTAAGTTAACATTAAGTTAATGTTAATTAATCACGAAATGCATCCATTTTGCTGAATGTGCAGTTATCTAATATTTTATCATCCATCACATTTTATTGTCATCACCCTGCTTGTGATAATGCGTTTTTGTGTGGCTGTTGTAGCACTGAATCTGTTTGCTGTCACCAAAATGTGCCGTTTTATTGCCTGTGTACATCTATTGTCTATTTACATTTTTTGGTTTTGGTCTTGAGTCAAAAGAGAGAGTTTCAGTATAGATATTAGTAGCGGGTCTGGCATAGAATTAGTTGGCAAGTTTTGCTGAGTGTGGCTGGTAGTGAAGATGGACCATGGTGGCAAGGCCGTCCATCTGACAGCTGTCAACAGTTTGATCTTGTGAAGGAAAAGATGTGAGGAGTTGTATGTTGTATGGCAGTAAAACATGGCAAGTGAAGAAACTAAAACAGCACCACACTGTGACTGATTAGATGGATGAGTGATGTTATTTGTGTGGAGTTTATTCAAAGGTTGGGACTTTGCGATCCAGTAACTGAGCTGCAAGGTCGAGATTGTGTGATCTGGACTAAAATGACTTAATGAATTATGAAGTGGATGGTGTTAAGCATAGAGGCCTGCCAAGGATAATTTCGAAGAAGTCGTTTGATAAAAGAAGTCTGTATCTAAATGACGAAGACACGGTGGCTCACGGCAAATGAAAAAGATTAATAAAGACTGATAGTTGTGAGACAGATAAGTTGACTTTCAGATGAACCTAGTATTGCCTCACCCGGGATCTCCTAGAATAAGGGCCATAAAATTTGCTTGATGAGATTTTTCTTGGACTTCTTCATCTTTACCCATTTTTTTACCCGTGTTGTATTACTGCCTTTTCATTTATATTTCTATGTTGTGTGCTTACTTTAATATTACTGTTGCTACAATGAGTTGTTTTTTTCTGATTTCACCGGCATGTTATGAAACTGAAGTTGCAAGCATGACAGACCACATGAATAGCATGGTATTTGAATTGCAACGAGTGTTGATAATGTGGTTTTCTCAAGTCTAACGCGTGCTTCGTGTGTGTGCGTGTGGCGTGCATGTTTGTTTACTTGCAGTAAGTTTGCTTCGCATTCCGCCACTTTCAGGTGACTACGGACAGTCTCCGGGCCTCGGACTGCTACGGCTTCACTCAACGTTCCGGCATGACCTCAAGATCTACGCGTCTGATGAAGGCCGAGTCCAGATGACAGCAGCCGCATTTGCGAAGGTCATATGTGTCAAGTTACTTGCGTGTTAACTGCGTTTTCTCTTTCTCTAACGTTGACTGACAAATTCTAACATTGTGTATTTGTGTATGACCTGTAAGTGTGTCTTTCTGCGGCGTTGAAACGTTTCCTGACAGTAACACCTACTTGTATAAGAGTTAATTCGTATGTTAACCAGTGAACCACATTGGCTCGACTAACAGAAGATATGTGTGATGGTGTTTGTGTTGAAGTGTGAGTTGACTTGTTGTTTTTCGTGTTGTTTCTTCTGTTCTGTCATTTAACAGTTTTTCATGTAGAGACTTTTTATGTGTTGAGATGCTTATGCTAACTTGACGTTTACTTAAGTGTATTAAGAACAGAAAGGGTAAAAGACGGATTATATGTCGGTCCAAATGAGCAGCATTCGTGGAGTGTGAACCACTTTTCTCTATGCGTCTCTGAAGCCATCTGTCTCGATAGCCTCAGTCAGTGATAGTCCTGATCACATCACAGTATCTTCCAGGCAGATCTTCCACATCAATGACTGCCTTGAGATGTGTTAGTTATCATCGTAAATATAGCTTGCATTGTTAAAATTTCTAAGAGTGTGAATCAGAAATGGTCACGATGTGCAGTATGTCTTTTCAGAATGCTGTCAAATCTCACATTATCATCATGGCTGTAAAATTAACGTGGGAACGAATGCATCAATGCACTGAAGAATTAATCGTGATTAAATAAATTAACGCCGTTAAAAATTTTAACACGGGGAAAAAAATTATGCAAACAGGCAGTGCCAACAGTGAACACAAACATTTGGAAATCTTTTAACGTTTCTGGATGTTAAACGAATAATTAGTCGAAACTCAAATGACTGTGTCATTGTCAGTTGTCAATAAGTTCAGTGACGTGCACTAATCAGTCAGTCACTGTAATCAGTTGTTAGTACTAGGAGTAGACTAGCGTTCAACAAGAATGGGCTGACGACGTCTACCGGCAAATGGAACACAAATAAATTGAAAAATGTAACAAACAAAACGTGTGTTAAAACCGCGATTAAAAAATTAATCGCACAATTAACGCAATTAAAAAATCAATTGCTCGACAGCTCTCACGGAGCTGTTGAAAGATTTGTATGATCTTAAATCAGTATGTATTAGAATGGTGGGCACAGTGTTCAGCAATCACCAAAGTGGATGCCTACAAGACCAGTGCCCTTGATCACCAGTGCATGCTTGTGTAGACTGCCTAGCATCAAATGGAATTAGTTTATTTCATATGCTGAAGTGAGGATGTTACCTGAACCACTTGTCATTTCCATGATACATGCATGGTATCTTTTCCTGTTTGGCACATTGCACAAATGGATGACAAAAAGCTGCCAAGAAGATCTTAAGCTGTTAGCTGCCGGTCTTCGGGTGAGGAAGCAGTTAAGATCTTATCTGACAGTGATGTGCCCAAACAGAAGGTGACGCCGAATTTGGCATTTAAAGTAATCACGTCGTAGTGCAACATATCTGTTGTGTGTGGTTCAGGGTTTCCTGGCGCTGGAAGGTGAACTGACTCCAATACTGGTGCAGATGGTGAAGAGTGCCAACATGAATGGTCTTCTTGATAATGATAATGAGTCGTCCAAGTATCAAAACATGTGAGTGACATGTACTCATTATACGTTGCCCTGGCAAGCTACTGTTTACTGCGCGATGCGTATGCATAGCACAGTAAACAATAGCACGGACTGTGCCGTGGCAAGATGTCTGTCCGTCCGTCTGTCACACGCCGGTATTGTGTCTAAATGATTACACATATCCTCAAAGTTTTTTCACCTTCGGGTAGCCACACCATTCTAGTTTTTCCGTACCAAATGGGATGGCAATATTCCGATGGAAACCCCCTGAACGGGGGCGTCGAAGGCAAGGGGGTGTGAAAAAATCACGATTTTCGTCCAATATCTCACTATCTCGCAAATGATGCAAGATAGAGCCATAGTTACTATGGAAGGCGAATAGGAAACCGCACCCAAGCTTTCGAATGGTACCGGTTTAAATGACCTTGAGTGACCTCTAACCCAGATTTCAAGGTCATGATATCGTTCAACGTCAAGTAACTTAAAACCAGTACCAGATAGAGCTATATTTACAATGGCAGACCAATAGAAAGTCATATATGATCTATCGAATGGCGCCATTTTCAATGACCTTGAACAACCCCTAACCCAGTTTTTAACATCATGCTATACTTTGACGCTGAATATCTCATAAACGGTTAAAGTTACGTCCATAGTAACTATGGAAGGCGAATAGGAAACCATGCTCAAGCTCTCGAGTGGTACCAGTTTGAGTGACCTTGAGTGACCTTTTCAAGGTCATGATTATTCAACGTCGTGTAACTTGAAAATGGTACAATATACAGCTATACTTACAATGGCTGACCAATAAAAATTCGTATATGATCTATTGAACGGCGCCATTTTCAGTGACCTTGAACGACCCGTACCCCAGTTTCAAGGTCACACCGTTCTTTGACGCTGAATATCTCAGAAACGGTACGACATACAGACATAGTTTCAATGAAATACTAATAGGGACTTACACGTGCCTTACGCAACAGTGTCATTTCGAATGACCGTGAGTGAGCTTGAGTGACTTAGCAAAATCTTCAGTGACATGAAGTGTCACACAGTCTCTCTGCAACAGCTGAGCTGCGTGTTCAGGTTGCTTGTGTGTGTAACTTTGTTAGCAGGATTACTGGGAAATAGTTGGAACTATTATCACAAAACATTTGGAACAAATTGACAGCATTACTGCGATTGTGCCTATACGTTTTGAGTCAAATGGGCTAAAGTCCACATCATTATCCAGTAGAACAAAATAGCAACGATTGCCGGCAGGCGATACACTACTATATCGCCTGCCGGCAATCACTGCCATTTTATTCTACTGGATAACGATGAAAGTTGTCCAACAGCTGACCCATCTAACATTAGGCCGGCCCAATGGTCCGGCCTATCTGACCGGTGAGCTGTTGAACATGGCCCTGGTGGCTGTCTGGTGTCTACATTTCCAGTTTCCATGGGTAGTGGGAGCGACATAACAAGACAGGGGGGCATAGCTCCCACCCCGATGAAATTTGAGCGCTGATCAGACCCGAGGTGCAAGGTGGAAACTTTACTGAACTGGTTATGCCTTAACTACCAAGAGAGCACTATATGAAAACATTAAGTTGGTGGCGTGAGGATTGGCAGTCAGTTTCTGTTGAAGGTAAGATCATGTCACAAGTATCTTCCATCACGCTTGCACTAGACAACATCGAGTGGCGAGATTGCCTGGAAAATAAGAGGGAAGATTGT
>Ga0209149_1001194_pt1 | contig 12718 bp, 11 predicted proteins | sample WorMetTyACAVOLI2_FD_187423 | JGI IMG/M metagenome (GOLD analysis project Ga0209149, IMG submission 187423) | Marine gutless worms symbiont microbial communities from Max Planck institute for Marine Microbiology, Germany - Olavius algarvensis... ... | reverse complement strand
TCAAATGCTGTGAGCATATTAACCCTTCAATCGCCACATTAAAACTGCAGAGCAATGGACCATCATATCGCAATACAGTGATTGGTACATCGGCCGTTGATGGGTGGGCTGTTACATTTGATACAGTGAGGAGGGTACTTGATGGGGCTGCAGCCCGCCGAGGCCCCTCCTCATACAGAACAAATGTAACAGCCCACTCATAAATGGCCAGTGTACCAACTTCGTATTATAGTACAACGAACGGCTGAACACTATCATGCGGTTGTATCCCTGTACAGAAAACACACCATATTTATTCGATGTGGCACTATAATTGCCTTTGGCATCTAAAGGGTTAATGTGCTAAAGATTATCTCAAAAGTTTAGAATCTTCATAAAGAAGCTGCAAATATTTTGTAATGTTGCAATTCTGTTTGTGTTTAGGATTCATATGGTACACTGTCGTCACCAAACACCTCACAGCATGTACTGTTTTCCTTCTTTTGTGGCATTCTAGTTCCTGTATGCTATCATCTGAGCCGTTGTGCCAGCGATCCTTCCGTCATCGGGTAAAGCTTGGAGTTATTTTCTGCATCATACAGTCAGTTCATTAGTGTGTCATTAACTGAGTAATAAGTTACTAGTTTAAAACAGTGGATTAATGGTGAAGCCACATTTTAACAAAGACACAGAGTTGGTTAACTCAGCTATAAAGCATTATAGTGTAGACTTAGGGCCGGGTGCACCAACGCTACTTAAATCGCCACTTAGTTAATCTCTGATTAACTTTAAGCGGAGATTAAATCGTCACTTATCTCGTGTTCATTGCACCGACACAAATTAATGCTGATTAGTTAAGTGGAGTTTTAAGCACGCCTCCGATGTAATGTCAATTTTTATTGGCTGCTCAGATGACCGATGTAAACAAGTTGCAAATAGTGCGTGCATACCGTACAGCGTACAGCAGCCCATTGCTTGCCTGGCCTTGACCTATAGGCCTAGCGACTATTTAATGGCAGATAACATATTACACGACACTTCTCATTGGTTACCGGAAGCCAGCAGCAGACGAAAACAGCGCGCTAGCTCAGGCGTATGAATATTAATTAGCTAGGCTGCAGAGGCCACACGGTATAATTTCTTGCAAGCTACAAATAGTCCTACTATGAAATAATTAGTTTTATGGTACAAATTTATGATTATTGTATGGTTTACTAGTCAGTGAGTACGCTGTTTCTTGTCAGATAGTTGCAAAACTTTGTATTTATAATAAATTCTCTATTTTTAAGACAGCGTCTTAACTTAAGTGACGAAAAATCGTCATTTAACTTAAGTGAGGATTTAAGAAACCATTAGTGGCAAATTGTCGTTGGTGCCAGAGTTAATCTCTACTTAAAGTTAAGTGACGGTGGTGCAACCGGCCTTTATTCTTTTTTGAGTGTCGTTAGGCATCCTCGACTCTGAAGTGTATAAAGAACTTATGGTATGCTAGCAATCATGGTTTGATGGTGTGATCAGATCTGTTAAGCTTTTGACTAATTACTCGTTATTTAATTGTTGAAAATAATATTTTACTACTTTGTAGTCGTAACATTATACAGCCATTTTTCAGGTTTATGTGCATCGTCTGCTTACACTTTCGGCCTGCCTTGTCATTTGTATTTTTCTGGACAAGTCCAAAAGTTCTTGTCATCTTGTGTAACATATAACCATGTTTTCATCATGCATCCCAGTTGTGAGGCTCCCGCCACTTGTTTTACTCTGCAAAGCATAGCCAGTCATCATCACATTTGTACAGTGAATGTTCAGTCTGCTTTCTGGATCATCTTGCTGACTGCTGTTAGCATTTCTCTGAGCTCTTTAAACTTTCTGTTTATGCTTCTGCAGGCTGTGTACAGCGGAGGCTATTATGTTTTACTATGTCGGTAATGTTGTTCTGATGTCCCATGAACTCGTCCACAGGGTAGACAAGTCTGTTACACACATGCAGTGGTGGAGGCATCATATGACTGTGTGCAGTCTTAAGCTTTCTAGTTCTTACTTTATTTTAGTGCTACGTCACTATCATATCGCACTCATTTCAGTTCTGTCTTACTTTACGGCTTTCATTGACAAGGTATCACTCAAGTTGCAGATATTTTTCCTTTCATATTTAGTGAAAGCCGTCTTCCTGGCTTCCATACCAGATTTCCATTTTCTCAGATTTTCTCAAGTATCTACCATCACGATGATGTTGTCCCCATACAACAAGTCTCATGTCTCATGGCAACCCTTTCTAAAACTGTGAGAGATAGTGATTGGCTCAGTGTCCTGCTGAACTGTGCGACTGAGCTCACTGTCGCAGACAAAGTATATTGTGATGTATTTTGCATACGTACCAAGGTGTTTTGTCTTGCATGAAACTGTGCACATGTGCGTAACAGGCAGCTCATATTTCGTGCAGTCATGCCAAGACTGCGTCGGCGTCAGAATGAAGATGATGTGGAACTTACTGATCCTCTGCCTGATAAACTCCGATCTTCTGTTGTGAGTGATATTGCTATACAGTTTTATTTTTATATAGGACGTAGTTTCTGGGTATGAAGTATAGTGGCTGTGGAATATTTTGATACTGAAATATGTAATTATGTATGCCATACAGTGTTCGTAAGGTAGCTCGGACTGTTGTGTGTATGAGCAGTTTGTATAGGTTGGTTGACTGGATCAGACTTTGATGTTGCCTGATTTAGCTCTGTATCTGAGTGCCTGTGTATCTTTGGTCTTCATGGCACTATATATATTTTTAAAAAATTTTTACTTTCTTTACTTACCTTTGATGAATTGAGCCTAGTGGCTCTTGACCTGGTTGATTAACCGTCGTCCTTCAGTGCTATGAGGCTTTTGGTTGGGTCGTGTATTTAGTGGGACGTTAAACCCTACTATACCGTATTATATGGATGACTGTCAACTGCAAGTCTGCCTTAGGGAACAGCTTACTTGGAATCATATAACTTGATTGCTGTAGTAGGCAGTTGACAGCTGTGTGTGAAGTGCTGATGATATTCAATGATCGTGTTGCTGGGTTGTTTTAGAGAGGACGGCTGAAGTCTGATTTAATTGTGTGCATTGCGTCGTCGGTCCTCGTGTTTGCTGTCAGTGTCAGCACAGCATTCAGCAGTCCTGTGCTACAGGTCGGTTTTAACAGTTTGAATTAAGTTTTACATGATTATTATTTTCTGCTAATCATAATTTATCTTTTTTGTTTAAATTACACAGTTTGGAGTGCGTTGTATATGTAGGTTTTTCGAATATTTGAGGAGTGGAGTTATATATGTTTCTGGCTAATATATGTTCACCCATTGTGTCTAGTACAATTGCAGTTGGTTGTCAGTATTTGTCTCTGCCAGGCTTGATGCACTGCGTTTCACATATTGCAATGTGATATTTATTATTATGTCAATAAGGCAGCACATCATGATAAAATCACAGAAAAAATAACTGAACAAACATATATTGAAAAATTAACAAGTAACTCTGCTGTGCAGAGAGGCTGCACGATGTTTTGTGTCAGTCAGTAGTTAGCCTCAACAAAATAATAACTTGTGCAGATTCTTTTGTTATCGTTACTTAGGCTTTGGATTTACCACTGCATAACGTTGTCTTTGGTGTAACATTGAGACTTCTTGTCATACACTTCGTCGTTGTTTCCCACCATCAACAAACTCGGCTGCTTACCAGCGACTAGTGTTATAAACACGCTATGGTTCATCTCAGCTAAGTGTATTGCACTTGCCACTGGAACGCTACACAGCATGCAGTGAAGCCAGCTATTGGCTCAGAATCGCTATTTCTGCCTACCCTACCTGCATTTGACGCCCACATTAGGGGGTTCCTGTCAGAATGTTGCCATCCCGTTAGGTTCGGAAAAACTAGAATGGTGTGGCTACCCTATGTTGAAACATTCTGAACATATATTTATTCGTTTTGACAGACGAACGTGATGGACACAGACACACACCGCATGACGGCATAGGCTGCGCTTGCATAGTATCGCGCGGCAAAAAACTACAAATATGCAGACACTGATGCTATGAATTTGTGCATCACTGCATCTTTTATGCCGTTTTTACTTGAATAATCTTAACATCATATTTACTACACAAGAACATATAGTGATATGGGTGTTTGTTTTCAGCCTCTGTTGTTTGACATCCTTGTTTATGTGTCCGGTGGGCTCGGTTTTTTGGTGCATTATGTAATTCCACATTTGCGCAAAGAAATGCCGTGGCTGTGCTGCTCTCACCCACTGTTGCGAAGTCACGAACGTGGACAGTTCGAAGTTAAAGGTTTGTGACAGCTTTTGTATAGTATTCATTGATTAATTCAATGAACACTGTTGTGCAGGTGGCAAGAATTTGGCCTGTAAAGAGTTGTTCTAGCAATATCAAAGGTTGTTCCTCTTTTGGAGATCAGTTTAACCTGGCGTAACTCCATTTAAACAAAAAAAACAAAAATAGAAAACAGTAGTAAGCTTTCCACAGCGTTCATGTTATAAGCAATTAGTTGTTTTTTTTTTATTTTACCATTGGTAGATGCTGCTTCTGCAGGCATTTCACATGCTACAAGTTGAATTAGAGGCTGTTTCTCTGAGAAAAAGTAATGGATGTTTATGCTGGCATGTGCATAGTGGCAGCAAAAGTGATGCCGTTTGAAAAGCTATACGTGTGGCTGCGATTCTTTGAGTCTAATTTTTTGTCGATGACCATCTTCTTGTGTGCCTTGACACAGTCAACGCAACACATCGTACTCGAGAAAAAGTTTGAAATATTGTGAGTAGTTTGTTACTGTTATAACTTTTGTTGATAAAGACAAATGTTTATGGTATTTTCAGCTGATGTAATTCTCTAGCTTTTGTTATTTCTGTGAAAGAGCTTTTTTCACAGAATCAAACATTGCTTATTTAACTGATGATAGCTGTACATCTACATTTTTAACTGAATTGCTAATTGTCATTTGCAGTTTGGCTGCTTTTAATTTGTTCATTGACCAGTTAATGGTACACAACCAGAAAGGTATTTGAGGTGTACGGTACCTATCAAAAGACCTTATATGGAGTAGGAAGTTTTGCTGTCAACAGCCCGGTTGTGTGGAACAGTTCACCAGCTCATGGGACGTATCACTGGATGCTTTTAGAAAACATTTTAAGATTTTTATTGCACATCAGCACACTGACGCGCGATATTGATATAGCAAATATGTCTGTTCGTCTGTCTATCTGTTTGACTGTTTGTCCGTCCGTGATGTTCTGGTATTAGATGAAAATGGCTTAACATATTGTCATAGTTTTTTCATCATATCGTAGCCCAATCACTTTAGTTTTACCAGCTCGAACATCTGAACGAAATTCTGATGGGGTCAACCCCTGTGGGGGCGCTAAATACAGGTGGGGCATAAAAAATTTCGCGATTTGCTATGAATAAGTCGCTATATCTCGCAGACAATACAAGATAGCGCCATAGTTACTATGGAAGGTGAATAGGAAACCGCACCCAAGCTCCAGTTTTAATTACCTTGAGTGACCCCTAACCCAGATTTCAAGGTCACGATATTATTCAACATCAACGAATTTCATACATGACAGAGCTATAGTTACAATGGCAGACTGATAGAAAGTCATACATGGTCTATCGAACAGCACCATTTTCAGTGACCTTGAGTGACCTCTGACCCACATTTCAAGGTCATGATAATATTATACATCAAATAACTCCACTAATAGTAAGTCGTTTATGATCTAGTGACCGTGAGTGACCCTTAACCTAGATTTCAAGGTCATGGGGTTATCATAGATGCCATCGACGTATTGTGTGCACAACTGACGCATGATCTGTTTGCGATAGCTAAGTTCTTGTTTTAATTGAGTGATTTTATGCTAAGTGTCCGCTTGCACATTTGCTGCAGTCCAAATTTGTGCTGTACAAATGTCAATAATAATAATAATAATATCGAGGTGTTGTAGTAGCACACTGAAGCCACAGCTTGTTAGTTTTTGGTGATGCTTTTATTGTACATCATAAAATGAAGGAATGACAGTTTAACTGTCAGTGTTAATATTATTATATTATTACTGTTCTGAAGTAGTCCATGTTGTGTTGTTGGCGTGGATGTAGCATTGCGGCATTCATCATAGTCGTGTGCAGTATCAAGATGTTTCGCAATGCTTTCACAAATCCTTCACATCAGTTTCTTATCATTGTCTTCACAATGCTCTTCTTTCGCTACGACTATGCCAAACTGTCTGAAAGCTTTCTTGTCGACTACTTCTTTGTCTCCATTTTGCTGCACAAGGCAAGTTCCTCTGTTTTAGTATCTGAAAATTGCAACTAATTTAGATAGAGTCATGTGTGTGTGTGTGTACATAGTATATGAAACAAACTAATCTGTCACTGATCGTCATTTTTGAAGATTACACTATTAGCCCAAATTATTTGGATTTTATCTAAACTTGTTTGGTGATGGGCCGAAATTCAGAATTCTGCTTTGTAGAAGTTTGCAGCTGAACTGACACCAGTTTCTTTTTTCTCTGTAAATGTTCATTTGTTGTTTATGTCATCGTTTGTTGGTGTTGGCTAAGTTTGGGGTGATGCAGTGCAGGGGCCGAAATTCAAAACTGATAACATTGTTGACTAATTTCCTGAATTACAGAAAAAAACTAGAAGGGCACTCGGTAGAGCGCATGTACCTCCAACAAAGGTGTTCCCACGGCTCGCAGTGAATAAAACCATTTTTAAACCATGCCTCGCTGCAGCGATGGGCGCCTATACGTTGGATTTTTCTGACGTAATAAAATTTGGCGTTGCTGCAGATACGATATCGGGAAAGGCAAGCTGGTTCCGGCATCCATACTATAATCCGGATCGGGCTCAAAAGTTAATCAGTTAGTCCATGTCCCGACATCTGTCAACACACAACATTTCATCCAAATCAGTGCACACGTTTCTGAGTAATCTTGCTAACAGACAGACAGACAGACAAACGCGGGCAAATGCATTTCCCTCCTCCTTTGTCGGAGGTAATGATATTCAAATGCAGATTGATAATTGCAGGTGACAAGTAGATGTACAGTTTTATGCTATTAACAGGTGTACGAGTTCATGCTGAAATTACGATTTATCATGACATACATTGCTCCATGGCAGATCACTTGGGGCTCAGCATTTCATGCATTTGCTCAGCCATTCTCTGTGCCACGTATCCTTTTGTATTTGGTGTTGTCTATCAAATTTTTCTCTTGTTAATACCATATTTGTATCATTGTGATGTTGTTTACCAATGGGAGAGTTTGTTTATTTACTGGAAAAGACATTTTCTTGACTGGCATTCAGACTCAGCAATGCTATTTGTGCAAGCAGTTGTCTCCACAGTATTGTCAGCACCACTGAACCCACTGCTGGGAAGTGCTATTTTTATCACTTCGTACCTACGCCCTTTGAGATTTTGGGAGAAAGATTACAAGTATGTTACTACGTTATCTTTGTTAATGAGTCACATTACATAATTATTACATTGTAATATGATGTAAATATTGTAAATGCAATAATTTTAGTGTCTTCTTTGATACATTCCAGTTTGTTGTTGATAATGCAATCAAAATTATCATATGGGAGCACTTATTTTATTTTTTCCTGTTACATATTCATCCACTTTTATCACTGATTATGCTTATGTCTCGTTTCATCTACCTCTGCATTTCTTCTGCGGTCAGTATTTACTTAATAAAATAAACTGAGCTGTGTTTACTTAGTAGAGTCAAGTGTAATTAGTGGTACAGCTGCACACCAGACTTGCATACATCGTTGTACTCGTACATTGTTTGTAGTACAAAACGTGTCGATCACTCAAACACGCGCCTTGCTTCACAGCTGGACTACAACCCCGGCACTGACGATAACAACCTCAACTCTATATTTTACGAGCATCTGACTCGTTCGCTGCAGCACAGTCTGTGTGGAGACCTGCTGCTCGGCCGCTGGGGCAGCGTACTGCAGGGCGATTGCTTCATCATTGCGTCTGATTACCTCAATGCACTTGTACATATTGTTGAGATGGGCAATGGCTTCGTAACATTCCAGCTGCGTGGTCTTGAGTTCCGAGGTTGAACAACTATTCTTTTGAGTTATTATTATATTATTACTATTAAACAAGAAAATAATGAGTGGCATATCGTTAAGGACTAACTGCTAGGACACTTTACAAAGTTAATAAGTTCGCGAGATGGTTGTGGGGTTAATAATTAAAAAAGGGTATCAGTTAGCACAAGTCGTAACAGCGACGGAAAAGTTCGCATTTCAGCAGCCGCCTAAATACAGGCGACGAAGGTGCATTCTGTGTCGATGACGACAAACTGTTCCATACATGAGGACCAGTGACACAGAATGCAGAGTTGTCATGGAAATCACAGTGATTGTTAATAAGTTATAACTGTAGTGGACGATATCCATGATTTATTAATGTTGTACCATGTACCTACAGTGCCCCTGCAATGTCTTTGACATGATAGTGTCACCTTAATCAGTACATTGTTACTTACTTACTGTTAAGAAAAGTGAATTGGTGTTGTATTTTTATTTATATATACTAATTCAGTTCAACTGACATCAAGGAGATGTAAGTAGGCTGTGGTTGTTCATTGCTGGAAGCTGTTTCGTTGTTCTGGCTAACAGGAACATATTGCCAGCAGAGAGAAGTGGAGGCCATTACCGAAGATGTGGAGGGTGATGATGGTAAATTATCAGCTTTTTGCATTTTTCGAATTGTTGTCTATCATGACTTAGTTTGCTAATCATCACTATCAGAGTGTTGTGTAACATATATGGTGTAATTCGTGGGGACATTGTTACTTTGGCTGACATGAATTAACAGGTTTTGTATACTGTAGTAGAACAGTTACATTTTATGTGACTTCGTTGTATTGATGACATTAAAATGATTTTATGTTTATCTGAATGTATTTGTTTTGGTAATGTACACCATTTTATGCTTTGAGCATTAGCAAACTTGTGGCATGTGGTGAAGAAACAGTTTAGAAGCCTCTGCCTTTACTGCTGTGATGATGTTTGATGGGTATCTGGAAGAGTATAAGGCCTGTAAAAGCTACCGCCCTGGCAGTCTCCTTGGAGCCCTTTGGGAACCTCTGATAAATAAAACAGGTTAAACAAAAGCAGATATAGATAAGAGTTTAGAGCTTGCTTTAGAGATGATTTTAACATTATCAGCATCTCTTGATTTTACAGTGTTCAGTCCCGTAGACCTGTTAGAGGTTATTTTCACAGGTTTGTGTATTTGGAACTGTGTAAATGTTGTCATTGTGCTTATTGCAGGATTTTGCTGCTGCAAGCCGGGTCACCTGCCACACTTTCTGTCGCTGAATACAGCCTTCAGTGAGCGATGGCTAGCGTGGGAAGTTGTCGTTACCAAATACATCGTTGAAGGGTACAGCATTTCAGACAATAGTGCCGCCCCAATGCTTCAAGTATATGATCTACGCAAAGTGCTCATAACTTATTATGTGAAGGTCAGTTCGCTTCCGCTGCCGTAGCCTTTTACACGAGTTATCTTGTACTTCATTTGACGGGTTGAGATGCGATGTACAAGTCAACTCATACCTCACTATACATGTACATCGTGGGCTACAAAAAACGTGTCACGTGATATTCGTTCGTAACTGTGAGAAATGTTGGCCAATTTTAAAAATTCTTTCAGTGTTGGATTCAGTAGTAAATTTGCAACAAGGATCATGTTGCATTTCCCACTGTGCCTTAAATGTGTCACTTCACTACCTTGTGAAATACAAAAGGTGAACAGTAGCAATTTTCTTGATGTATTTAACTCAGTAACATAGATTTGCTTCTAAACATTAGCATCTTCTGAATCGTTAAATGTTCAAAATGCTCTCCTTTGACATGAACACATGCCCAGAGATGGCTGTGCCACTCACACATTGCATCACCGATGACAGTTTGTCCCAAGCCATGCCAGACCTTCGTTGGACGCTGCTTCAGTTCATCGATGTCATGAACTTGATCAGTGTCACAAGTGTTTTCGTGCATGCGTCTGTGCCAAAGGAGGACATTTTAGCATTTAATGTGACTCGAGAGTACACAAACAATTAAGTTTATGTGGTTAATTTTGTCAACAACAAGGCATAACGGTGATATTAGATACGTCAGAATTTTGCTATTTTTGGTATGTTTTGCACAAGGTAGTGTAGCGACGCGTTGCAGATGTGGTGGGAAATATGACATGAGCCTCGTGGCAAATTTACTGGCGAGTCCAACGGTGAAAAATATTTTGAAAATATTAACAAATATCAAGTGGCATGATTTTTTATGGCCCCCGGTGTAGTATACTGACAACCAGCATGCTGGCAATCAATAATGTTGCGTCTTGCTTACCATACTAATATTCCTGCTGCATGGTGGTAATAAATGGTTCTGTGGTCGAAGTGTTCAGTCATTTGCTGCATTCACACTGCAGCATTATAGTTAGAGATGGTGTGGTCATATTTTAGAAAAGAATGAGATTGATTGTGTGAAAAGCTGTATGGATTATAAAGTGGAGGCATTAAACATTGTTATTGAAAGAGGTAATTGGTGAAGATTTGTGATTTAAAATAGTAAGAAGCAATGGTTTGTAGGAAATAGAGAAGATTGATAAATGGTAATGAGACTTGATAGTGGTGACAGTGAATGGCTGACATCTTTGTACTGGAGCCACAAAACAAGTTCATTGATGTTTATGTTGTATTCATTCTGATGCTTTTCGTCTGAGTGTCCTGAATAGACGTTGCAGATAAGCAAACATTGAGCTGTTTTGAACTGTTTTAGAGTATTATATACTACACAGTACGATCTACAAAACTCGAAACGTGGCTAGAGAATGAAAGCATTCGCGACAGTTTGCGACCCACTCTGGACAAGAACTATGTTGATCTCGATCCAACCTTTGCCACCTCAGTGGATGAGGATTATGATCATCGACTGTCTGGTGTCTCGAAGAATAGCTTCACAAACATCTATGTTGAATGGATACAATACTGTGCTGCTCACAGAGATAAGGTAGATCCTTTATTATTATTTGATTATTATTATTATTTAAAATGTACTGATCATATTGACAGTATCACGAAATGCGTCAGGGGAACATTGCATAGTCTTGAACTCTTGTCAGACACCAGAGAGTGATTGAGCAGTACAACTAATGATTTAACAGGAAGTACACGGTCACCCAAGGTTGATCGTTCATAATGAGTATGTTGTATCATTTACCTCGAGCAGAGCTCTTGTTAAGAATTTTAAGACTTCTCCTTAAATATGAACAGTGAGTGTGAAATAGCACAGTAAGACCGATGCAAGAAAACAGTCATAGTGTTTGGTGCTCGTCGAAATAAGGTTTAGAATTCTTCAGTGTTTGTGAACTTATGACAACTTCTTCTGCTCTATATGAATTTCATTTTGGATTTTAAATCTAAAGTTATCTGTGGCCAGTGCATTATTTCAGTGCTTAGACTCATACATACACATAGTACATTCATAGTTGATCATGTTGTAGACGATAGATGCTGGCAAGGATTCGTGGCTTGTGACTCTCTGTTTTGCCCTCAGTTTGCTCGGCAGACGTGTACTTGGGACAGCTTCTCATAACAATTCATCAGCAAAGTAATGTATTTCTATACGATGACTAGTTTTAGTGCGTGTTAATATAACGTTTGGGTCACTAGGAGGCTGTCATGCTGTGCCAGCCACACATAGTCATTTCTATCTTGTCAGCCATTTTTGTGCACATCTGTGGTTACTGCTTTCCAGTGGCACAACAGAATAAATATGTATTTTTGCCCGGGGACAGACATCTCATGCCGATTGGAGTGAAAATTTACATGATGATAGACCTCTGTCCCATACTTGGCTTTCTCCACTTTTATGGCAATATCTTTTAAGGGTCTCCAAATGGGGGGGGGGGCAAAATCGTTTTCTTGGACAATTTGTCTTCGACGTAGCTTTGGTGACTTGCATCATATACAATTGTCCATTTATGCGTGGCCGCGCCATTCGTGAACGGACATAGTTTATTGCGCCTACACGTGGTCCTCGTCATCGGTGGCTCACGTGTGATAAGCTGAGACGGTGGTCCAAATGGTGATCAGGCATGGGCATTCAGCAGTGATCGACCAGATATTTGTCGAAAATCGTGAGGTTTTCATACACACCTGCACTCGATGCCGCCATTAATTTTAATAATTTTGAGTAGGCTAGATAGAGGCATACAATCAACGACGGAGATGTTGCCCTTGAAAATGGGGTGGGGTGTTGCACATATTTCAGTGCCTTTAGTACAGTCTGACAGCAGTTGTTGGGCATTCACACCAGCTAAAAGCTATGCACAATCAGCAGGATCCTGTATCGATAAATCATGTTGTAAGCAAATACATGTTCTGTAGAAGCTTTTTGCAGCCAATGTGTAGCAGTTTTATTATATAGTACAATTTATGTTGCAATTTTCTGTACTATTAGCTGACTGCCAGCATTAAAAATAAAGCATTAAAAATATACAGATCACCAGGTTTAATTATAATTTTTAAGCGCCTCACTTTACGTTAGTAAAAGAGGCGCTTATTGAGATAGGCTGTGTCGTGACGTCGTTGGTCGTTGGTTGGTTGGTCGTTGGTTGTCACGCGCGTGCACTGTGGCCAAACGGTGCATCC
>Ga0209149_1001193_pt1 | contig 12719 bp, 7 predicted proteins | sample WorMetTyACAVOLI2_FD_187423 | JGI IMG/M metagenome (GOLD analysis project Ga0209149, IMG submission 187423) | Marine gutless worms symbiont microbial communities from Max Planck institute for Marine Microbiology, Germany - Olavius algarvensis... ... | reverse complement strand
GTTGTTGGATTACTTTGTTAAAGAAAAGTCGTTCGTGCACTAGTCCTTTGTGATGGCTGGGCAATCAGGAAGGTATCCAATCTGTAACTTCAAACTTCAAACCTGTTAAGGGGCAACTGGCTAACTCATATGACCCTTGCAGGTGGCCGTTAAAATAGTCCTGTGTATCTGTTGGTTAAAGACTGTATCTATTAAAAAAAATGTATGTGGCATAAAAATATATAAAACTGTGTGTGAGCATTTATCGTTTGTTGAGAGAATCTGTCGTATAAATTTTTGTTACTGATGAGCATTTGAGCCATAGTTGTCAAGGTTGTTAAATGTTGATGCTACTGTAATATGTCTGGAAGGTCGTATTTTGTCTCCTCATGGTAAGGTTCATGGCAAAGCTACAGAGTCAACAGTTGAAATTCTCTATCGACTTGGCACACATCAGGATGATGGATTAAGAACAAGGTATGATACAACTAAATGACTTAACGTCGATGTGCTTAGTAACTGGTTGTAATCAGTCGTTTTATTTTTACAGTTGCTCTGCTATGTACTCTATACAGCAGTTAGCCGCAGAGTGTGCAATCCAGCAGCTGTGGATCGGTCCCGAGCCTGGATAAATTGGGAGGGTTGTGGCAGGAAGGGCATCGGATGTAAAATCTTGGGATGGGATACTAGATTCTCTCGCTTTCATCTGTTTGGCTGCTGCAAGCCAGCTAGTGGTCATGCAGTAAGACACGAGAGCAGGAGAGTTCCAGCAACCACCTGGGGTCACAAAAAATCTAGACATGGCAAATTTTCAATTTGTTTCTTGTAGAGGCTCACCTGGCTCATCATGGAAGGGCCAAAAATGATTGTTTTTACAGCTACTCTACCTACTACAGTTAACTGGAGCAGCTTTATTGTTGTTATATACAGACATTTGTAAGGCACACAGTGTGAGCAGTCATACTGAATCAGAGGTGCCAGCAGTCACTAGATGGGCAGCATTGGTAACATATGTGCAAAGATTACAGTGAGTGAGTGAGTGGTTTTTTAACCGCACATCAGCACAAAAAGGCTATTTAGTGCCATTCAGATTACAGACAGCATTTCAAAGTATCAGTAGTGTGGAAAAGTAAGAGGTAAGCCATTCCATGAAGTAATCTATTGCAGACTGTAGAAGCCAATGAACAGAAAGATCTTTTACCAAATTAGGTGGAAAGACATGACAGTTAAGCAAAAAGTGGATAAGTCAAATGCAGAGTGCATCTGGAGGTGTAGAAGTGCAATAACATAAACAAACAGTGATCATTATCTTTATCTGTTGCTTGTCATAATTCTCATGATTAATAATAATGTTTCTATGATAATGTGGCGTGGTGTGCAGAATCATAGCACTGATGGATTGGCTGGGTGACAGTGCTCGAGTTGCTCTGCAGAAATCAAATGTTGCATCAGCATTGAGTTCTGACTACACCGACCGATTTCACCCAGTTTTGCCTCAGTCGTCTTGTGTTGGTCTCCCTGCACCTGCTGCCACTCATGTCCATACCATTGCTGCCATTTTGTGGCATAACCATGAACAGATAGAGATTTCTGACATTTCTGATATCATTACAACAGAATTGTTCAGGTAAAAAGTCACAAATACTCGGACTGTATGTGAAGAGTATGTTTTTGTCTGTAGTCCAAAGCTTTGCAACCACTTGACATATAATTTTGGTAACAGTAGTTGTGATAGTGGTAGTAGCAGGAGCAGTGAAGCAGCAGCAGTAGCTGCTATTGAATCTTTAGCTGTTCTAATAGTGCACTTAAAGCCATTTTACTAAAATGTTGAGTGTCTAGTCGCTTCTTGGTGACGATAAATGATGCCACAAACAGCAAAACATATAGTCTGTTACCTTTAAGGAATCTAGTTACTGAAGGATCTGTTAGAATTAAGTTTATTGCAAAATTTAAATGGATTTATGATTTGCAATAGGAAAAACGTAAGAGTTTCAGTGAATACTTTCTAAAGAAGATGATACTGTGTGTATAATGATATAATAGATTTAAAATACACTAACACACTGTTATCACTAGATACTAAATAAACAATGAGACTTCTTAACTATTGTGCTTGTAGACTGTTTTGTGGTTTCACTAAATGTAGTCTCCACAGATTAGCTGTTCTGATTGTAGTTCTATTAATTTGCATTTTGTGTTAGGCATAACTCTGCTCAGTTAATACTATTTGCATGTTTTTGTTTTGACCAACAACTTATCTGTCTATTTTGTTTTGTTTGCTGTAACATTAGCGTCATATTAGCCGTGCAGAGTTGTCACATTGTCGTTGAATTTTATGTATGTGTGTGTTTCAGTTGCATCTATGAATGGTCTCTGGTGCTGCCATGTGACTCGTCACTGAAGAGAGCCGTTGATTTTGTGCTGTGTTCTCTGTGCTACATTCAGTCCAACTGTGTGCTGCTGCTGCTGGAGTGGATGGGAATTGTGTCCGACAGCAGTGACACAGTTGCCGACACTGACGACGTGAAGGGCTGTCAGCGCAATCAGCCGCTGACTGATGACGTCAAAGCGGACGGTGCGAGTGGCCGTCTGCGTCAGAGCACATTAGCAGCGATGCCACTACACAGTGCCCAGCTGGCAACACTGGCCGTGTCATGCCAGTCACCGTTGGCATTACGCAAGTTGATTGATAGCGGCATTGTGTCAGCACTGTGCAACAGCTTGTACGTCACTTGTCATCAGAAACTGAACGATGCACTGAATGCAGCCCTGCTAGTGTCGGAATCAGAAACTGCCACGTCCGATGCTGTCAGGAGTGGTACCAGCGCTCATGATGATCCGTCTGAATCTGATATGCACTCGGGTAAATGATCATTCTTTTGTGGTTTTGTTATTTTTGTTTTGTTATATTTAAACTAGTTACAGATTTTTAATGCAGCGCAAATGTCTTAGCAGTTTTCCTTAATAGATTGTAAAATGATGTCAGATGTGAATGAGCCATTATGAGTGACTTGCCTTATATTCAGTGGAATAGTAAGTTTTATCCTTCTTTCCACAGTTTTATATTCACTGCTTAGAGCTTATCCGCTATTGGATTGCCACATTGTGTCACAGTTGTTAAGGTAATGAATGTGTTTAGTATGTGATTAAATTTTCAAAATATTATTCATTGTTGTATGCTGACACAGTGATGTATCCAGGATTTTTCTGTGGGAGGGGTTAGGTGCCATAGTGGGGGAGGCAGCAAACCCTGAAATGCCAAGAGCAGGAGGTGGGGTTTTGGGAAGGAGAAGTTAACCCCGTCTTTACCAGATGGGGTGCCTGGTGCAACATTGTAAGCGGCACAAGTGTGGTCTGGACAGATCCCCAACTGCCTGAAGGTATCTTGCATTATAGTTACTCCATATGGCCTTTTGCGACACTTGAAATTGTTTATGCTGGTTTTTCTTAACTGATCTGTTGGGGGTTTTAAGCCCTAACTTAGTATACGACGGCAATGATGTCTGAAAGATTATGTGTGATTATTCATTATAGGTGTACTGTTGTCTGCTGATTTGTTGGCACCAACACTGAACTTCCTTGCCGAGTTGTCACAAGACACGATGATGAAAGACTGGCTTGGCCAGGCAGATAATTGTGCTTTCTGGGCCGTGTTGCTGCGGGCATTATGTGCCAGTGGGTCAGCCAGCATGTTTCATGTTTGCCACTTCTAGCAGCCACACGGTATAGTTACTCATGTGTTATTATTCTGCAGTCTATATTTGAAGATATTGAAATCCGAGTTCGATGCAGGAATTCAGAAGCAGTTGTCCTTGTACAGTGCTGTTTGTACATGGTTGTGCCTGTGCAGAACTAGAGAAGGTTTTTTTCCCATTTTAAAAAGTGGAAGCAAGTAGTGAAATTTCATTATTGTTTGATTCTTATATAAACATCAATAACAAGTCATTTAGGGGTTCATAATTGGAAAACAGCTTTGTGGAATATTTAATAAACTTAGGTAGCCATTTACTAGTAGAAGAATTTTAGTTGGCTGAGTGAAATGTACATACAGAAGTGTCTTTTTGTGAATATTTTTTGGACCCAGCTTATTATGTATCTTGAGCACAGAATATGACCCCGTTAAAAGTTGCAGTTACTGTAGAAGCAGAATGATGAAAACTGAGTTGCTGTCGATAGAGACGATGTGCATGTTTGTGTGTGTAGCTGGTGAGCAGTGAACAGCAGCTGGACATTGAGGCTGCGGCCATTGAGTTTTTCAGCAGCGTTATATCGTGTCATGCTAAAAACCAGCTGATGTTTGCTCTCATTCTGTGTGATGTCATCCAGACACAGAGAAATGTCATTCCAGGTGTGTTGTGTTTGCTAATCGTCATTTCTGTGTTTATTGGGACGATAACTTGATTGTCTACTTCTAGAAGTCAGAATTTTACATTAGAAGTTTAGTTGGAACTATGAAGGAATTTTATGAAATATGGACAAAATCTCTGTATTTGTAGCTTCAGTGTCACTGATGGCTGATAGCTTTGAGAGTTAGAGTGGGTTGATTTGGTTCATCTATTAGATATAGGAGCCGTAAACATGGAATTGCAAAAAAATATAAAAATCAATGCTGATCTCAGTGGCGCAATGATTGGAGTTTGGCTTCTGTGGTCAGCTATGACAGTCCAGGACCCTACTATCCATCTTCCAGGATTCGGTCTGCCAAGGAAACAGTGGTGTACTCTAAATCGCTTCAGAACAAACCAAGGACACTGTGGCACCTGCCGCATGCTCTGCTGCTTGGCTGATAGCGACCTATGCACATGTGGTGCCACTCAGACAATGTCCCACATAGTGGAATCATGTCCACTGACGAAATTAGATGGTGGACTAAAGAAACTACACACAGCTGATGACGAATCCATGGACTGGCTGAGTTCCTACTGCACGTAATCTGCATATGCCAACAACAACATTTACTGTATTTTATCATCCCCTTTATAGTACTCATTGCATATCTGTAAACAGCGGGTCATCTAGTCATGTAAGCTGTATTGTATGTTTAGTTAGTTAGTTAGTTAGTCCTTATGATCACTTGCTATGATCATTGTGGGCTGCATTTTTCTTCATATATAGCATATACACTGTCATTGATTGAACATCATGATATAGATAGAATGCAGTGTCAGTACAGATTGTATTTGCACAGCATTTGCATATGTTTCTTTGTACAAAAAATAAGGATAACTGTTGGCCCGATGCTTACTCTCCCATATATCACTGTAAAAATGTGAATTCTGTTTGTCTTTGTGTGTTTCAATAAACGCCAAAAACAGAAGAGAATTCTGCTAAATTACTGCCAGATGTGTGAGCTGTCTGCTTGGTTTCGGTTAGAAGTGTGTGTGTGTGGTTTCAAGAAAATGCAAGAACTGGGCACTGCAGGTTGGCACAGCGGGTTAGCCTGGTAGTTGGAACAGCTTAAACACGAAGACGACTGCAAAGAATTATATGAAAACTGGTCAGCTGCAGTGAGTGTACATGCTGCCGTTGGCAGTAAAAAAAGATTTGAAGGTCTGGTGCCTGTAAGGCACTGGCATGTGATGTTAGTTCTTATGTCTGCCATAAACCATTGTGAATCAAGTTTGTGATTATATATCACATTGCTCATGTTGTATGTAGGTTGCGGATCGCTGCTGTCAGGTTTTCTGAGGCGTCTGTTCCTGCAGGTGTTGCTGGAGGACGAGAGAGTTCTTGTCTGTGTGACGGCCAAAGAGCCGATGTACAAGGGCCAGGATGGTGCAGGTATGGCGGGCAGACTACAGCACCCAAAGCTTGGTGTTGGTCACGGTCATCGCTGCTTGTCGATCAGTGTACACTCAACATGTGGTGACGTGCTTGCAAAAGTTTCTGGTGAGTGGATGTTCGCTGTGATTGAGACACCTGTAACTGCAGATGTGTGACATTGCATTCTGTACATTATTATTATTATTATTATTAAACAAGAAAATAATGAGTGGCGTGTCATTAAAGACTAACTGCTAGGACACTTTACAGTGTTAATAAAATCATGAGATGGTTGTGGGGTTAGTAATCAAACAGTGTATCAGTTAGCACAAGTTGTAACAGCGACTGTGAAGTTTGCATTTCAGCAGCCACCTAAATACAGGTAACGAAGGTGGATTCTGCATTGATGATGACAAACTGTTCCACACGCGAGGACCAGCGACACAGAATGCACGGTCACCTATGGTAGTCCGCCATGCCAGCGGGATGTCCAGTCTGGCCGAGGCTGAGGATCGCAGCCTTCTGCGTGAATCCAAGGCTGCCAGCGGCTGCAGCTGGTCAGTTAGGTATGGCGGAGCAGTACCATAGAGACAACGGAAAACGAGCACTGCAAGTTTGAACTGAATGTGCTCAGGTACAGACAACCAGTGCAGTTGCATGAGCAGTTGTGTTATGTGCTCGTACTTCCGTTTGGAGTAGATCAGCTGAGCAGCGGCATGCACAACAGACTGAAGTCATGCCGTCAACCGACCACTCAGACCAGCCAATGTTGCATTGCAATAGTCAAGACGTGTCAAGACAAGCGACTGCACAAGCGACAGCAACACAGGTTAAGTGACAGAGCGTTTGACACTGCGGATCTGTCTGAGAGCCACAAAGCATGGAGAGTGTCCCTACAGCTTTTATTTTGAAGTGTTACTTCAATCTCCATATTTAATAACAGAAACAATCACAACAAAATGGTATCGGCCGCAGCAAATTTCATGCTATGCCACATTTCACGGTGCTGCGTAAATTCAATGACATGAGCATGCCATGATCCCAGAGCCATTAGCCATCTGTTCCAAAAGTTTCACTACAAAATAGCTGTAAAAATTTTCTCATAATGCTGCTAAGTTACTAAAAGCTAACTAATGCCATTGCACACACACACACACACAGGCGACCAAAAACAAAACTTTTTTGGCTGTCACTGCTACGAGGTATCAATAATAATAATTACGTGATACTGGTTGTCATTCTCTGGTGATACAATGATTCTTGAGGTGGTAGGTGTTCATAAACACAATCTGTTTTGCACAGCCCTCAATGCTTATGTGTTAAAACAATCATTAGCCATCCACATTTTAACAGGGTCTGTTACATTCTTTTTTATCACGCATCAGCAGACTGATGCATGATATTGATATAGCAATTCTGTCTTTCCGTCCGTCCATTTGTCTCTCTGTCTGTCCATCTATCACGTTCCTGTATTCTGTGGAAACTGCTTGACATATTGTCATAATTTTTTCACCACACGGCAGTCCAGTGATTCTAGTTTTATGAGTATGAAACATTTTGGCGAAATTCAGAAGGCATCACCCTGCAGGGGCACTAAATGCAGGTGGGGTTTAAAAATTTAATGATTTTCGACCAATAACTCACTATATCTCGCAAACGATACAAGATAGTGCCATAATTACTATAGAAGGTGAATAGGAAACTGCACCCGTGCTTTCAAATGGTACCAGTGTGAATGACCTAGAGTGACCTCTAACCCACATTTCAAGGTCACAATATTATGCAACGTCAAATAACTGGACTAATAGTAAGTCGTGTATGATCTATCCAATGCTTCTGTTTCCAGTGACCTTGAGTGACCCTGTTGATGCTCTTTACGTATTGTGTGCGCAGCTGACATGCGATCTGTTTACTTTAGCTTAGTTCTTATTACATTTTAGATGTCATTCTTTGTCACTGGCTGTGTGCGGAGTGTTTTGTACTGCATTGTAATGTACCGATAGGTAGCATAATTGTGTGGCAAAGAAAGCTTAAATGCTGTCAATAGTGCTAGCATAGAACTACCTGTCGGCAAGTTTAAACAGAAATGTTAGTTGCTGTGCGATTGTGCATTAACTACTGTCATCAGTCTGCAGTGAAACCACCAAATAATTCTGATAAATTGCAGAAAATGATGGAGATATCTGTTCTTGTGTTGATGATAAAGCAAGGATTGTTACTACATAAAGTGATGTTGATTTTGTTGGTTGGTTCATGTGTTGCATTATGGTTTGGTTTGATGTTGAGTGTGCTGTGTCCTTTTGCTAACAGACAGTGGCAGCTGCTCAACAGATGATCAGCAGAAAGCTTCTGACGACCTACGTAAGGATGCCAGCGAGTTGGGTATCGAGGTCATTGACCACATCTCTACAGTGGCAGGTAATCGGTGCTCGATTAGTGTTTAAATGGTGAATGTTGACACTGCTGTGTTATCAAAAGCACTTCAGTGAAAAAATTTAATTTTTTTGAAATGTGAAATGTGAGCATGTCGTTCTCAGCAGGACTGAAAGCAAAGGAGAAGAGAGAGAAGGAAAAGTCGTCGGCAACATCACGTCCGCCGACACGCCGTGGTGCGCACTCAGCAGATCAGTCTGTACCAACACCATCGTCACATGTTGCTTCTTCTTGTCTCTGCCATCTGCAGATGCCAAGTCAGTATTTTCTCTGATGCATCGGTTATAACACATTTGATAAAATCAAGTCTTATGCTAAGACAACAGGGAAATCAAACCAGCATAGTTCACACCTTCCCGCCCCTTAAATGGTCATTTTCAAGATTCTGTCTTAAAGGAAATCTTTGGAGATTGCAGTAGTTGTACGTGACTAGTGCCCATTGACCAGCAATCACTGGAAGAATATCAGAATATTAGTATATTGATGTTTTTGGAAAAAGAACTCTTGTTGCTGACAATACTATTGTTAGAGTGATCATCTTTATCATTGTTGCCAACACCAAAGTTGTCCTGTTCTTGTTTTTACTGTTGTCATCAGCTTTTTTATTTGGCTGTATTTTGCTTGTCTGTCAGTCAGTCTAGTGTCACTGAACACTGAATGCCGATCGAATCATGAATTTTCATAAGAGCTGTTTAGTTTTCGGCTGATACAAGTGAGAGTAAGTATTGATGTTGGTAATGTAACAGATACCTTGCTGCCTTCTGAGTTGACTCTGTCGCAACTGTTGCGGCTGCTGTATGAGCAGTACCTCACTCCTTGTGGCAACACATGTCTGGAATTATTAAAACACTCGGCATCCACTGGTGGTGTCACCTCTGATGCATGCAGTGCAGGTCAGTGGTTGATTTGTTAGTATTGAACTAATGTTTATTATTTTATTATATTGACTTACATTACTGAGGTGGTGTGTTTTTGTCATTATAGCCGTGATTGTTGATCTTCGCACAGATGTGCATTATAAGTCATCTCTCCCAAGATGACTTATAAAACTGGTAAAATGTCCGTCGATGTATCCATCTGTCTGTACGATGTTAACATTATCAAAACGCTAAGGCTCGAAGACTGCTACGAGTACGATGAAACTTGGCGTATATATTCTGTGGGTTGTGGGACAATACTTCTAGGCAGCGGAATTTGAATTTCGGCTTCGAATTTCCCCTGTGCCGTGCGGGGCCACCCTGAACTTAGCCTGGTCAGTTTTTCCGATTCCCTAAACAGCACTTAGCAGCTGCAGACACACAGCCAGCGACCAGTAACGATACATGGGATTTTACATCGGGAAAATCCCAGCAAAGAACTTGCTGCTAAGAAATTCCGAGCATCAAAGATTACCCAGCCTCTGGGCCCATAGCGCAAAGTTTTGTATAGGGAATCGGAGAAATCAGCCAGGTTGGGAGAGATGACCCATCCTGAGTGGCCTGCTTTTATTTAGGGCGTGTTGCACAGACTTAACCATTGACCCGTTGCAAGAAGCCCTGACCGTCGGTTAAAGTTAACTTAACCCTGACCGAGCTCCATCGGCCGGTTAACCAAATGGTTAGTGTTGTAATACACGATGGCGAACGATTTTGATGACATTTTTCTGGACCAGTGAGCGTAAACTATTGCTAGTAGCAAATCCGTTCGCAACTTATGATGAAATGACGTTCTGGGAACGCTACCGACTGTCGAAGAGCGTCATGAAATGCTTGATGGGTGAAGTGAACATAAAACTACACTTGTTTATAAAATTCATTTCGTTTAATTCACGAGTTTGTCTACAATGATATGAAAATGGCATACCGCCCTAATTAGCCTGGTTTTGTTGCCTAATCTGCATAATTGGCTAAATAGTGCTGTTCGCTTGCTGCAGCCTTCGCTCAGGGCCATAGTTGCTAACGTAAACACTAACAAACCTTTTGTCTGCGTGGTTGTCACATCACCGCAGCAACAAATCACGCACTTTGTTTCTAGGTTAATAGGTCGGTCACTGCATGATGGACAGTTAACCAAATGGTCAGTTGACCGAGCTTCTTGCAACATGACACCAAGTTAACCGCCCAGTCAGAGGTAACCGTCGGTTAGCTAACCGCGCGGTTGTGCAATGCGCCCTTAGTGTGATGCTAGTTATGGAATGATATTATATTAATGTGACTGCAGATGCAGATAATATGAGCCAGGTCGGGAGAGGCGACCCACCTTGAGCGGGCTGCTTTTATTTAGTGTGATGCTGGTTATGGAATGATGTTATATTAATGTGACTGCAGATGCAGATGTTTTGCCAGTGAAACTGTCAGTGGACAGTCCAACCTTGTCGTCAGCTCTCCAAGTCTTCAGCAGTGTTGGTGGTCTGGCATTGCTTGCCGAACATCTCCCTCTTTTCTGTCCCGACTTTTCACGTCATTCATCACCGGTTGATATTGTACGCGACACTGCCAATACAAACGTTGGTCTGTCGTCGAGTGGTGTTGGTCTTGGTCATGACTGGGTGACGGTGGAATCAGCAGAAGAAATCTACGAGGTTTTTATGCCTGCTATATTGACTTGTTATTACTCATACATAAAGTAGAAACTTTGCCACACAAACTTCATATTGTAGTTTAAATTTGCCAAAGGAGGACATTTAAACATTCAATTTCATTCAACAGCACACATAGCTAACATGTAGTTTCCTGATTTTGTGAACAAGTATAATTTTGTGTAAAAGATTTTGTGTAAAAGTACACTGGTGTTATTGTGTTAACTGTGTCAAATTTTTGCTATTTTCGATGTTTATATCTCACAAGTTAGTGTAGAGACACATTTCAGGTGTGATGGGTAATATAACAATGGTCTTTCTGTAAATTTATTGGCAAGTCCAGCAGTGAAAGAATTTTGAAATCAGTCATTGTTCAGCAAAGTTATGCCTAGAACTAGAGTGCATATTTTTGACTTACTGTGTATTTTTTCTTCACATGACTCTAATAGCGATGTGGGTTTTACCTGTGTGTTTTTTGTTTAGGAAATCTATGAGCCGCCAATGCCTCCGAGTCCCCCTTTCCAACAGAAACAAGCACCGTTGCAAGTGCTGTCGATACCGCCACATTCACTCGTGACGTTTGGCCTGTTTCTTCGACTTCCCGGCTATGCCGAAGTTCTGCTGAAGGAGAAACGCAAGGCTCAGTGTCTGCTGCGTCTGATATTTGGTGTTACTGATGATGGAGAGGGAGGTTGTTAACTTTATGCACTTTTTCATTTGCAGTTATTTGATATAATTTGATATAACTGTTAGTGTAAAACAACATTTTTTTATCGGAAACTAGAAAACCTAATTGACCCAAGAGAGTCTGCTTCCTCCAGATCTGTCTTCAACCTGGCATGACCTTGACTTTTGACCTACTGACCCCCCAATTTGACCGTTTCATGCCCATGCACTGTGGACCACTTGTGACAGTTGGCATCAAAATGTGTTCGTTCGTTTTCAAAATATCGTGTTCACAAGTTTGGTAACAGATGAACGAATGAACGGTCGAATGAACGAACAAGTTAAGAACATGGTGCCTCCACCTGCCAGTCTGGCCCAGTGGAGCCATAACAAATACTTGCGTAAAATATACCACTATGGTAGTATGCTGACAACTCTTGTAGTGACAACCACGCTTTACATATATAGTAATGTGATATTATTAAGAGCTTTAAATTAATATTAAATTTTTATATGTAGTTCTTGTGAGCCATTTTCTGCCACAAAAGTAATGAGTAATCAATTCTTGTTGAAGAACTTAATAGTTAAAGAAAATACGTTTTATATTTGTATGTCACTGTACAGTATGTGCAGTTAACACAGTGTTGTGTAATTTTATTACGTAGTCTAGTTGAGCCAGTTTCTATACCTGTGTCTATTGTGCTGCTGAAGCTGTTCAGTAGTATTTACAATCATTGTCATTTATTAAATTGGAATATTGCATATTGTTCCAGGACACATTCTGATGTCGTCGTTTGCAGCTGAGTTGCCAACACTGCCGTTCTTTGTTCTCAAAACACTGTTTGATCAGACGCTGCTGACAACAGATGATGGCGTTGTGCTACGACGCATGACACTCGACATCGGAGTCATCCACCTCGTCCTTGCATGTCTGTCAGTGCTTGGACATCATGCTCCGCGTCAGCCCATTCCTGGCTTTCATCAGGAGGTTGACATTACTTCCCATTGCATAAGTGTTGCCGGAAATAAGTCTGCTTCTGTGATGTTTACAGTTTCTCGTCATATTTTGCACTGTGTGACTTGATGACGTTGGTCTGGAGGAAGGGCTGACATTCTCCGGTCGCTAGATAATGGTGATATTGCCCTTCTGACACTGTTGGATCTTACAGCAGCATTTGACACTGTCGACCATGCGATCCTGTTGAAGCGCTTGGAGATATCGTTCGGCCTAAAGGGTCATTTGCTCGGTTGGTTTGGATCCTATCTATCTGGTCGAGTGCAGTCTGTCCGGTGTAGGAATTCTAGGTCACTACCCACCTTG
>Ga0209149_1001192_pt1 | contig 12723 bp, 1 predicted proteins | sample WorMetTyACAVOLI2_FD_187423 | JGI IMG/M metagenome (GOLD analysis project Ga0209149, IMG submission 187423) | Marine gutless worms symbiont microbial communities from Max Planck institute for Marine Microbiology, Germany - Olavius algarvensis... ... | reverse complement strand
GCTGCAGCAAGTGGAAGAAGACGTTGGCCTATCTGTTGGTGCTGCCTGGATCGCGGGCCAGGATCGTTCGATGTGGAGGACGCTACGACCCTCAGCTGGTCAAGCGCAGCAGTGAGTGAGTGAGTGAGTGAGTACTATTATAATGGTGCACAAAGTTCTTACAGGTTGGTCAACTGTATCGGGCTTTGATCTAGCTTGATTTAGCTCTCTATCTTCCAAACGCCTCTGTGTCTTCAGTCTCTATATATAATAATATTTTTGCTTACATCCTTCTCTTTCCCTTTCAGTGAGCTGAGCCTCGTGAGATTGGCCCTTGACGTGGTTGACTAACCATCGTCCTTCAGTGCTATGACACTGTTGGTTGGGTCATCTGACCCGTAAAACCATCTCCGAAATGACCTATAATGTGTCGAGTTGAACGTTAAACTCTGCTATACCATACCGTAAGTCAGCTTGTTTCCAGTCACTGCAAAATTGCTTGTCTATAAGACGAAGACATACTGCAGTCTTAATGTGTCTAGCTGCTGGAGATTGACCAGTGTGCCAATTGACCAATGCCGATCACTATGACAGCAGCCCAGTATTTGTCAGTATGTTGGTCTGTAATGTTTACTGATCTTGTCAGTATTGTCTGCGGTCATGCACAAGAACAGCAAGATGTAGTGTTAGTGTAATATTAGTGACAGTCTGGTGTGTGTGATCTTTGTAGGCAGCTGTCAGGTTGAATTTCTCACAAAAAAGTCAGTTGCTAAACTGCTGCCAAGAGTAATCCCAGATTGGTGGAGGAAGCAGTATATCGTCAGCTGGGAGCCGTCGCTAGCAGAAGGGATTCCGTTGTCCTGGCTGCCGGCTGTGTGGCTGTTTCTTAGAACATATTACCCCTCTGATCTGTCACAGTTTACTGGTCTTCCTATTCTCGCACTAGATGTAAGTCAGTCCAGCATCAGACTTGCCACGCTGTCTTTGAACGGCTGTGTTATCCTCCGCAGTGGTGTTGGCAACACTCTGTCGTCAGGTTTGGCGTCAGTCTTGGAACTGATTGGTGTGTACATTGCCGATGATCTGCCGGAATACGTCTGCTGCCATGCTGCAGTCATTGGCAACTGTGTCCGGCTCCCACTGGCAGAGGATATTGTTGAGGTGATGTACAATGCATATCAGCTTCACGGAGGAAAGAAGTCTTTAGAAAGTGTCAGATGCAGAACGACGGCTGCAGAAAAAGCCGATGTTAGAGAGCTAATGGCACGATTACAGCCGAGTGGTCTTGAGGCGTGCCATCTGAGATTCCTTCGTATGTTACCAGTGTTTGAGTGTGTGAACAGTGGAACGGGTAACACTGAACCTGTCTATAGGTCGGTTGAAGAAGTTGGACAGATCGCCCCGGTGAAGCGCATTTCAATTCCAGTTGTCACATGCTACTTGGCTGTTGTTGATGATGAGAATGCAACAAAGGCAGCAACAGTGCTTGGAGCAAAGTTTGTCACTATCACTGCCATCATAAAGCAACAACTCGGCTCCACACTGCACAGCGGCATGCTGGAAGAAGGTACTGCCGATTGTCTGTCTCAGATGGTGGTCAGTAATTTTCCAGCTTACTCTGCTGAAGATCCAAGCATCGCAGAAACACTGTCCAGAGTGGCATTTCTACGAACATCCATTAAGGGGAGTTTGGCTGCTCCATCGGCACTGTTTGATCCAGAGTGTCCAGAACTTCGGCTCTTGTTGCCAGATGCCGATGTGTTTCCAGCAGACAACTATTGTCAGCCAGAAGTGCTGGGCTACCTCCGCAAGATGGGTCTGAAGACGATGAAAAATATAACAGCAGGTGACCTGCTGAGTAGTTTGATACACATAGAGAAGCTGGCATCATCTACCGATACGTTTGCGGCAGCTCGAGCCAGTTCATTGGCGATGATTAAGTTTCTTGGTAGTCATGCTGAATATCTCTGGCATGAAGTCAGTGGCAGACTGCTGCTGCAGTGGGCATCTAGTCTATGCTGGGTTGTTGCAATGTCTGACAGACCGGTGATGTATCCAGAATCTCTGACATGGTGTGGCACGGATGAGGTTCTGCATGTGCCGGCGGCTGTAACTAGTGATGGTTGGGCTCTGGTAGTCGGATCAGTCCAGCCTGTTGTGTCATGCACACCAGAGCTAGCTCGTGCATTTGGCTGGGATCTGCAGCCAGAGATGGCTAGCATTGTGACTCAGCTCACAGCTATTATTGCTAGTTACAGGTCAGCAGAAAAAGCCCAATATCTGGCACTGCTGATGGGTGTTTATGACTCGCTGAGCCGAAGTGATCCTTCACATCTTATGTCGCTGCTGAAGAAACTGTCGGTACGGAGTTGGGTGTGGCACGGTGATGGGTTCGTGTCTGTAAAGCAGATCCTGCTGCGACGAAGTGCAGTGCATCTCAGACCGTACGTTCACATATTGCCACCTGAGATTGAATCTTACGGTCCGTTCTTTCTACAGTGTGGAGCTATTGATCAGGTCTCTGTGGAAGTATACAAAAACGTTCTTAACAGCATTAATCATAAGTATGCTACCAGAGCTTTTGTATCCGAGGATGTTGCCACTGATGTGCAATTGTCTGTCAACATATTAAACCAGCTGGCTAAGCACTACGCGAAGGATGAAAGTGTTTGCGACGTTTTTATACTGTGCCAAACAGATGACGGCTCGGACGTACCAGTGAAGCTGCTGCCAGCCAGTGAATGTACTTACTGTGATGTGGACTGGCTGCGCCGAGGTTTTGAAGTAACTGACTTTAGTGCCGAAGACAACATTACATTTATTCACTCAGAACTGCCATTGGCTACAGCTGCTGCACTCAGTGTTCCAACACTGATGAGCCGCATGCTGCATGCTGAAGAACTAGCCGTAACCAGCTTTGGCCAGTCTGAACCCTTGACTGATCGGCTACGGAAGCTGCTAGAGGATTACAGTGATGGCATGGCTATCCCAAAGGAGATAATTCAAAATGCAGATGATGCTGGTGCGTCTGAAGTCTGTTTTCTGTACGACGAGCGGACTCACGAAGATTCAATGAAATATCTAATTGACGAAGGTATGCGTTCGTGTCAGGGTCCAGCACTGTGGGCATACAATGATGCTGTGTTCACAGATGGCGACTTCGACAGCATTATACGACTCGGTGGTGCAACAAAAGAGTCAGAGCCAGAAAAGATTGGAAAGTTTGGTCTTGGCTTTAATGCTGTGTATAACGTGACAGACGTACCGAGTTTTGTGACACGTAATATGCTCGTGATCTTTGACCCACATACGACACATCTGGGTCGAGGAATTAAAGACTGCAGTCGACCCGGCATTAAAATCAACCTGGACAAAAATCGCATGCTACTGCGTCGACTTCCAGACCAGTTCCGTCCATACAACAATGTCTTTGGTTGCCGCTTGAACTGTGATGAAAATGAAAAAGTTTACTTTGATGGCACACTGTTTCGTCTTCCTCTTCGTACACAAGAACAGTCAAATCGGAGTGAAATTTCTTCACTGCACTACAGTCGTAGCGAAGTTTGCTCTCTGATTCAGCTAACTGCAAAGAATGCTCATCATCTGTTAACATTTACTCAGAACGTGCGACGTTTGTCATTCTACTATGTAGCTCCCAATGGTGATCCAGTGCAGTCAGTGTTGCTGCTCAATGTAACAAAAGATCTAGTCAAAGTTGTGAGGGAATTGAAACCAGTCAACAATGAAAGGCTGAAAAAGTTAACAGCAGGTGCATCTTCAGATGAGGTTGTTACTGCTCTGTCAGTTAACAGTGGAATACTTCATGCTGCAGCTGACTACATGAATTCTTTGTCAGTTAGATCTGTGAAAGCAAAGGACCCTACAGAGCCACCAAAGTCAAGTTTAGTGCTAAAAACGACAGTGAATATGTTGGATCAGAGTGTTGGAGCGAAAGGCTTACAGCTGGAGGGAGTTGGAGTCACTGAAACATATTGGCTCGTTAGCTCAACTGTTGGCAGTCAGAAATCTCTAAAAATTGCCCAACAGTTGAGAGAAGGCTTTGCACCAGCAGCTAGCGTTGCATGTCCACTGAAGTCGACTGGAGATGGGAAGTTTCGACCAACAACTCTGGGATGTGGAATTCACAGCCGCAGTCGTGCATACTGTTACCTACCGTTGCCAGTGGCGACAGGTCTGCCCGTGCACGTCAATGGTGTCTTTGCACTGCATTCAAACCGACGCCACTTGAGCCACGTGACGGAGGATGAGAAAACGAACATTCATGTCGAGTGGAACAATGCACTGCTAGAAGATGCTGTTGCCAGTGCATATGTTCAGATGCTGACTGACGTGATGCCAGTGATTTGTAGTACTGATAAAGATATTAGTCTGCAAGACCTGTGGCCAGTGTATGGCTCAGTTGAGCCATATTTCTTACCTCTAGTGAGGAAGTTTTATCAGTGTATTGTCAGTCAGAAGGGCATTCCGTTACTCTGTCGCAATGGCACAGGCATTGACTTTGACAGTGTCATTTTCCTGGAACGATCACTGGCCAGCATACAGAATGTTGGACCAGTTGCATTTAAAGTTCTGTCCACATGCTGTCGTGGTAAAGCTGTCAGCATTATCTCAGACTGTGTTTATCAGTCGTTTGTTGAGTTGGGTTTAGAAGATGCTGTTCAAGGAAAAATGTTCCAGAAAGATAAATTTTACCAAGAGGTGTTCTTTCCAAACATAGCACATCTGGCAGCAGCTACTCGTGATTCTCTGGTGTTGTTTGCACTTGATCTTCGTCAGCCATGGTTGGAATCTCTGATCAAAGAACATCCATGTATACCAGCTTCTCCAGATGGTAGTGTGATTCGGCGACCATGTGAGCTCGTCCATCCAAGCTCTAAAGTTGCATGTTTGTACACTCCAGAGGATGGCAGATTTCCTCATAGAACCAATTTTCTGGATGCAAAAGTCTTGACTGCACTTGCACGTCTTGGTCTGATGACGAATGAAATTGGGTGGGATGATGTTCTCGAGAGATGTAACAGTCTGGCAGAAATATGGGCAGAGAATCGCCAGACAGGAGTGTCGCGGCAGCATGCAATACTGCTGTTCATTGACCAGCTGTTGCTCCGCACTTCAGAGTCGGAATGTGACCAGTTTCTGGAGAGGCTGATGAATGTGAAACTATTTAGTGTTCTTTCCAAGCCAGTCGACTTTCCACTGCTGTGGGCCGGTGATGAGCATGTTGATGAGCTGCTGTGTGTGTCCGATCTGTTTACTGCTGACTGCCAGTATCTTGTCTCTGCAACATGTTGCATTGTCGATGAATCACTTTTGTCTACACAGGTCTGCAAACTTTTGCAGCTTGGTAAGAACCGACCGAGTCTTCAGCATGTAATGACACAGCTAGAGCACGTTCTGAGTGCCGACATACAGAAGCTGACTGTGCGTCAGTTCCACGAGTTGAAGCACTGCATGCATGCCATTTATGGCTACCTCCAAGACCAATGCTCTGCTGATGAAACTACGGCTGATCTTGTACGAAATATTCTTGCTGATCGCCCTTGCATTCTTTTTGATCGAGAATTGGTTATGCCAAACGTTGTTGCCACAGACGTTCAGTGCAGCTGTGCACCATACCTTTATGCATTACCTCCTGGACTAGCAAGCAGGTATCCTCTAGTGATGAACGTTGTTGGAGTTAGGTCAAAGTTTGATGTTGGTGACTACATGACTGCTCTCAGCCACATCACCACAAAGAGTGACGGGAAGCCGCTTCCACAGCGTGAGTTAGATGTAGCAGTGAAGATGATTGCACAGCTGAACAGTATGATGAAACAGTCGAGCATAACAGCAGCTGAGGTAGAGAGGGAGCATGGTCCAATAATGATCCCAAATGCAAACGGACGTATGTGTGCTGCCTCTTCACTGTGCTTCAACGACTGTACTTGGCTGACAGATACGTCTTTAGTAAGCTTCACTCATTCCGACATAACATATCGAATGTCGTCATGTCTTGGTGTACGGACAAAACGGGAAGAGGCTTTACGCCGATACTCGCGTGGTATTCCTTTTGGGCAGAAAGAACGACTGACAAATAGTTTACGTCGCTTGCTTGACAGTTATCCTTTTGATCACGAGATCCTAAAGGAATTGATACAAAATGCTGATGATGCAGGAGCTTCTCAGATCCACTTTGTTACTGACATGCGACAGCATTCAGACAGACGTGTTTTTGAGCTAAGCTGGCGTCCACTCCAAGGTCCAGCATTATGTGTGTTCAATGACCAGCCATTTGGTGACGCAGACCTTGAAGGCATACAGCGTTTTGGCGAAGGCAGCAAAACTGCTGATCCTGCTGCAACAGGGCAGTATGGTGTTGGCTTCAGTTCAGTCTACCACCTGACTGATGTTCCATTATTGCTAACTTCAGGTGCAGATGGCAATAAAATGTTATGTGTCTTTGATCCTACGTGCCAGTATGTTCCTGGTGCCACTGCTGCAGAACCAGGCATGCGCTATGATGATGTTGATGCTCTGCGCAAAGCGTTTCCGGACGTTTTTATGTGCTTTATGGAAGAGCAGTTTTGTACAAATGGAACAATGTTTCGTTTTCCACTTCGCAGTCGAGAAATGGCTGAGAAGTCTGCTATATCAAAGAAAGTGGTTACACCAGCTCATATTGCAAACCTTCTTGAGAAGCTCAAGGAGGAGCTGTTTGAAATACTGCTGTTTACAAATCATTTGGAACAGATCAGCATATCGGAGATTGACATTAGTACCGGAAATTTGACGAATACATACGCATGCAAATGCGTGTTAAGCCCGGATGATGTTGAGGCAAGAAGGAGACTCGCGACTGCAAAGCATAAGATGGCAGATGTAGTAAAAATGGATCCATCTATTGCAATTTCCGCTGGACCAACAAATTCCACAGTATTAACATTGTTACTTACTGACAGTTGTGGTTGCCAGGAAAAATGGTTAGTTGCTCACCGCCTTGGGTTTGACGCCAGTGTCACGTGTCCAGCAGATGTAGAGAATGCCTTCAGAGAAGGTGATCTGGCATTACTGCCGCATGGCAGCACAGCCTGTCTGGTTGAACGCAGATTGCATGGTCGTGTTGACAGTTCAAATCGTCCGGGTCGTGCTTTCTGTTTTCTGCCATTGCCAGCTGAGACTGAACTTCCCGTTCATGTGAATGGCCACTTTGCTCTTGGCTATGAAAACAGACGCCATCTGTGGACAAATACAGACAAAGCTGGCTATAAACGACAATGGAATGATTTGCTATGTACTGAAGCAATTGCTCCAGCATATGCAGATTTGTTAACTGCCTTGCGCATGCAGTTGCTCAATGTGGCTTCCGTTGGTGACAATGTAATGCATGTCCAGTGTTCACAGCCTATGCTTGACAGTGCATTGAAGGCATATATGTCGTTCTTTCCAACATACAGTGATGTGAAGCCACAGTGGTCAGTTTTGACGACAGCTGTGTATCAGTACATTGAACAACACTCGCTACTGTTATTGGCATCGGTGTGTGAGAAAGAAGTTTCTGTTCAGAATGATGCTGTTAATTCTCCACAGACTGCAGAAGTTATTAACTGGCAGATTTCGTGGTTACCACCAAAAGGTCATGGAATGTGTCAAGTGTTCTTCCGCAGGTCTGAAATGCAGCCATCACAGAATTCTCCAGCACAAGCGTCACTGCTTGGAAAATTCAAAGGATGGTTTGGTTTATCATCAGCCCCAGTCACACGTGAGAAAACCACTGAAGAAATTTTGTCAGATGTTTTGCGTGGCTGTGGCTTGAAGCTGGTTGAGTCAACTACTGAATTGTATGACAATTTCCGTCGTGCTGGGGTTGATGTTAGTTACATGACCCCAGAAAGTGTGATGACGTTTTTCGAGTCATGCAGTGATAAGAATTCTGCAGGTGTGCTTTGTGATTTGCCACAGAAGATTGAAGACACCCCATTTCATGATGAGAAAACTCTGTCACTCGTTGTCAAGTACATTCGTGCGGCTGACAACTTTGAGCAGCGGCTGGATCGTCTGCCTCTACTTTTAAGAGCAGACAACATGCTTGACTATTTTTCTAGTGATGTACCTATCTACTTTTCAGAGTTTTATAATGTTGCTCCTACTCATGAAAGCCTCTTCATGAAGTATTCATACGCAAATGCAATTAACGTCTCGTCTAAAAATATGTCAAAGGTCACTGTTTTCAGAGAATTTGGGATTACAGAAATGGCTGATTTGCTGCCTTCTTTATTACCTGCTGAGAGTTTCTGTTCAAAAGAAGGACATGTAGTGTGGAAAAGGCTCAATTCTGGTGGAATGCCAACTTTGATGTGGATAGGCAAGCTATGGCAGTTTGTACATTCACTTACTATTTGTGATGCTGGCCTCAGTACAGAAGAGCGTGTGACCTTGGTTCAGTCCTTAATTCAGCCACTTCAGAACTGGTGTGTTGTGCCTGCACGTTCTCATACACAGTATCACTTATATTCGCCTGATGTTGCCAGCACAGCTGTTGTTGATTTATGTTCACCCAGTGGCCGACAGGGAGTTGGCCAAATTGTGAAGCGTTTGCAGTTTCCGGAGCTTGACTTGAGTGCGATGCATTCAGACATATTCCAGGAATCCGATCCGATACGGAGTCTGGTTGTTAATTTGGAGAAACCATATGAACTACTTCTTCTGTTGCATGGACGACTGTCAGATGATTCTAGCAAAGACACGGTTAGTTTTTCCAGAGGAGAGTGTCACACTGTGTTGACATATTTTACTGAAAACGTAGATAAACTCAGAAGTCATGATGCTGCTGCTCAGATGCTTCGAGATCTTCCTGCATTTACCACAATTTGTGGAGACATAATTTGTTTGAGTGGATGCCTTGTATACACTCTCCCAGCCAAAATTCCTACAAATGGCATTGACGTTTGGCAGAGTCGATCGGGAACAGTTTTCCTTGCACGTGAAGATAGTTTTCAGTCACTGTACGATTTTCTTGGCTGTGCTTCTGTGGGTTCGCTGGAAGTTTACTGTCAGTTTATCTTTCAGCACTTTGAATACTTTGGCTACGAAGACCGACTTGTTCATTTGTACCACGTGTACACTAATTATTTGCAGTCTGACCACGGAAACATTTCAGCAGAGGAACGACAAAGTCTGATTGAACATTTGCGGAATCTAGCATTTCTTGAAGATGAAGATGGTGAGTTGCAGCGAGCTGATTATTTCTATGATCCAAACGATGTTGTTTTCCAGGTAATGCAGCCTGCAAGTCGCTTTGCTGCACGAGCAAGCCGTCTCTTCAAGGAATCGGAGTGGTTTGAATTTCTTTCACTGCTTGGTATGGTTTGCAGTGTACAGGCTGACAAGTTTTTGGAGTTCGTGCATTCAGTGGCAGCTGAAGGTCGTGATATACGGAGTGCAAGTGCGCTGACAAAGTCTAAAGTCCTTGTGGGTCATCTGTTTTCTTCTCCGAGACTGCTGGACAGTCAGGCTTTGAATGAAGTAGCTACTGTTGCGTTCATTACACCCGAGAAAGTCTCACCAGTCCTGGCTAACATCTGTCCACAGTATGGTGATGTCGGCAACAGCGCTGTTGCTTTGATGTCATTCAGAGATGCCGTACCCAAAGAGTATGAGAAGGTTTGCTGGACAAGTGCCAGTTTGTTGCCGTCATGGGCAAACCCGCAGCAGACTCCGTTGTTGCCCGCGGAAAAAGACTTAATAACGGATAAATTACATGTGCAGAAAAAGCCAAGTGTGGATACAGTTTTGCGACATTTTGAAAACATCTGTGGCAGCAATCAGTTACTGCTGACCCCAAATGAGGTGAAGATGGACGTATTTCGCAACATCTTTCGTTTCCTGGACAGCACGGAGATGACCAGTGAAGAACGAGAAAGACTGGCGAAGATACCGTCAGTACTAGTTGACGAAGGCCGTCTACTGGTGAAGCCATGTCAGACAGTACTGAACATGTATGACTCAGATGAAATTCGGCCTTACCTGTATCGTTTGCCGCTTGATGTTGGTGAACACCGGCGTCTTTTTGTAAATCTCGGCACAACAGACCGAGCAACTGTGAAGCAGTATGCTGAAGTTTTGTCGCAGCTACGAGAAGATGCCGGTGACGGACAACTGGTTGCGAATGAGCTCATGGCAGCATACCGGGCAGTTCGAGGACTTCTCGAGGCGCTGGAAGCCGCTCCAGCGTCGGTCAGAGATGTGTCTGTGCCTTGTCTCTACCTACCAACAGAAGACGGCCGGCTGGTCGACTCTGTCCAGCTGGTGTTTAACGATATGCCGGCTTACTATGAGCGTGTTCATGACTACAAGCTCAAGTTTATCATTGACATGCGGGAATGTGGAGTGAGATCCCGTAATGCTGATGACGCCCTGGAGGCTCTCCCGGCCAGACTTCGCCCTGCAATGCTCAGTGACATCCTGCAAGAGACGTTAATCGAAAAATCTCGCCATACTGTCTCCAAGACCCGCGGCGTTGCCGGAGTTCTGGCTTCGCGACTAAAGTCTGACCAGTTCCAACAGGCCGTGGTTCGGCTGGTGCGCCACGAGGCCTTCAAGAGCGGACGAAAGATCGATGATGAAACCATGTTCAGCATTCTTGATCGGCTCACAACCATTTCCGTCTATACAACACCTCATCTCATGACGCATCTGGTCTTCAAAGGCCGACCGATACATGGCAGTCACGCTGAAAAGTCCTGCTTTGTGGAGCGCCTTGACACTGGCATCTCTGGGGTCCATCAATGGAACATCTACATTCAAGATACTAACAACTCTGCTGAACCGTCTCCCGCCGACTTATCGCAGGATCTTCTCATCTCCCTGGCCGGCGTCATCAACGACATATTATCAGGAATACTACGCGATTCGGTTCTCTATCTGCTGCCCGCTCTTTCCTGTCCTAATCCAGACGATATTGCTGCACGCATGGATCATCTAAACATCCGTGTTGATCATTCTCAGAAGTCTGCGGTGAATCGCACGTTAGCAACTTTGCCTGTGCTAGGAAGCCCAGTTGACGAGCACGCCAAGCAGTTCGTTAGATGTGGTGAACAGTCGGTGTTTCGTCCAGGCGATTACATCGGATACCGTGAGAAACTTGATGACACGATGGTCTATGGCAGAGTTCGCGAAGAATTGCAGTCACCGAATGACGTTCATGTGTTCCTGCTGGATTTGGGCAGTGGCCAGAATGGTGTCATATCGTCGGCAAAGAACATGATAGCATTTGTCAGAAAATAGTAGGAACTGGCAAACGCGTTAAACGATACCATTGCTCTTCGACAACGGGTGTGATACAGCGCGTGAATTTTATCCAGAAGTTTGTTCAGTGTGTGCATAATATTAGCAATTTGTACGTAGTAAGCATTGGGCTCTATTTGATGCACAGAAAGTACGACCATGTGTTATTTTATATGCATAATCTAACTTCAGAATAATTTAGCTTTAACTGAGGCCTAATTATAAATTATTATTATTTTATTGTTACTGTTATCGTAATGCAGTTATCAAGTTTTTGGACTTGGAATTCTAGCAGTCTGCAGTCAAGACCACTTTTTCACCCTCAGTGTGGTATATTTTTTACAGGTGTGTATTTTATTTTCGTTTAGTGTGAACAGAAACTTCTTTCTCACAAATGTTAAACTTACTTGCACATGAAGTAATAATATAATAGCATGACGTACAAGTATAAGTTATGTAAAATATGTAACGACAAGTAACAGAGTGTTGTTGGTGATCTTGAAGTTTGATTTTATTGTACCGTCCTTTTTCCGTGGCTGCAGGAAGTTTTGTTTTGTTTGTTTAGTTATTTTGTGACATTTAATGTGTTGAGTTGATGAGACGGATGACAGTTGAGTGACATTTTACTGCAGTAGCCTACCATCGAATGGCATGTATACATGTATACACAGACAACTTGAGACAAGAATGACAGTAGGCCTATGTTATGTTTACAGCTATTTTTTCATTAGGCTATTTATTTCATGAATGTGTGCAATAGTTGATAAATGAGTATCTTAAATGCTCAAATATTCACAACAGTCATTTCATTAAGGTAATTTGCCTTTCTCCGAGCTTACCAGCACATTCTAATGTGAAGATTTCTTAAAATATTGTTAATAATGGTTATCGGCAAGTCTTGTCTAACAGCGTGCCGATAATAATTATGTAAGTAGGCCTAACGTGTGCTTAATTCCAGCAATAGCTTAGCTACTTATTCTTACGAAGTAGGCCTACACTAGTCTACAGTAATCGCAGTCTGTCCGACATGCGCTAGCCATGCGTACAAGGTCATTGAAAACCATTGTAACTGTACCATTTGCGAGTTATTTGACGTTGAATACTATCGTGACCTTGAAATCTGGCTTAGAGGTCACTCAAGATTATTGAAACTGGCCCCGTCGAATTTCGTGAAGATGTTTGATGCTGGTAAAACTAGAATGATAAATGGACCGTATGGTGAACAGTGGTCAAAGTAGGATTGAAGATGTGGGGGAACTCTACTTTCCCTCTCCCTCCCCTCCCCTCCGTTTGTCCTCCCTTCCCCTCCCCTTCCCTTAGAAGTAGGCTCCCCTTAATTCAGCTAGGGGGTCTGGGGAGCGCTGTAAGCTCCCCCAGCGGGTCCGGGCGGAGCCCGGCCGCCAAACGCATTTGGGTGCATTTTGAGGCAAAATCAGTGCATCTGTTGGTAAGAAATTCGGT
>Ga0209149_1001190_pt1 | contig 12730 bp, 10 predicted proteins | sample WorMetTyACAVOLI2_FD_187423 | JGI IMG/M metagenome (GOLD analysis project Ga0209149, IMG submission 187423) | Marine gutless worms symbiont microbial communities from Max Planck institute for Marine Microbiology, Germany - Olavius algarvensis... ... | reverse complement strand
GTGCAACAATAGAATGCAACACATTACTACAATAAGGAGCAGTTTATTAATGTTCCCTCTAACTCCAGACCAACATCACTGATTAGACGTGGCCACGGAGGATGAGGGATGATGCAGTTTTAGGTCATGCACTCCCTCTAGATCGAGGGCTAGGACCAGCAGAGGTTAGCATTCGTGGATTTTTGGCGCTAAATCTGCGCAACGGAAACGTTACTCCGCATGTGAACGTTTAGCATTAACGCTTTAATACCCACATTAAGACCACAGAGCAACGGACCGTTATACAGCAATACGGTGATTGGTACACTGGCCGTTGATGGGTAAGCTGTTACATTTGGTACAGCCAGGAAAGGCCTGCAGGGTCTGCGGCACCGCCCAGTCCCCTCCTCGCTGTACCAAATGTAACAGCCCACCCACAAACGGCCAGTGTACTAACTTCATATTATTCGATGTGGCACTATAATTGCATCTGAATTTTAAAGGGTTAACTATAATACAGATGCATGTAGCCTACAAGGTAGCCGTTTGACTTAGTGGTAACGGTTGAGCCAGCGGCTAGTACTGAAATGGTTAACCGTGTTCGTATATCTCGGTACGTAACCAACTACCCGATCAACTCAACCTGGCCATCCCTCCGTGGTAGGCGTGATGAGTTGGGAGGTAGAGGCACAGCGAGCGATGCATCCAGTGTCGTAGCGCAAGCGGTCGCAAATCTCTATGAACGACGCTAAACAAACTGAGATTAGCGTCGCTGTGTGGCTCAGGAAGAACTTTACCCTTTTTACCTAGGCAAATATAGACAGGCGCGGTTCTAGACGAGGATTTTTGAATCCATTCGATAACCCTCTCGATATATCCCACCCCGCAAATTACCCCCATAGAGAAAATTTGAAAACTGTTGGCAACAATCCGTACTCATGACCCTAGCCGACCCACGCGGCGGGGCATTTTTTTTTAAACTAGCACTAACCCGTACTCCTGACCCTGACCCTAACCGATTAAGGGGGATCTTCGCGGGGAGGAATATTTCCAGTCGGTTACCTCCGCTCACCATAATTTTTCGAGGGACTTGGTCTCCATCATTTGTAATCAAGTCTCGAAAACTTGGGGGTCCGGCCAATATTTGGGACCTGCCCCGCGGAGTCTGCCCCCCCAGGCGCCAACCTAGAACCGCCCTGAATGGATTGGAGGTCACTCCACAGTGACAAACTGCGAGAAGCGAGAAAGACAGATGAACAGGCGTGCCCAGCGCCTCTGTAGCTCGCGTATGGCGCTATAGAAATCTGTTTATTACTATTACTATTACTATGACAGCGGATCATTCGATGGCTCATTTACAATAAAGCAAAAACCCTGCGAAAATAACGAGAAAGCGTAAAGCAGGCGCGAGTGAAGCTGTTGTCTGTGGTGGAATCTTATCTGCCGTGTGAACGCTGCATAAAGCCACAGCTGTACATACGCCGCATCCGGCCACAAACACTACTTTAACCGTCTAATATTGGCGCATTAAATCCGCAGAGCAACGAACCACTATACAGCAATTCGGTGATTGGTATACCGGCCGTTGACGGGTGGGCTGTTACATTTGGTACAGCGAGGAGGGGCCTGGGCGGGCTGCGGCCCCGCCCAGTCCCCTCCTCGCTGTACCAAATGTAACAGCCCACCCATCAACGGCCAATGTACCAACTTCATATTATTTGCTGTGGCACTATAAGTGCCTTTGGACTCTAAAAGGTTAAAATATTTATAAGAAACCAAGAACACTGACAGGATTAAAAGACATTTAGCAAATTAGTAAACTTTGACGACTTAATTTTATCACGCATTTGCTGTGCATTTCTGAACAATTCCGGGTCAGAAATAATCCAAACTTGCAGTATAAGTAAACAATTTGATGGCACGAGTTTCGGTGTCGTGTGTAGGCCTACAACAAGCGATAAAAAGAATAATCGTGGCTGCACCACGCAATCGGAAGGCGCCGATAAAAATTGCAGCAGCCTTTAAAAGTAGTTTGATTAAGCAAGCATGGATGGTCTCTCAACGCCCGCCAAATACCAGCAGTTACGACCGATCATGCATACATACGTTATGTTACATGTATACTAGTTAGCAATATATTCATAACGCGCACGGCAATCGGACGCACATGTCAATGGTAGTCAAGCGACAATACTTCAAACGCATTCGCTGCTGCATAACTGAATATCATCGACAAGACGAATAAATTAGCCGCCTGTTCATATAGAGACGCCGCAAGGCAAACAAACAATGCAGACAGACGTACATACACACAGACAGATAACAGTATTGACAGATATATCAAGATTCGTCGTTGGACAGTAGACGCAACTTTGTTCGTAAACACGCATTCCAACGCGTACAGTCGTATATAGGCGCCCGACCAAACATCGTTCAACTGCATTTCGTAAACGAGCTCAGAATATTCGCTATAAACGAGTAGTGATGTGCCGACGAGTCGAAAATATTAATCGTATTCGTTTCGATTTCGATACACCGTCTCCCATCTCCAGTGCAACGATTTAACTCACAGCTAAGATGCACTAAGCTGTCACTTACATTTACTTAACAACAATCTCATCTTATTTGTATCGTATCGAAATCAAACTACTTGATTTGAATCATCACTAGTAAAGTAGCAAACTGTAAATTTTTCTTCGTTGATTTACCTCAATGCATTAACCCTTGGGCGCATTAAAACCGCAGAGCAACGGCCATTAATACAGCAATACGGTGATTGGTACACTGGCCGTTGATGGGTGGGCTGTTACATGCATGGTACAGCGAGGTACGAGGTACCAAATGTAACAGCCCACCCATCAACGGCCAGTGTACCAACTTCATATTATTCGACGTGGCACTATAATTACCTTTACAATCTAGAGGGTTAAACGATCACCACTGATCACTCGTTTCTAACACGTGACTACTATACGTTAGTTACACACACATATATAAAGTAATCGTGTAGAAATGGCGCGAACACGCTGCGTGGAGAACGCAAAATGCACGTGGCAGCAAACAGCAGACTGTCCGTCCATTTACAGCTTCACAATCACGACCGATAAATCTATTATATATAGATCATAGTCAAAATATATTAATTACATATATATCTACATCGAAGCACACAGAAACAGTAAATAACAACCTTCGTCATCCGGCGGCTTACGCTGAAATTAAGGACCGTGCAACGACATTAAGTTCTGGAACCCCTCCCCCGGACAGAACCCCCCACAAACAGGTTAGGGCTAGGGTTCCGTTAGGGCTGGTGGTGGTTGTCTCTGGAGTTCCTGTCCGGGGGGGGGGGCGGGCAATTTGTCCTCGATTCGTCATTAAGCTGGTGTAGAACATCGCAGGGGAAAATGGTCGGACGGGGTCAATTCAAAGTCTCTGGTGGCGATGACGTCGCGTCATTCAGGATACACTGAACTGACGTTTAATACAGGAATGAACAACACACATACTACACACACTGAGTTTGCTTTCACGATTTCGTTTAAAATGTGCGGTGGAAATGTGTTTAAGTTTTGTTAGACAATGCCATGTTAAGTTAAGCCACATATATCAAAGTGCAGCACACTGTCAAATGGTACAACCTGGGGGAACATTACACCGGCATTCCACGACTCCAGATTTTGGCACGCGTCAGCCATTTCGTGCACTCCCATGAAACTGAAGGTCACGTATGTTGATCCTCAAGGTCATCGATCAAGACTACGTGACTTCTGGTTTCAGAACTGACTGTTAACATTTGCAATTCCTAAAACTTGTTAAAATTTTGTATCCGCACAACACTACAGTAACTGTTTCCACCATCACAGCACTGACGTAACACGGAATTACTTTGTATCAAAATTACTGACAAATGTCATTTGTGTCAGCGCCATCACACAAACTAGTAAACTTAAGTGTTCTTTAACCCGTTATGGCCACATTAAAACCGCAGAGCAGCGGACCAATATACAGCAATACGGTGATTAGTAGACTGGCCGTTGACGGGTGGGCTGTTACATTTGGTACAGCGAGGAGGGGCCTAGGCGGGCTGCGGCCCCGCCCAGTCCCCTCCTCGCTGTACCAAAACCCTTCAACGGCCAATGTATCAACTTCATATTATTCGATGTGGCATATAAGTGCCTCTGAATTCTAAATGGTTAACATTTTAAACTGTTGTCTAGACTCATACATTTAATATAAATAACTGTAGTGGTGTTATTAAGCCCCGCTGTGTAAGCCCCGCTGTAAAGCGGGGTTTTACGCGACGGCGCTGTCCTTCGGTTTGATTAAGCTAATTATGCTAATGTCCGTTTGTCTGTAGCCAACGCGTACTTGTCGGGCAATGGCCTGACTGGCCAGCAGTGCAATAGTGCTGGCGGCCGTGAGCGGCCGCAGCGCTGCTGGGCCACCCGGACCACGGGTGTCCCAGATGTTTCCTCCCCCGTTAAAAACTTCACCCGCCGCGACATCTATGCTAGCAGCGGGGGCTTACTCGTGGCACCCATAGACGCGCCACAGTTGATTCGTTACACTCAGTGCGAAGACAGTCGGATCTTATCAGCAATTTCGTTAATAACTCAATTTTATTTTTAATTAATCGGAAGTTTAAAAATGGTAAATATATCGCGAATTAAAAAAAAATCATAGAAGTTGAGTTATCTATCTAAGGTGAAGTTTGTACAATGGGGGTGAGGTTGAAGGTGACTGTGGTGGGCGACGTTAGAGGGCGGTACGTTGGCAGGTAGACCAGCGCTGTGGCAAAGCGAGGGTCGGCGCCCTCGCTGAGAGACTCGCGCAGGACGTACGGCATCATCTGAGCGCGAGCAGCGTCGTTGGCGTCGAGCGGGGTGGCGTAGATCGGCGTCGGCAGGCAGTTGGACGTCGATGGTGGAAGTATGGGTGGTGACGCCCGGTCGACCGCGTCCACGGCCGGCGTCACCTCGACGCAAGAGCCCGAGGCTCGCGGGTGTGCGGCGCGCGCGTGCAGCTCGCAATGAACTCTCGTGCGAAACCTCTCACGACAGAACGAGCACCTGAACTGCCGCCGACGACGCATCACCCCGCCGCCGCCCCCCATCGTGGGTGGTCGGAGCACCTGCGAGTGGTGGATAAACCCATCCGACGACGTCGAGCGCGGACTGCCGCTGGACTCAGCACTGGCCTGCCCGACCGCGGCGACGAGTGACATAGACATCTGGTCGTCGACGTGGTGGACGGTGGTCAGATGACGTTGGAGGGCTTCACGGTCGGTCATGGCGGAGCTACAGAGTGGACACTTGACCGGCTCGTCAAACTGTCGCTTCACTGACGACGGGTAAGAGTCGCTCTGAGGCGGGGAGTCATTGGCTGGCACCTGCCACGTGCGGGCCGTCACCGTCTGGACGTCGGTCGGCATCCTTCCAGACAGAATAAGGTTGACGGCGCCTGTCTCTCCGCCATCCGTACAACACTCCACCTCCTTCCGATCTATGGCCTCAGCAGGAGCGGTGTCCACGGAGCTAGGTGGTCCACCGAAGTGGTGGACGCCGTTGGTGGAAGGGTGGCTGGACGGCGACTGGAGTAGCTCCCTGGCGGCCGGAGGTGGCGGAGGTTGCGGCGGCTGAACGCCGGTGTCGACGGTGACGCCGTGCCGCTTGGCCATGTGCGTGCGCAGGAAGTACTTGTTGCAGAGCACCTTGTTGCACAGCGTGCACGATACCCTCGTCGCGTTGACCGGCTCCTTCCACTTCCACGACCTCTGATCCACCGCGTGGCCGCCGTCAGCTGCCGCGCTGGAATCACTGCTTCCAAGTCCGGCGGCGCCGAACAGAAACAGCGACGATGATGACGTCGAACAGTCCGAAGACAACGAGGACGGAAGACTCGCTAGCGGCGCTGCAGGTGGAGGTAGAACAACAGACGTAAACGGGTGTGCAGCGGACGAAAACAACGACACGATGGGACCAGATAGGGACTGGTAGGAACTCGGGGATGACGAACTGGAAGCGTCCTGAATGCCATGAATGTTCTGTCGATGTGTGCGCAGAAAATACTTACTGCAGAACTCCTTGCGGCAAATCTCGCAGTAGGCCTCCGGGTCGATCCCCATCTTTTGTAGCTCAGCCTCCTTCGGCGTCAGTCCCACGGACTCCGCTGACGGGAATGGCAGTGGTTTGTCGACGTGGTTGACTGGCAGAGGTGGAAGGTACATGAGCGGCGGCTGCGTCTGTGAGAAAGACGACTGCGGTTCCGATTTGATGACAGCGGACTCAGCAGTAACCACGGCCGTGGTCGACGCTAAGCATGTGGCCGGGACACTGGACGTGTTAGGATCCCAGCCGTGCACCTTCATCTTGTGCGTTTTCAGGAAGTACTTGTTACAGACTTCTTTGTTGCAGAGGTCGCAGACGACGCGGTCGACAAGTCGCGACGACGACGACGACAAAGAGGACGGAGTGGACGTCAGAGATCCAGGCAGTCTTACTGCTCCAGGTCCCAGACCGTTCAGTCGGAAGAGATCGTGCTGGATCGCGCCCAGTCCGTCCGTCTTCTTGCCGATCCGGGCGCCAATCCTCTGTAGCATCTCGGCGAACGTGTCCGGGGTCGGATTGGCCGGCGTGTCGGACGTGGCAGGTGCGCTGGGCTCGGAGCCGGTCAGCGAGGGCGGCAGTCGCGGTGGTAGCGGTCCAGGGACGGTCGGGTCGTTGCCCGACGCCACCGCGGCTGCAGCAGCGACCGCCGCCAGTGCCGCTGTGACGTCACGATCGCCATTGTTTATCAAGTAACCACCGAGCAGCTCCTTGCGAAACAGATCCATGTACGCGTCGGCGCTCATCATGCCCGGCAGCAGGGATGAAGTCCCTCCACTCAGCTGCTGCTGCTGCGGTTGGGACTGCGACGTCGACGAAGTAGACAGCTTGGACGAGCTGCAGCCGCCGTCTACACCGAACTGCAACGAACTGAACCCGAGACCCGCAGCACCGTGCAGGAACGGCGGAACAACGGGCAGCGGGGCGCCGAACGGTGGCGGCAGGAACATCGGAAAATTGGACAGTGCCGACGGCGGCGGCAACGTCGACGACGACGCGGAAGACGAAACGCGTAGCGGGAAATACGGCGTGTTGGGTGACTCGGCCACATCAGAGCAGCCGCCGCGGGTGAAGTCCGACTGGGAACGACGAGCAGCGACGTCGGCCGGACTCAATCCATGCACGTCCTGGCGGTGTTTGCGTAGGTAATACTTGTTACAGAAGTGCTTCTGACAGATCTCGCAGTAGTCCTCCATGTCTGTGCTGCGGGTGGGTGCCGGAGGTGCCGATGGTGCTGGAGCCTCGTCGTACGGAAGCATTCCGAGGCTGGACGGCAGCTGTGGGATTGGAAGCACTCCGGACAATGAGGAAGCGGAACTGCAGCTCACCGAACTCGACGTACGTTCTCTGTCAGGCAGAGACACAGTCGGCGGCTCAACTCCGGGAAGTGTAGCCTGTGAGAACACCAGTCCCGACATGGCTGTAGGCACCGCAGAGCTGGAGTATCCGCCTGGATCGCTGGAAGACCCGTCGTAGATGCCGTGCTTGTTGGCTCGATGCGTCTTCAAGAAGTACTTGTTGCAGAACTCTCGGTCGCAGATATGACAGTAAGCATCCGGATGGAAGATGCGAGACTTTTCCACGCCATTTCCAGCGTCGGAGCCGTCCCAGAAGCGTTCCGCCTCCTGCATGTCGGCCCGAGGCACGTCCACATCCGCCGCGCCTGCTCTACCGGAGTACGCGTCACCATTTCCAGGAGATTCCAGATTCATTGACCTCACTGACAAGTTCGTTGGCAAACAGTCCGACTTGGACATAAAAGACTGCTCTTGCAACTGGTTCCCCTGAGAATGGTAGAAACTGTCCGAAAACTGTTTCCAAGATTTCGTGTCCGCGGTGAAGTCGGCATCGAGTCGAGAGCTTCGCTTCAGATCGTTCAGATCACCATGAACTTCCTCGATCATTTCCGACCTCTGTGGAGGATCTTTACCATCGTCATCTGCGGTGTCGCGGTTACCACCCACGTATGCTCCCAGTCCCACTTCGTGCTTGAGCTCGCTACCCAGCTGGTGGTACTTGGTTGGAAAGACGGCAGCTGGGTCACGTTGCCGCTCGTCGACATCGAACGACACCGTCTCGACGGGTGGGTCTTCTCGACAAGGGTCGGCACTGGCCGGTGAGCGAGTGAGATCTGATGGCGACTGAGTCGCCGGCAACTTCATATCGACGACCAAGTCTTCGACCGGCGCAGCCTCGACGTCGGACCTCACCCGGATCGGTTTGGACTGTTTCCGACGTCCTCCGCCAGTTCCACCGGGACACTTCATCTTGACAGCCGGCTCGAAGTCCGTCTCCATGTCCGACTGCAGAGGTCGCTTGAGGAACTCGGAGCCGGAACTCACCGAGCTGGGTTCCCGCTGTGACGTCACGCTACACATGCTGACCGCCATGACTGTCACGTGTCGCCGCCTAGCGGAGTCGACAGCAACCACTTCAGCGTCCGGCAACTCACCTCACCTGTCAACACACATGTACATTGTACAGTGTTGCACCTCACCCAAGCCATTTCTAACAAGTGTATCGTAGACAACATGAGAAGCCCCCACTTACCAAACCCAGAACTGCATTAGGACACAACAAGCGACAGACGAACGGACAGACAAACAGATGGACATCGTCATCCAGTAAAGCCCCGCATTTGCGAGCTAGGGCTCTATAACACGCAAGTCACGTAATGCAAAATACAGACAAATACACGTACTTGATGTAAACAAGTGTATCGGAGACGACACGAAAGCCGCCTCTCGCACTAAGAACAAAAAAATAAAATATGGCGAAAAACGATTTTCAATATGGTGGATAGAATTCCTGCAATGTGGTACAATCATGACACTGATTTCGCCAGGTGACTGCACCTGCAATGTGGCATGTGGCTATGGAATCATGACAGTGAATTCGCCCGGTGGCAGCACCCTGCAATGTGACACGTAGCTCTGGGATCATGACACTGAATTCGCTAGGTGGCAGCACCCTGCAGATGGCCCTGGGATGATATGCCATTAAATTCGCCTAAACGTCCGCCATATTGGAATTCTACTTCTGGTTTAGATTTCGGCCATATCACCAGTGTCGACATGTCATTCTGCACCAGTCTGCGAAATTTTACCCAAATCGGACCACGGCAGAAAAAATGACGTCATGTCGATTTTCAAGATGGCGGATCTCCGCCATCTTGGATTTTAGGGGTCTAATAATGGGTTCTTTGAAAAGCCCATGTACGACTTCCTATAGGCTAGGTCGTCAATAGAGACCATAGTTCTAAATTGCTTAATTTTGAGAAAATCGCGTTTTTTTGTATTTTGGCGACAGACAGACAGACAGACAAACAGATTGACATTCCCGTTGCATGAAGCCGCTCTCGATGTCGCGTGCGGCGGCTTAATAAATTGATTATTATGAGATCGTACACAAAGTACAAGAAATTTCCTTAACTGCAATTAACGTTTACCTCGCCCATGCAATAGCCAGCACAGTTCTGTTTTTGGTCACATCAGTTTGTTCGTTTGTTTGTTGTGTGTTAGTTTGCAAGATTACGGTGGAACGGCTATAGCTATCGCCATGAAAAGCTTTCAAAGTAAATTGGCAATAGTTCAAGGATCATGTGTCGATTTTGCTACAAACTGTTCCAAAACTAACACTGGTTTATGGCACTATTTGTTTTAACTGCGATTAGAACTTCAGCTGCAAGAAATTGTCGTTTTGTCGACCCATCCAGAATAATAGCAGCAAATGAAAAGTCTGCAGTCCTCGTCAAGGAAAGTCGACATAAAATTTCACATTCGACCACTGGTAAGTAGTAGTACTGCTGCAATTGTAAACGTCACGAAATTTTCAGAATATATTGGCGATGATACTGGGATCATGCATATTCATTTTTACATCACGTGGAGAAAATTGTCGTAAAAACTGAAAGGTCTGGACGCATGTATACATGTGCCTCAGCGGCAGCACCCTGCAATATACTCAGATATTATTGCACATGTCGATATAGAGGATGTCGCAGGGCCGTAGCCAGGATTTTCATTCGCAGGGGGGGTACCTCTCCCCTCTCCCACCTTTTCCCCTGCCCTTTCCTCCCCCTCCTGCCCTTCCATCTCCGCTTTCCCCTCCCTACACCCATGATCCAGCTACGGGGTCTGCAGAGCACTGTAAGCTCCCCCAGCGGGTCCGGGAAGAGCCCGGCCGACAAACGATTTTTGCCGAATTTAGAGCATACAAGAACTTCGCTATCGCAAACAGATCGCGCGTAAGCTGCGCACACAATTCGTCGACGGCATCTCCGTCACCTTGAAATCTACGTTAAGGGTCACTCAAGGTCACTGCCATTGGACAGATCATACACGACTTACTGTTAGACGAGTTATTGGACGTTGAATATTATCGTGACCTTGAAATGTGGGTCAGAGGTCACTCAAGGTCATTGAAATTAGTTCCATTCGAAAGCTTGGGTGCGGTTTCCTATTCGCCTTCTATATAGTAAATATGCCGTATCTGTAGCCGTTTGTGAGATATTCAGTGTCAAAGAATGGTGTGACCTTGAAAACCAGGTTAGAAGTCGTTCAAGGTCACTGAAAATGGCGCCGTTCGATAGACCATATGCGACTTTCTATTGGTCGGCCATTGTAAATATAGATCTCTATCTGGTGTCATTTTCGACTTATTTGACGTTGAATAATATCGTGACCTTGAAATCGGGGTTAGAGATCACTCAATGTCTTTGAAGCTGGTGCCATTCGAAAGCTTGGATGCGGTTTCCTATTCGCCTTCTATAGTAACTGTGGCTATATTTTGTATCGTTTGCGAGTTATGGCGGGTTATTGGTAGAAAATCGGGAAATTTTTATACCCCACCTGTATTTAGCGCCACCGCAGGGGGTGACCCCGTCGGAATTTTGTGAAAATGTTTGATGCTTGTAAAACTAGAATGATTGGGCTACCGTATGGTGAAAAAAACTGTGACGATAATGTTAAGCCGTTTTCGTCTGATACTAAAACGTCACGGGCGGACAGACGGACAGACAGATTTGCTATATCAATATCAGTATGCTGACGCGCGATAAAAATCAAGCACCTGACAACCATTTGACTGGATTTTTAATCAATAATCAATTAACTGTCAAAAGTTTGCATAAACTGATCTACATTGAACGATCACTGAACCGATATGTGGAAAAGTCTGACTGAAGGACACATCAAAATTTTTTTCCGTCATAACTTCGGAGGGGGTTTGAACCCGTAAAACCCCCTTAAATACGGCCCTGGGATGTTGTGCCCTGTACTGCTTGTTTTGTTACGAGTTTTCAGTATTGGTGCGGCAGACTGAGCGGCCCAGTCGGCTTACGGGCATAGTGTGTCGCCATATACTGCCTGTTAAGATATCCGTCCGGAAGCACTTACTGGCAGTGACGTCACAGGGGTCAAGTCACGTGACCGCAGACACAGAAAAGTACTCGTCGTCGCTGTAGCCGGCCGCACTGGCGACATCTGTCGAATGAGGCCCGTTTAATAGCCGCGCGCGAAAAATTGCGTCGCACTCAGCGCCGGCATTCGACGGCGTATGGACGTCCGGGCCGCACGGCATGCCGGGTGAGTATGCAACCTAACCAGCCTCCCCCACCTACCTCCCTCCCGCCCTGCCTCCATCTTCGTTCCGTCGACTGAAATGACAGCCGTAGAAATTCACTGTTGCAATTAATGTTACAAAACGTAACAGGCAACGACACGCACTCGGGTCTTGGCCATCAGTTCGGTCCAGCAGTCACTACTCTAGGCCAGTCGACTACTCAGCACTGTTAACGTCGACACGTCCACAGTCAACAGTCGACACCTCGTCACTAGCCACATCAACGCAAGAAACAAAGCGTTGTCGTCCAGATTTTCCCCTCCTTTTCAACATTGATTTTCCATGACCAAAAATTACGCAAATCAATATCGGCAGTGAATCGGCGACAGTCGCGGACTGTCAGCAACAGTCCGCGACTGTCAGCAACAGAAAATCGGCTACTTGTTGAAAGTCAATCCTGGCTGTCCGCGGTTCAACGCATAACTGGCATAGTGAATCACTGGCTTAACATTACGGCTAATTTCATCATTTTTCACGATATTTACATGAGTTTTAATAACGTATGTCTCAGAACACCCGACAGTCGTATGCTGTTGACAACACTCGAAAGTCGTAACGATAGTTCGTGGAAATGTGTCAGAATTCCAAAAGTGAGGGCCGGGGTTAGGGGTCGCCCTATGGGGTTCAAAGTCGTGGGACCGAATTCCTGGCGTAGGGTTTCCTATTCGTGTTCAACAGTAAATAAGGCCTCCGAGGCGGCTCCCATGTACCGTTTCGCCACGATTCACGAACGTGACCAGCCAACCAACCAACATCGTCACGACACCGTCTACCGCAATGCACGCCTCTCACTATAGTGAGTGATCCGCGTAAAAACGAATTAAACTACAACGGGCTGAAACTGCCTTAATAACAGCATTGTAAATATAAACAAGTGGTCAAAGTGATTTGACAAAAAGCGCCTCACGGGGGACCCATTCCCCGGTTAGGGGTCACCCCAGGGGGTCGAAATTTGTACCATTGAATTCCTGGGGTAGGGGTTCCTATTAGTGTTCCATAGTAACTATAGGCCTAGGATGCACCGT